>Ga0193751_1001279_pt1 | contig 16412 bp, 10 predicted proteins | sample L1c2metaG_FD_143050 | JGI IMG/M metagenome (GOLD analysis project Ga0193751, IMG submission 143050) | Soil microbial communities from a riparian zone of the East river system, Colorado, United States - L1c2 | ecosystem: Environmental > Terrestrial > Soil > Riparian zone | place: USA: East River... | reverse complement strand
TTCCGATCTGTTGTGGGGACGGCTGTCATTTTTGTCGCTTCCGTCTCCTCTTTGCCCGGAGCCGACAACGTCGTCGTTCTAAAAGCCGCGCGAATGTTCGATGGGAAAGCAAAATCGCTCATCATCAACGGGGTCGTCATCGTGCAAGGGAACAAGATTGTCGATGCTGGCAGCAATTTGCCGGTCCCAGATGGCGCGCAGGTGATCGATCTCGGCGATGCGACGCTTTCACCTGGATTTATGGATGGGCACACGCATTTGACGCTCGATTTCTCAGGTGATTTCAATAAGCGACGGCTGAATGAGCTCGATCTGAATGTCTCGGAGCAGGCGATCAAGGCAACAACTTACGCGCGCGTGACAATCGAAGCGGGCTTTACGACCGTGCGCGACCTCGGCAGCCGTTTCGTTGGCAGTCGCGAGTTTGTCGATATCGCGTTGCGCAATTCGATCAATAAGGGTGTGATTGTTGGGCCGCGGATGCTGGTTGCGACCAAAGGAATCGGTGCGACCGGCGGTCACTTCGATCCGACGAGCGGGTTTCGGGATCTCTTGTTCGGCCGCGAGCCCGACGCGAGCGAGGGCATCGCTGACGGGCCGGACGAAATTCGCAAAGCCGTGCGCTTCGAAGTGAAGAATGGCGCGGACGTAATCAAGGCCGCGGTGTCAGGCGGCGTGCTTTCCCTGGCGGACGAGGTTGATACGCCGCAACTCACGCCGGCAGAGATGGCGGCGCTGGTCGATGAATCGCACCGTCTGCGCAAGAAGGTGGCGGTGCATTGCCATGGCGATCAAGCGGCGCGTGAAGCGATCGAGGCCGGGGTCGACTCGATCGAACACGGTTCGTTCATGAAACCGGAAACGATCATGCTAATGAAGAACAAGGGAACGTTTCTCACGCCGACGTTGATGGCGACCGAATGGATCATGAGCAAACTCGACAATTATCCGCCGGCGCTGCAAGCCAAAGCGAAAGCGGCCGCGGCGGCGCGCTCGGAAATGTTTCGCAATGCCGTCAAGATGGGTGTGAAAATTTCTTTTGGGACTGACGCCGCGGTGTTTCCGCACGGACAGAACGCAAAGGAATTCAAGCTGATGGTCGATCTCGGTATGCAACCTATCGACGCTTTGAAAAGCGCGACCTCCAATACAGCGGAACTCTTCGGGATCGCGCAGAAAACCGGTACGCTCGAAAAAGGAAAGTTCGCCGACATCGTCGCGATGCCGGGCGATCCGACTGCCGATATCACTGCGACCGAGCGTGTCTCGTTCGTGATGAAGGAAGGCAAGATCATCAGGAACGGACCGCCGACTCCGCCACCAGCGGCCGCATCGGCAGACGTTCCAAATCTTGATATTCCTGTCGATTAACAGGCGCGCCAGTTCACTGATTGACGGTGCTGACAGCGAGTTTCACTGAATCGCTCGAGGAACCGACGTAGTAGAGCGACACACCGCCTGCGCCGCAAACAGGATAGAGAACGTAAGGCACATCCTTGATTACCACCGGATTGCCCCAGTCGATCGCCAGGGTGCGCGAAGCTGAGCGAGAACTGACGGAAACCGTATCGCTAAAGTTAAAACGGTCGTCTTTCAGGTCGCGACGCGCGTCGTAGGGCGTGAATCGATGCTCGTCGCTGTCGAACGGCATGAACCTTTGGCGCCGATAGAAATCTCGGGTCGAGCCGTTATCTTCGGCGAAGGCCTCACGTTCGCTGAGGCCGCCAGTCGGAATGTTCCGTGCAACAACGGAGACCGTTCGGACGTTGTCGATCAAAGCCGGCTCAACAATGTCTTCGCCCGCAAACCGATAAGAATAAAACGCGAGCTCATAATCGTATCCGCCCCATTGGCTCAGATTAATCGGGTGGCCGAGCGCGACGTCGAACACATATAATTTTCCCTGGGCGGCTTCGCTTGGCCCATTCGCGTCAAATCCGCCGGCCTGGATTGCCCTAGTTTTCTGTTCGGATGGCGCTTCGAGCGCGGCCGCCTCTTCTTTCGAAACCACCAAATTGGAATTGTGGAGAGACTGAATCAAAGAATCGCTTGCCCCTTGCGATTTCAATATATTCTCTTGGACCTGCGTTAAAGGGTGAAGAAGCTTCCGTTGAGCAATCTCATCTTTGATGGAGGCCTCGCTCTCGTGAGCACGAACCAGGAGCGAGATTTCGCTAAATCCAATCGGCCGTGCCGAAGCTTGATTGATCCAAACGAACAAGGTGACCGCGACGATAGACAGGCTATAACCAATGGGGTGTTTCATAATCACTCGTTTTACCAGGATCAAGTTGCTTTTGACAATACAAAAAACCCCGTTATTCTCCCCGTCCTGCCGCTGACTAAACGGCACATTTTTTAAGCAGGAGTCCCGCCAGGGGCGAGACGCTAACACTGCAACACAACATGCAAAAAAATCGCAGCAAACGTTATCGCGCCGCCGCCGAGCAGGTGGATCGCAGCAAAACTTATAATTTCGCGGACGCAGTCGCGACTTTAAAAAAATTCCCGCCGACAAAATTCGATCAGACGGTTACGGTCTCGTTTCGGCTTGGGGTCGATCCGAAGCAATCGGACCAAATGGTCCGTGGCACTTGCGCGCTTCCGCATGGCAGCGGCAAACAAGTGCGAGTGCTGGTTTTCGCTGAAGGGAAAGCAGCCAAGGACGCGCAAGAAGCCGGCGCGGAATTCGTAGGCTTTAAGGACATGATCCAAAAATGTCAGGAAGGCTTTCAGGATTTTAATGTAGCGGTCGCCACGCCGGCGGCGATGGCGGAAGTGCGCAAGCTTGGAAAGGTGCTTGGACCGCGCGGATTGATGCCGAACCCGAAAGCTGGGACGGTGACCGACGATACGGCAAAAGCCGTGCGCGAAGTCAAAGCCGGGCGGGTCGAATTCAAGCTCGATAAGAACGGGAACGTCGCAGTGCCGGTTGGAAAATTTTCATTTGAGGAAAACGCGCTTGTAGAAAATGGAACCGCCGTGATTGAAGCCGTAGTGCGGGCGCGTCCTGCGACTGCGAAGGGCCGTTATCTTGACGCGATGACGTTAAGCGCGACAATGTCGCCCGGTCTGCGAGTCGATACATCGCCGTATTGGAGTGGGCAGCCTTAAGATCGACATGATTAAACCGACAATATGAGACCCGAAAAAGCCAGCATCGTTTCCGATCTTTCCGCGCAATTAAAGGGTTCGCCGTTTGTGATCGTGACCAATTACCAGCACATGAAAGTGGGGGATTTTAGCGAATTGCGGAACCGACTTGCCAGTGCAGGCGCCGAGGTGCACGTGGTCAAGAACAGTTTTCTAAAGCGCGCGATGGCCGATGCCGGTCTTCCCACTGTCGATGAAAAGCTCGGCGGCCAGACTGCGATTGTAACCGGCCAAAAGGATGTCGCACCCATAGCGAAAGTTTTAAAAACGTTCGCCACCGAGTTCAAAAAGGCGATGCTGAAGGTGGGCCTGGTCGATCACGCAGTTCTTTCGACAGCGGAATTGGAGGCGCTGGCCGAATTGCCGTCCCGCGAAGTTTTGCAAGCGCAGTTGCTTGGCTTGCTGCTTTCGCCGGCGACAAAGCTTGTTCGGTTGCTGAACGAGCCGGCCTCATCGCTCGTGCGGTTGCTAAAAGCGAAAAGCGAAAAGGAGGGGCCGCCGGCAGAGGTGCCAGCATAAAGAAATTTTCGTTCCCGCAAGTTGCGGGAACGGAGCAATAAAAACTGTCCGGGTCGGCGGCTGTCGATCTTAATTCTCCGAAGGCTTTCGGAGGCGGCAATTGGAGGAAATAAAATGGCAGATACAGATAAATTGGTTGAGCAACTCAGCGGGCTGTCCGTGCTTGAGATTGCGGGTTTGGTTAAACAGCTTGAAGAGAAATGGGGCGTGAGTGCAGCGGCACCGGTAGCGGCGGCAGCCCCCGCTGCGAGCGCCGCTTCAGGCGGAGCAGCAGCTCCGGCGGCCGAAGAGAAAGCCGCTTTCGACGTGATCTTGAAAGAGATGGGCGCAAACAAAATTGGCGTGATCAAGGAGATTCGCAGCGCAGTTCCAGGGCTGGGCCTGGCCGAGGCCAAGGCCCTTGTAGAAGGCGCCCCGAAGACGATCAAGGAAGGCGTGACCAAAGCAGAAGCCGATGAGATCAAGAAGAAGGTCGAAGCGGCCGGAGCGAAGGTCGAAATTAAATAACAAGCTTTTCCAGAGCGGCTGCTGCGCGAAAGTACTTGCGCGGCGGCCGTTTTTCCTTAAGCTCTGGTTTCGTTAGAAGTAGGCAGACTTATTTTTAACCTGCAGTTCGAAAGTAAGAAAAGATTTGGCAACAAAACGGTGGGGGTCATTTGACAGGCCGCCGTTTTGAGGTAATTTTTGCACTCCTCGCTCTCCGGTTGGTGCCGTAACCCTTGTACGCAAACGGCCACAATTTATTTGTGGGCCGGCGCGAGTTAACCCCTTGGTCTAGTGATTATGTCAGAACGCAATTCGGAACGCATCCACTTCGGAACCATTAAGGAAGCCATCGAGCCTCCAAATCTGATCGAAGTTCAACTCAACTCTTACGTCGACTTCTTACAGAAAGACGTTCCTTTTGCGAAGCGAAAGAACCAAGGGCTACAGGCTGTTTTTAAAGAGGTTTTTCCGATCGAGAGTTATGACGAAAAAGCGGTCCTGGATTTCAGCCGCTACGAAATCGGCGAGCCGAAGCTGGCGGCGTTAGAAGCGCAGCGCGAAGGGCAGACCTACAGCGCGCCGCTTCATGTCACGTTCCAGTTGCGCGAAGAAAAAGGGACCAAGGAAGAAAAGGTTTACATGGGCGAGATCCCGCTCATGACGCCACAAGGCACATTCGTGATCAACGGCGCCGAACGCGTGGTTGTTTCGCAACTTCACCGCTCGCCCGGAATCGCATTCGAATCGAGCGTGCACCTTAACGGCAAAGTGCTCTACAGCTTCCGCATCATCCCCGATCGCGGCTCGTGGATTGAGGTGCAGTTTGATACCGCCGATCTGCTTTACATTTATCTCGATCGTCGCAAACGCCGCCGCAAGTTTCTCGCCACCACATTCCTGCGTGCGCTCGGTTACGGCTCGGACGAAGAGGTGATCAAGCTTTTTTATAATATCGAGGAGCTCAAACTTAGTGAGAAACTCGATGAAGAAAAACTCGCGACCAAAGTGCTGACCGCGGAAGTGCGCGACGGCGAAGTAACCGTGGCCCGCGCCTTTGAACCGCTTACCCTGGCGACGGTGCGCCAGATCATGGGTCTGGGTATTAAGGAAGTGAAGGTCATCGATATCTCGAACGATGACACGGTCGTAAAAGCGCTGAGAAAAGATCCAGCGCACGATCAGGAAGAAGCACTCAAGGATATATACCGCCGGCTTCGCCCGGGAGACCCGCCCACCGTCGCGAATGCCCGCGCCCTGCTCAAACGGCTCTTTTTCGATCCGAAGAAATACGATCTCGGCCGCGTCGGCCGTTACAAGATTAACCAGAAACTCGGGATCGATGTCGACCTGACGGAGCGGATCTTAACGGACAAGGATTTCATTGCTGCGATCAAGTACTTAATCAACTTGCGCCGCGGCGAGGGTACGCTGGATGACATCGATCATCTCGGCAGCCGCCGCGTTCGTACCGTTGGTGAATTACTCGCCAATCAGTGCCGTGTTGGCCTCGCGCGCACGGAGCGTTTGGTGAAGGAGAGGATGACGTTGTTCGACATCAATGTCGATGGAATGACGCCGCAAAAGCTGATTAATCCGAAAGCGCTTAGCGCGGTCATTCGCGATTTCTTTGGTCGCTCGCAGCTCTCACAATTCATGGATCAAACCAATCCGCTGGCCGAGTTGACGCACAAGCGCCGGTTATCCGCGCTCGGGCCGGGTGGATTAAGCCGCGACCGCGCCGGCTTCGAAGTCCGCGACGTGCATCCGTCGCACTATGGGCGCATTTGTCCGATCGAAACGCCGGAAGGCCCGAACATCGGTCTTATCAGCTCGATGTCCACTTTCGCGCGCATTAATGAATTCGGCTTTATTGAAACGCCGTATCGCAAGGTCACAAACGGCCGCGTGACGGATGACATCGATTATCTCACCGGGGATCGGGAGGAAAATTACCTGGTCGCACAGGCGAACGCGGCGATTGACGGCCGCGGTCATTTCACCGGCGAAAAAGTTTCGGTTCGTTATCGCGGCGATTTTCTCGAAGTGGAACCGTCGAAGGTTCACTACATGGATGTCTCTCCTAAGCAGCTCGTCTCGGTTGCAGCGGGGCTGATTCCGTTTCTCGAACACGATGACGCGAACCGCGCGCTCATGGGTTCGAACATGCAGCGTCAGGGAGTTCCGTTGATCGTTTCCGAAGCGCCGCTGGTCGGCACTGGTTTGGAAGCGAAAGTCGCTCGCGACTCGCATGCCGTTCTGCTCGCAGTCGAGGGCGGAAAAGTCGCCTCGGTTACGGCTGACCAAATCGTGGTCACTAAAGACGGTCACATGCCGGAAAGCCGTAGAAAACTCAAGAGCGATCCCGAAGCCGGCATTTACATTCACGAATTGCGTAAGTTCATGCGCTCGAATGCCGGCACGTGCGTGAATCAAAAGCCGATTGTGAAAAAGGGCCAGCACGTCAAGCGCGGCCAGATCATCGCCGATGGGCCCAACACGGAGCACGGTGAGCTCGCGCTCGGTCGCAACGTGCTCGTCGCGTTTATGCCGTGGAACGGCTACAATTTCGAAGACGCTATCATGATCTCGGAAAAGGTCGTGAAGGAGGACATTTACACGTCCATTCACATCGACGAATTCGAGATCGGCGCGCGCGACACAAAGCTCGGGCCCGAGGAAATCACGCGTGACATTCCGAACGTCAGCGAGGAAGCATTGCGCAATTTGGGACCGGACGGTGTCGTCCGCGTCGGCGCAGAGGTCAAACCGGGCGATATTCTCGTCGGCAAGATCACGCCAAAGAGCGAGACTGAACTCGCGCCGGAAGAGCGACTGTTGCGGGCGATTTTTGGCGAAAAGGCCGCGGACGTAAAAGACACCTCTCTTACTGTGCCTTCCGGGACTTACGGCATTGTCATGGACGTCAAAGTTTCGTCGCGCAAAGAAGTGTCGCGCGAGAAACTCACGCCGGCCGAGACGAAGAAGCAGATCAAAGCGATTACGGAAGAGAACCGGCGGAAGAAAGAGGAGCTGACCGAGCAACTGACTGATGCGCTTTCAAATATTTTGCTGGGCGAGAAAATTCCTCTCGACGTGGTAAACGCCGAGACCGGCGAGATCATCATTCCTGCGAATCGCAAGATCACAAAGACGCTCTTGCGCAAGCTGGCGAACGTTTACGATCACATTGAAATCGATCCGAGCCCGATCCGAAACAAAATCCGCGAGATCATCGCGCATTACGAACACAAGTTCGCCGAGCTTGAATTGGAGCGGGAGCGCTCGATGGATCGCGTCGAAAGCGGTGACGACATCGACCCCGGCATCATCAAGCAAGTCAAAGTTTACATTGCGTCGAAACGGAAACTTTCAGTCGGCGATAAAATGGCCGGCCGTCACGGTAACAAGGGCGTTGTCGCTCGGATTGTGCCGGAGGAAGACATGCCGTTCTTGGCGGATGGAACGCCGGTCGAGATTGTGCTCAATCCGCTTGGCGTGCCGAGCCGAATGAACGTGGGCCAGGTGCTGGAAACGCACCTCGGCGTTGCCGCGAAAGCGCTCGGCTTCAAGGTTGCTACCCCGGTGTTCGATGGGATCAAGGAAAGCAAAATTCGCGAATACTTGAAGGACGCGCGGAAGAAAGAAGGGTTCAGTTGGGTGCAGGAAAGTGGCAAGGCGCGGTTGTTCGACGGTCGCACCGGCGATCCTTTCGATCAGGAAGTCGTGGTTGGTTACATCTACATGATGAAACTCGGCCATTTGGTTGCGGACAAAATTCACGCGCGCGCTGTCGGCCCGTATTCACTCGTGACCCAGCAACCGCTTGGCGGAAAGGCGCAATACGGCGGACAACGATTTGGTGAAATGGAAGTGTGGGCGCTGGAGGCGTACGGCGCGGCTTACACGTTGCAGGAATTGCTCACGGTCAAATCCGACGACGTGCAAGGGCGCACCCGCATCTATGAATCAATCGTCAAAGGCGATAACTCGCTCGAAGCGGGAACACCTGAATCTTTTAATGTGTTGATCAAGGAAATGCAGAGTCTCGGCCTCGACGTAAAAGTCGGCGGCCAGGCCCCGGCCACTGTCTTTGATAACATGGGTTAATTTTTAAATTGAGAATCATATTTGGAGAATAAATGAACGAACATTCGTGGCGTGAGTTAGTGGGCGAGGAGCGTCCCGTGGGTTTTGATCAAGTCGCAATCGGCGTCGCGTCGAGCGACACGATGCGGTCGTGGAGCAAGGGCGAAGTTAAAAATCCGGAGACAATCAACTACCGGACGTTTAAGCCGGAAAAAGGCGGTCTTTTTTGCGAGCGCATTTTCGGTCCGACGCGGGACTGGGAATGCTCGTGCGGAAAATACAAGCGCATCAAGCACAAGGGTGTCATCTGCGACCGGTGTGGCGTGGAAGTCACACTTGCGCGGGTGCGTCGCGAGCGGATGGGCCACATCGAACTGGCGGTTCCTGTCTCCCACATTTGGTTTTACAAATGCATGCCGTCGCGGCTGGGCCTTATGCTCGATATGAGTGCGCGCCAGCTCGAGCGCGTGATTTATTACGAGGACTACATCGTCATCGACCCGGGCAAGACGCCGTTGCAAAAGGCGCAGCTTCTGAACGAAGTTGAATACCGCGAAGCGCAGGAACAGTACGGCGAGGATTTCGTCGCGGGGATGGGCGCGGAAGCGGTGAAGAAGCTTCTCTCAGAGATCGACCTGAACAAGCTGAACAAGGAGCTCGAGAAGGCGATGGGGGCGACCAAGAGCAAGCAGATTCGCAAGAAGCTCGCTAAGCGCCTCAAGCTCGTTCAAGGATTTCAAAACTCGCATGCGCGACCGGAGTGGATGATTCTTGAAGTTCTGCCGGTCATCCCGCCCGATTTGCGTCCGCTCGTTCCGTTGGAAGGCGGACGATTTGCGACTTCGGATCTGAATGATCTTTATCGTCGCGTCATCAACCGCAACAATCGTCTCAAGAATTTGCTCCAGCTCAAGACCCCTGACGTCATCATTCGAAACGAAAAGCGCATGTTGCAGGAGGCAGTGGACGCTTTGTTCGACAACGGCCGCCACGGTCGCGCCGTTACCGGCGCTGGCAATCGCCCGCTTAAGTCGCTCAGCGACATGCTCAAGGGCAAAGGCGGACGTTTCCGTCAAAATTTACTCGGCAAACGCGTCGATTATTCGGGCCGTTCGGTGATCGTGATCGGACCGGAATTGAAACTGCATCAGTGCGGGTTGCCGAAAAAAATGGCGCTCGTTTTGTTCGAACCGTTCATCATCCGCCGATTGAAAGACCTCGGCTATGTGCACACTGTGCGCAGTGCGAAGAAAATGATCGAGCGCCAGACGCCGGAGGTGTGGGACATTCTGGACGAGGTTACGCGTGGGCATCCGGTTCTGCTCAACCGCGCGCCGACGCTGCATCGATTATCGATCCAGGCTTTCGAGCCCCAACTGATCGAAGGCGAAGCGATCCGCATTCATCCTCTCGTCTGCACCGCTTACAACGCCGACTTTGATGGCGACCAGATGGCGGTGCACGTGCCGCTTTCGGTCGAGGCACAAATGGAAGCACGCATGCTCATGCTCGCGCCGAACAACATTTTCTCACCGTCGAGCGGCAAACCCATCACCACGCCGTCGCAAGACATTACGCTTGGTTGTTATTACATGACGCAGAACCCTCGCGGTTCTAAAAAGGACGGGCACCTCCCTCTGTTCGCTGAGGCCGTTGAAGTGGAATTCGCGATGGCGGAAGGCGCGGTTAAAACCCATGACCGGATCCGCTTCAAAAATCCGGATTACGGTCTGCAGACAACTCTCGGAAACACCGAAGCCAAGACGATCGAGACAACAGCCGGTCGCGTCATTTTCAATCAGATTTGGCCGAAGGAACTTGGCTTCTTCAATAAGCCTGCGGGCAAAAAACAGCTTAGCGACATCATCTGGCGCTGTTATCAGGTCGCCGGACCTGCTGCCACGGTTGCCACTCTGGATAACCTGAAAGAGCTCGGTTTTACTGAAGCTACTCGAGCCGGAATTTCGATTGGAATTTCGGACATGATTATCCCGAAGGAAAAGCAGACCGAGCTCGAAAACGCTTACAAACAGATCAGGCAGGTCGAGCAGCAATATCGTAAAGGCATCATTACCGACGGCGAACGCTACAACAAGATCATCGATATCTGGACGCACGCGGGCGACGAAATTTCGAGCGTGATGTTCCGCACCCTCGAACACAACGAGGGCCGGAAGGAATTGAATCCGGTTTATCTGATGGTTGATTCCGGAGCGCGAGGCAATCGTCAACAGGTTCGACAGCTTGCAGGCATGCGCGGTTTGATGGCGAAGCCGAGCGGCGAAATCATCGAGCGCCCGATTACCTCGAACTTCCGCGAAGGTCTGAGCGTGCTCGAGTATTTCATTTCAACACACGGCGCCCGCAAAGGTCTGGCCGACACCGCGCTGAAAACCGCGGACTCCGGCTACCTTACCCGCAAACTCGTGGACGCGGCGCAGGACGTGATCATCAACGAAGAGGATTGCGGAACGGTCAACGGAATCGTCGTGCGTTCGATTTACGAGGGCGACGAGGAAGTTGTCGATCTTGCTCAGCGAATCATTGGCCGCGTCAGCTGCGAGACGATCGCGGATCCGGTGGAAAAGAAAAAGAAGATCGTCAAGGCCAATCAATTGATTGACGAAAAGATTGCGGCTGACCTTCAACGCATTGGGGTCGAGAGCTTGAAGATTCGCTCCGTCCTCACCTGCGAATGTGGACGGGGTGTTTGCGCGATGTGCTATGGGCGCAATCTGGCGACCGGACAATTCGTCAAGCTAGGCGAGGCGGTGGGGATCATCGCGGCGCAATCAATTGGCGAACCGGGAACGCAGTTGACGATGCGAACGTTCCATATCGGCGGCACGGCTAGCCAGACATTTAAACAACCGATCATCAAAGCGAAAAACGATGGCACCGTCCGATTCAATGATCTGCGAACGGTGCAGGCACTGGATGGGAGCTGGATTGTGCTGAGCAAGAACGGCTCAATTAGCGTTCACAACGCGGAGGGCCGCGAGCTCGAGCGTTATAACGTTGTTATCGGATCAATGATTTCAAAAGACGACGGCTTGTCGGTCAAGAAAGGGGAAACGTTCGTCCAATGGGACCCGTACAACGTGCCAATTCTCACCGATAAGGGTGGCAAAATCGAATTCCGCGACATGATCGCGGGTGTCACGATCAAGCGCGACGTCGACGAAGCCACCGGTTTGATGGGTACGGTCATTATCGAGCATAAAGAAGATCTGCATCCGCAAATCGTCATCATTGGCGACAAGAAAGAAGTGCTCGCCAGTTATTCGATTCCAGCCGGCGCCCACGTGATTGTCGAGGAAGGGCAAAAAATTCGCGCCGGCGCATTACTGGCGAAGACGCCGCGTAAAGTTGCGAAGACCAAAGACATCACAGGCGGTCTGCCCCGCGTGGCCGAATTGTTCGAGGCGCGACGCCCGAAAGATGCGGCCGAGATCGCGAAGATCGATGGGATCGTCGAAATGGGAGGTACCGTGCGCGGCAAGCGCAGGCTCATTCTGAAAGATCCGGAAACCGGCGTCGAGGAAGAGCATCTGATCCCGCTCACGAAACACATTATTGTTTTCAAAGGCGACTTCGTGAAGAAGGGGCAGCAACTCACCGAGGGCCCGATCGTGCCACATGAGATTCTCGAGGTTTGCGGCCCGCAGGAATTGCAGGAACACCTCGTCAACGAAGTGCAAGAGGTCTACCGGCTGCAAGGCGTCGAGATTAACGACAAACACATCGAGATCATCGTGCGACAGATGCTGCGAAAGGTAAAAATCACCGATCCAGGCGATACCTCCTTGCTCTGGGGTGATCAGGTGGACAAACTCGATTTTGAAGCGGAGAACCAACGCGTGGTCGATCAGGGCGGCAAACCGGCCGAAGCCACGCCGGTGCTTCTTGGCATTACCAAAGCGTCGCTCGAGACCGACAGCTTTATTTCGGCAGCCTCGTTCCAGGACACAACCCGCGTCCTCACCGAAGCAGCAACGCTTGGCAAGGTCGACAAGCTGCGTGGTTTCAAGGAGAACGTGATTATGGGTCACTTGATCCCGGCTGGCACTGGCTTCCCGCAGCATCGCGAGATTAGGCTCGTGGAGAAAGGCGAACCCATTGGCGCGCCTGTGCTCGAAGAAGTAGCTGAAATGCAACCGGCTATCGGGTGACATTGGCAGGGATCCGTAGCAGACGCAGGCAGTTAGGAGGGATCCAGCAAATGGCGTTTCAGAGAAACGCCCTAAAACTCTGATGTCCATCGTCACCAAGACCGGCGACAAGGGCGAAACTTCGCTCATGTACGGGCGGCGCGTTCCGAAAAGCGCCCCGCGTGTTGATGCTTATGGCTGCATCGACGAGCTTACCGCCGCCCTCGGTCTGGCGCGCGCAATCTCCGGGAAGAAATTTGTCTCAGAGCAAATCTTCGCTGTGCAAAAGGATTTGATCATCATGATGGGCGAGCTCGCCACCGCGCCCGAAGATCGACAACGCTACATCAAAGAAGGATTTGAGCTCACAAGCGCCGCGATGGCCGATCGAATCACTTCGGTGATTGTCGATCTTGAAAAGGATAAATCGCTCTACCCGAAGGATTGGGTGATTCCGGGCGGCAACCCCCTCTCGGCCGCGCTTGATTTCGCCCGCACCACTTGCCGACGTGCCGAGCGACATGTCGCAACCTGGATGGCCGATGAAAAAGACTTCAACCCTGAGATTTTGCGCTACATCAACCGGGTTTCCGATCTTTGTTGGGTTCTGGCGCGCTATTCCGAACGAGGCAAAAAGCGGCGGAAACGTTAACATTCAGGTTGCGGCTGTCGATCTAATGTAGCATCTTCCCCGTCCGCCGTTTCCCCTCGTCGCGGCGCAGTTTTTTATGGCCAATACAGTTGAATTAGTGCCTGAGCTTCTCGAAGCCGGCGTGCATTTCGGTCACCAGACCAAGCGCTGGAACCCGAAAATGAAACCGTTCATATTCGAGCAGCGGAACCAGATCTACATCATCAATCTGGATGAAACGGTGAAGCAGCTTCACCGCGCGACCGAATTTCTCCAGGAAGTGGCGCGGCGCGGCGGCAAAATTCTTTTCGTTGGCTGCAAAAAGCAGGCGCAGGAAGCGATCAAGGAAGCGGCGCTGGCTTGCGGACAATTTTACGTTAATCAACGCTGGCTCGGTGGCACGTTGACAAATCTGGCAACGATCCGCAAGAGTATCGGCCGGTTGCAATATATCGAGAAGATCGAGCAATCGCCCGAATATAAGAAGATGGGCAAACAGGAGCTTGCGGCTCTCAATCGCGAAGCGGCCAAACTCCGCCGCAATCTCGATGGAATTCTGGAAATGGCGCAATTGCCGGATGCGCTGGTAATCATCGACACGCCGCGCGAGCAAAACGCCGTCAACGAAGCCCGCCGCCTTGGCATTCCCGTGGTCGCGGTTGTCGATACAAACGCGGATCCCGAGATGATCGATTATCCGATCCCGGGAAACGACGATGCCATTCGCGCGATTCGGGTGGTGCTGCAAAAACTTGTCGATGCAATCGTTTCGGCAAGCGGCGAAGCGCGGATTCGCGAGCACGTCGAGATGGCAGGAGTATCCGCTTGAGTTGAGCAACGTTTGCTGCTCGACGTTCAACCTTCAATTTCAATGAAAGCTACGACCGATATCGATCCCCAGTTGGTTAAGCAGCTCCGCGAAAAAACCAACGCGGGGATGATGGATTGCAAACGTGCGCTTGCGGAAGCGGGCGGCGACCTGGCGAAAGCGGAAACGGTTCTGCGAACGAAGGGAATCGCCAGCGCCAGCAAGAAAGCTTCGCGCGTGACAAAAGAGGGGATTGTCGCGTCTTACATTCACCTCCAAGGCAAAGTAGGCGTACTGGTCGAAGTAGACTGCGAGACGGATTTCGTGGCGAAGAATGAAATATTTCGCAGCTTTGTAAAAGATATCACCCTACACATTGCCGCGGCGCATCCGCTCTATGTAAGTCGGGATGATGTTCCGGCGAAAGTCGTCGAGGCGGAGCGCGCAATTTATGAGGCGCAGGTAAAGGACAAGCCGGCGGCCGTTTCCAGCAAAATTATCGATGGGAAGTTGGACAAATTTTACAGCACGGTTTGCCTGCTCGAGCAGGGCTTCATTAAGAACCCCGACCAAACGATCAAGGATTTACTTAGCGCAAAGATCGCCGAGCTGGGCGAAAACATCGTGATTCGCCGTTTCACCCGCTACCTGGTGGGCGAGCCGCTGCCAAGCGAAGAGTAGGAGTGCTTTTTCCTGTCTGCGGCGGCAGGTTCACAACGCTCGCCGTAACCGCTGGCGGACGCGGCTAATCGGCGGTTAGTTTAAGGCGGATGGGACTCAAAGAATACAAACGAAAGCGCGATTTCCGGCGTACGGCCGAGCCGAAAGGTGGCAAATCGCTACCGAAGAGTGTTAAGGGCGCGTCGCGCTTTGTAATTCAAAAACACGATTCAAGACGCTTGCATTACGATTTCCGGCTGCAAATGGAAGGCGTCCTCAAGTCGTGGGCGATTCCGAAGGGACTGCCGTGGAAGCAGGGCGAGAAACACCTCGCGGTTGAAGTGGAGGATCATCCGATCGAATACGAAACTTTCGAGGGCGTGATTCCAGAAGGTCAATACGGCGGGGGCACCGTGATGGTTTGGGACCGCGGCAAATATTACATTTACGGCGAGCAACCGATGAAATCCTTGCGCGAGGGAAAACTTCATCTCGTGCTCGATGGGAACAAAGCAAAAGGCGAATGGACGCTGGTTCGCATCCGTGGCCGCGACGGCGAAAAAAATCAGTGGCTCATTCTAAAAACCGGTTCGAGCGCAAAACCGATTTCGAGAAAGCTTGAAGATCAGTCGGTTAAGACGGGCCGGACGATGAAACAGATTGCTCGCGATCGGGATTCGGAATGGGAATCGAATCGCGGAGAAAAAGACCCGAGCGCAAAATCCATGTTCAAGGCGCGCATCAAAGCGGCGCTTAAAAAAAAAGACCTAGAACGCAACGGCGGAAAAAATGAAGGACGGCGCAGCGCGCCCTCGCTAGCAGAATCGCTTCCTTCTGGAACAGCGCGCTTCATTGAACCGATGAAGCCGCGGCTGGTAGAAAAACCGCCAGCCGAAGGCGATTGGATGTATGAATTGAAATTTGATGGCATCCGTGCGCTTGCGATCAAGATCGGTAAAAAGGTGTCGCTGTTCTCTCGAAACAGGAACAGATTGGACGCGCGATTTCCGGAAATTGCCGGCGCGGTTAAAGTGTTGCCTGTCGACCAATGTGTGATCGATGGCGAGATAGTTGCGCTCGATGACGAAGGCCGCTCGTCGTTTCAGCTGCTGCAAGCGCGCGAAATAGAAGGAAAGAAATCGCCGATTTATTTCTACGTTTTCGATTTGTTGCAACTCAATGGCAAAGATGTGATGTCGCTGCCGTTGGAGGAACGGAAAAAGGTCCTTCAGCAAGTGTGTGCGGACGCGGGCGACCCAATCCGTTTCTCGGGCGAGATTGGTGGCGACGCGGGCGCGTTGCTCAAGGAAGTGAAGAACCGCGGTCTTGAAGGCATTGTCGGCAAAAAACGCCATTCCGTTTACGAGCCGGGACGAAGAAGCGGCGCCTGGATCAAACTCAAATGTTTGAACGAGCAGGAATTTGTGATCGGCGGTTATACGCCACCGGGCGGATCGCGTAAACATTTCGGCGCGATCCTCGTCGGCTATTACCAAAACGATAGGCTGATGTTTGCCGGAAAGGTCGGTTCTGGGTTTACGGCCAAGTCGTTGTCGATGCTGTACAAGAAATTCCGCGACGAGGAACGCGACGGCTGTCCATTTGTCGATCTTCCATCGAAGCAGGGCGGCCAGTGGGTTCAGGGCATTACGCCCTCGATGATGCGGAAGGTGCATTGGGTGAATCCGGTTTTTGTCGCTGAAATTAAGTTCGCCGAGTGGACTCGGGACGGGAAATTGCGGCAGCCTGTTTTCCTCGGTCTACGGGAAGACAAGAGTGCCGCCGAGGTCAAACGCGAAGCTGCTCGACGCATCTCCGCGTCAGTGAGCAGTCGCGAATTTAAAAAGAAGCCCGAGTAGCCCGCTGCCCAGGATGACCGGGATCACTTCCCATCTCCAGCGCAGCATTCCGAGAAATG
>Ga0193751_1001278_pt1 | contig 16421 bp, 8 predicted proteins | sample L1c2metaG_FD_143050 | JGI IMG/M metagenome (GOLD analysis project Ga0193751, IMG submission 143050) | Soil microbial communities from a riparian zone of the East river system, Colorado, United States - L1c2 | ecosystem: Environmental > Terrestrial > Soil > Riparian zone | place: USA: East River... | reverse complement strand
AGAACGATCTCCATCAGCGGGAACGTGCGGAGCGAACGTAACCGTATGGCTCTGAGCATCGCTCTCGAGGCCGAGCATCCCGCGCAGAATCGGGCTAACGACCATGGCCCCTGACCAGATTTGGTGCGGAGAGCTAGTCGAGAGCGGCTGATAATAGTCGCCGGAGAGCACCTCGGTGACGTGACCGAGCGATCCATCGAGCGCGAGCAGGGCGTTGGACCGGAGATTCGAGTAGGCGGGGATCGGCTGGTGGTAGCGGTACTCGCCAACCGAGGCCCATCCCGGGAAGAGCGGCCAGACGGACCCGAAGTGGTATCCGCTGCCGTTGTAGATGGAGGAGTGGTTCGAAATGATCCGTGTGCCCCAGTCGGTTTGGAGGTCGGCATCCGCGAGTTGTTGGATGGTGGCCTGGGACTTGTCTTCGTCGGTGACGCCGAACCACATGGGGACAGTGGTCAGAATCGAGAGTTCGTCCACGCGGCGATTCTGCTGGTCGAGGGCGAAGGCAAATGCCTTTTTCTCCGGCGACCAGAAAGCCTGATTAAACGCGGGCTTCTGCCGATTGAAGGCGGCTTTCAGATCTTTGCCGACGTCGTCCCTACCGGTGAGTTTTGCGAGACTCGCGAGCGCGCGTAGAGCTTCGAGGCCGAGGCCGCTCTGATAAAACTCTGTCTTCACGGGAAGTAGTGGGCCGCCTTCGACCCATCCGTGGCCAAATCCGAAATTCTGCGGAAAGTTCTGGGCGTCGTAAGTGGAACGCATGAACTGATACGCCTTCCACAGGCTGTCCCATTTCTGGCGCGCAAAGTCGAGGTCTCCGCTGCGAGAGACATAATCGTTTGTCGCGATGATGTAGAGCGGCGTGGCGTCGGCGGAGGCGTAGCCGTATGGATAGTCCTTGAACCAATCCACGAAGCTTGCACCTTGAGAGATTTCATGCGGAATCTTGCCGTCGTCGCGCTGGAACTTGGCGATGAACTCGAGGGCGGTGCGAGTGGTGGCAAAGTCGCCGATGGAGTTAAGCGCGAAAGAAGTCCAGAAAGAATCGCGGCCAAAGAACCAGGCAAAACCGGGACGCTGGCTGGTGCCCGAGGTTCTGTATCCGGCGACCAAGCCGGTGCCCAGGTCGGGATTGGTGACTAGTCCCTGGATGGTGCTGATGCGCGACCAGTCGTAGGCCCGCTGGAGCTGCGAGTCCGGGAGAGTGAGGTTCACCGTGCGGTTGAGATAGTCGCGATAGTACTGGGCGGAATCTCGCAGCAGGTCGGGATACGAAGTCGCCAGGCGCTGATAGATGGCCTGCGCGTCGGCGAGTCCCTGGGTGGAGGCGGCAAGAACAATAATCTTGCTCGCCCTTCCCTTGCTGGTCACGCCGAGACGCAGAGAGTTTTCATTGTCCGAAGAATAGTTCGTTTGATATGCGAGTCGTGCGCCGGAACCGGAGGGCGATCCAACCATGGCGTAGAACTTTTTGCGCTCTTCACCAAACACAAACGCGTGTTGCGATTCGTCCCAGTTGAGAAATGTCCCTCCAAGGGCGGCGGGCCATTCGAGTTGAAAGTCGGCTACGAAGCTGGCCTCGATCTCCAACGGCTGTTCAGTCTCGACATCGAGCAGAATCATCGCGCCGCGCTCGTGCACTGGGACAAAAAATGTTTCGCGCACGGAAAAATTGTCGCCGGCATAGACGATCGTTGCTGATTCCGGGTGGACGATCAGGGTGCGAGCCAGGCTCTCAGCAGGCAGGGCGCGGCCATCCACATGAAAGGTCAGGTGGAAGGCGCGAAAGATCTTCAGCGGATAGACCCAGGCTTCCATTTCTCCGATTTCGTCGCCGAACAGACCGGCGCGCGTTCCTACCACCGGAAGAAATTCCCAGGAGCGGACGGGGCGCGAAAGTTCGAGAGACTGTGGCGACCGCTGGGCGGCTGCCGCCGGAGTCGATATAAGAAAGGACAGCAGAAGCGCGCAAGCCAAGGAAAGAAGAAGCGCAGTAGGATAGACAGAGTTTGTCATTTTCTCAAAGTCGTGCAAGTGCGATGGCGCTTTCATTTTAAACGGCGGTCTTTTGAACGGCGGTCGACGACGCCAGCTTGCAAAGTGTTCAGGCACAAACTATAAGAATTCAGGGGCACAGTCCAGCACGAGCTGATTCCCGGGTATTCCCTCTTGCCTTTTTCACGCCGCGAACTCCTGAAATCGCTGAGCCGGTCGACCCTCGTTCTGTCGCTGGAAAACGTTCTCGGGCTGGCGCGTCCGCTGTGGGCGCAATCTGCGCCAGGTGCGCCACGACCGGTTGAGCCACTGAAATCGGGCACTCCGCTCGGAGTAAGTTTCGTGGACGTCGGCCGCGCCGCGGGATTGAGCGCCAAGACGATCTACGGTGGCGAGCACAAAAACAAATATCTACTCGAGACTACCGGCTGCGGCGTCGCGTTTTACGATTACGACAACGACGGCTGGCTCGACATTTTCCTCGTGAACGGGACGCGGCTCGAGGGATTCCCGGCTGGGCAGGAACCAGTCTCACACCTGTTCAAGAACAATCGCGACGGCACCTTTACCGATGTCACGCTAAAGGCGGGACTGGCACGCTCCGGCTGGGGCCAGGGTGTTTGCGTTGGTGACTACGATAACGACGGATGGGACGACCTGTTCGTCACATACTTTGGCAAGAATGTGCTTTATCACAATAACGGCGACGGCACCTTTACCGACGTCAGTGAGAAGGCGGGCGTCGCGGGCAAGGGCAATCGCTGGAATACCGGCTGCGCTTTCGTGGACTATGACCGCGACGGGCGGCTTGATCTGTTCGTCGCAAATTACATTGACATGGATCTGAAAACCGCTCCGGTGCCGGAGTCGGGGCCATGCCTCTACAAGGGCGTGATGGTGGCGTGCGGGCCGCCGGGATTGAATGGCGGGAAAAACATTCTTTATCACAACAAGGGCGACGGCACGTTCACTGATGTTTCCGAGAGCGCTGGAATTTTGAAGGCGAACGGGACTTACGGGCTGGGCGTGCTCACCGCCGATCTCGACAATGACGGGTGGCCCGACATCTATGTGGCGAATGATTCCACCGCGAGTGCCCTCTATCAGAACAAGAAAAACGGACAATTCGTGGACATCGCGCTGGAAGCGGGTTGCGCGTTGAGTCCGGATGGCAAGCCGCAGGCGGGGATGGGGATTTCGGCCGCCGATTACGATCTGGACGGAAATCTCGACTTGGTGAAAACGAACTTCGCGGGAGACACGCCTTCGCTCTATCACAATCTTGGCGAAGCCACTTTTGAAGACACTACGTTCACAGCCGGCCTGGGCGCGCACACGCAGTTCCTGGGCTGGGGCTGCGGGTTTTTCGATTTTGATAATGATGGCTGGCCCGACATTCTGATCTGCAACGGTCACGTGTACCCGGAAGTTGAACAACTCAAGACCGAGGCGGGATACCCGCAGCGCAAACTTCTCTATCGCAATCTGCGCAATGGACGGTTTGAAGATGTTTCTCTGCAAGCTGGCTCGGGAATTTCTGAGCCGCTGGCGGCGCGTGGTTGCGCTTTTGGAGACTTCGACAATGACGGCGATGTCGATATGGTGGTGAATCCGGTCAACGACTATCCGCAACTGGTGCGCTGTGATTCGGAGACGGGAAACAACTGGATCAAGGTGCGGACGATCGGGACGAAATCGAACCGCAGCGGGATTGGGGCGCGACTCAAATGCGTGACGCGCGCGCCCGATGAAGCGAGGCTGCATCAGCAGATCGATGAAGTGCGCAGCGGAGGAGGCTATTTTTCGCAGAACGATTTGCGCGTTCACTTCGGCCTGGGAAAAGCGGGAAAGGTGGAACTGTTGGAGATTCGCTGGCCGAGCGGACAGGTGGATTCGCTCAAGGACCTCAAGCCGAATCAGGTGATCTACGTCAAAGAGGCTGAGGGGATCGTGCGGACCATGCCGTTTCCGCCGGCGAAATGACGGTCCCGATGTTCCATCTCGGCGTCGACTAAGATCGAAATCCTAACCACGGGGATCACAGAGGACAGAGGGGGAGGGCCACAGGGGTCTTCATGGTTTTTTCGCATCCGACGCGACCGGACTGCCTGACCCTTCTTTCAAGCTCTGGATCGAGTCGACTGGCAAATTGTCGAAATGCTCCTGCAATCCGCTAGGCCAGCGTATCTGCACGGAATTCACCTTGATTGCCGAACCGAGGCCGAAGTGGACGCGCATGTCGCTGCTGGAGTTGTAACTTGATCCGCTGCGAACTTCGTCCACCAGAGTGCGCGTGCCGAGGGTGACCGAGATGCGAGCGCCGATGCCGTCGCGGTTCGATTTCGTTCCTACAGTCCGAATGGCAATCCAGTGGTTAGCGGAGCGAACCTGGTTCACCAGGAGACTTGGTAACGCATTCAGGTTCGTGATCACCGCCGAAATGCGGCCGTCGTTCCATAAATCGCCGATTGCGAGACCGCGTGACGAAGCCCGAGCGTTGATGCCCAGACCCGCGCCGGCGGAGATGTCGGCGAACGTGCCCTTACCTAAATTGTGGTAGAGAATGCGCGGCTCTTCGTAGTTGCTCCCCAGATTGTTCTTGTCCACTTCCGGATAAACGTGGCCATTCACGAGTAGGAGATCGGGCCAGCCGTCGTTGTCGAAATCGAGAAACATCGTTCCCCACCCAAGATATTTCGTGTACAGTCCGAGGCCTGCAGCCGTGGTCACGTCGTCGAACGTACCGTCGCCGTTATTTCGGTAGAGTGTGGACGTATCGTCGGAGAAATTCGTTTTGAAAATGTCGAGGCGGCCATCGCCGTTGTAGTCGCCGATGGTTGCGCCCATGCCGGCCTGTTCGCGGCCGTCTTCATTGAACGCCGCTCCCGCAGTTACGCCAACGTCGGTGAAGGTGCCGTCGCGGTTATTGCGGTAGAGAATGCTGGGAGTGCTGTCGCAGGCGACATAGATGTCGGGCCAGCCGTCGTCGTCGAAGTCTAGAGTGGAAACGCTGAATGCGTAATGGCCGTCGGTTCGGTCGATGTGGGCTTTCGTGGTAACGTCCTCGAACGTGCCGTCTCCGCGATTGTGGTAGAGGATATTCTTCGCGCCGGGGAGTCCGCGGGGGCCGCACATTACGGGCACTCCTTTCCACATGCAGGAAGGACGCTCGCCGGGAGCGGGCGCGGTCGCAAGGTCGAAGTCGACGTAGTTGGCGATCATGAGATCGAGGTGGCCGTCACGGTCGTAGTCAACCCATGCGCACCCTGTGCCCCACGCCTTACCAGACCCAGCTACGCCAGCTTTCTCCGCCACCTCGGTGAAGACGCCGTTCTGATTATGAAATAGGCGGTTCTTTCCGTAGTAGGTGACGTAGAGATCTTCCCATCCGTCGTTGTCATAATCGCCGACGCAAACGCCCTGGCCCCAGCCCGTCGCATTCAGGCCCGCTTTGACGGTGACGTCCGTGAACGTGCCGTCGTGGTTGTTGCGGTAGAGATGATTGGTGGGAGCTTCGCCCGTCGGAAAACCTTCCAGAGTTGTGCCGTTCACCAGAAAAATGTCGGGCCAGCCGTCGTTATCGTAGTCAAAAATGGCAGCGCCGGTGCCGGTGGTTTCGATAATGTATTTCTTCGTGTCCTTGCCGCCGAACACGATGGGCACGGTCAGGCCAGCTTTTTGGGCGACGTCGGTGAAGTAGGCAATTGTGTTCCCGGGAGGATTGGTTTCTGCCTGAGCAGGGGCTACATAACGGGAGAACGCCACGAGGAGTACGGAAAATGCCCACTGCCACCGGAGCGATCGAAATTGAGGAAACCGCGGCAGACTTATGACCCAAAAAGCATACTAGGGTGTATCGCGGAAGGGGTCAAGGTAGGTCTGCCTCCTTGGAACCACGGCCGCGGCGCGGCAGCGACATAGTAAGATTTGCGAAGCGCTTGATGTCCACTTTTTTATGTCCACTTTGAGTTAACTCCCAAGCAACGAGCACGTCCTTGATTCTTGCCGCTGTTCACCGAATTCGAATCCCGGAGATCGTGATTCTCCTCATCGCAATCGCCCTGCCCGCAATTGCGCAGAACGCAATTGCGCAGAAGAAGATGGACAAGCCGGCGGTTGACGCCGTCTACCAGCAAGGCATCCGGTCGTTGCAAAAGGGCGATCTGGCGGCGGCACGCGCCGCTTTCGAAAAAGTCGTGCGACTCGCGCCGAATGCCCCCGAGGGACACAACTCGCTCGGCTGGGTGCTGATGACAACCGGCCATCTGGACGAGGCAGTCGCGCAGCTCCGAGCCGCGGTGAAGTTGAAGCCAGACTTCGCGGAGGCGCACATCAATCTTGCTAACGCGCTGGCGGCCAGACGGGATAGCGAAGGTGCAAGCGAAGCTGCGATCCTAGCTGCGACGAACGAGGCGCGCACCGCAGTGAAGCTGGATCCGTCCAGCAGCGAAGCCCACCGAACGCTCGCGCGCTTGCTGAGTTTCCGGCAGGATCTGGCTGGCGCGATCGGCGAATTGCGTCGCGCAATGGAACTCGACCCAACTCGGCCTGATCTGCACGACGAACTGGGATCGCTCCTCACACAGAATTCGCAACTCGGCGAAGCCGCGGCCGAATTTTCTGAGGCGCTTCGCTTGCAACCAAATTTTGCCGCTGCGAGATTACATCTAGGCGTGCTCCGGTGGCAGCAGCGCTCCTTCGAAGAAGCCCAGCAGCTATTACAGAGCGCGGCCGCACTTAATCCCGAAGGCGCGGATGCGCACTACTATCTGGCCCGCGTTCTCGCCGATAGGGGTGACCACGACGGCGCCGTTCGCGAGTTGCGGTCCGCGGTCAAGCTGCGGCCAAATTTCAGCGACGCGCAGACACAGCTCGGTTTGTTGCTTCAACGACAAGGAGACGCGGTCGGGGCGGTTGCCGCATTTCGCCATGTGGTCGAAGCTCAGCCTGAGAGTGCCGATGCTCACAATAATCTAGGGCTGGCGCTGATCCAGGTAGGAGATGCGCCGGGTTCCATTCCGGAATTCCAGGCGGCACTGCGGCTCAAGCCGGATGACATCGACTATCGCGGCAATCTGGGAATTGCGTACCTGCAGAGGACGGATTTCGATGCTGCCATCGGCGAATTTCAAACCGCACTGCGCGCTGCTCCGGACGATGCCACCTTGCATTACAACCTCGGCCTGGCATTGAAGCTCAAGGACCAGTTGCCGGCCGCCGTGGCCGAATTTCAAAAGGCCGCGAAGCTCGATCCTGCTCAGGCCGACGTCCGCTACACCTTGGGCGTCACGCTTTGGCAGCAAGGAGAATTTGTCCGCGCGATCGAGGAATTGCGGGCTGCGATCAAGGACCGTCCCGATTACGCGGAGGCGTATTACACGCTGGGCACAGTCCTGAAACAGCAAGGGAACTTACAGGAGTCTGCGAGCGCGCTGAGGGAAGCGATCCGGCTGCAACCGGATTTTGCAGGCGCTCACACCACTCTGAGTGGCGTGTTGCGCCAACTCGGAGACACGGACAGCGCGGCCGCAGAGAGCAAGCTGGGAGCGGAGATGACGAAGAGCGCAAATGCTCTGCAAGCGGCGACATTCTCCACCAACTCAGGACTACGCTTGCTGAATGTCGGAGATCTGGATGGAGCGATCTCCCAGTTTCGGGCGGCTGCCGGACAGTTAGACAGCTATGCGCCGGCGCACTTCTATCTCGCCCAAGCGCTGCGGAGGAAGGGCCTTTCCGATGAGGCAGAGCGCGAATTTCGGAAGGCATCGGAGCTCGATCCTAAGTTCAAATCCACGTCAGAATAGAAGATTAACGGCACTCTACGAAAAACCGTAGGCACGGTCAAAACTCTACCAGCTTTCATATTATTGATAAGACTCCATTTACATATTGACAACGCAAATGCGCGAGAGTTACTTTGGCGGACACTGGCAATAGTTCATTCGTACTAGATGCCGAGTGCATTCCGCTCAGCGCTTCGAGGAAAAGGCCTTGCTGCATTTCCTGAAGCTTGGCGCGAACCCACTCGGTGAACTCCGGACCGCGATTGTCCGGCAAATCTTGACGATTGGGGACTGCGGAGGCAGAAAAAAATGGCGAAACAAATCTCGATAGCCGCGATGCTGACGATTTGCATTTGTCTGGTGACATTGACGGCGCAACCCGTATTTGCGCAAGCGGTATACGGCAGCATCATCGGCACGGTGACTGACCCGCAAGGTGCGGCAGTCGCGAACGCAAAGGTCACCGTTACCGACCAACGTAAAGGTACGTCGGACACGACGACCACTAACGATAGCGGGAACTATGCCGTCACGCACTTGATTCCGGACACGTACACCGTTCGCATCGAGGCGCCCGGGTTCAAGGCCAGCGAGCTAAAGGATGTGATTGTCTCCGCTGACGCGGCTGCGAACGTACCCTTGCAGTTCCAGGTGGGCGGCACGTCTGAGACCGTTGAGGTCACCGCTGAGGCTCCGCAGCTCAAGACCGACCGCGCCGACATTGCAACAGAGTTCAATGCAAAGCAGGTTCAGGATATACCCAACCTCAATCGCAACTTCACTAGCTTGCAGCTGATGGCCCCGGGTTCACAGTTAATGGGATGGGGCCACGCGGCTACGGAGAATCCCCAGCAAAGCCAGCAGATCGTGACGCAGGGCCAGCACTTCAGCGGCACTGCCTTCGAACTCGATGGCACCGACAACCAGGATCCAATCCTCGGCATCATCGTGGTCAATCCCAACCTGGACGCGGTGACGGAAGCCAAAGTCGCGTTGCAGAATTATGACGCCGAATTCGGTAAAGCGGTAGGCAGCGTAGTGACAGCACAGACTAAGTCGGGCAGTAACGAGATTCACGGTAGCGGTTTCTACTTCCGCCGCACTGACGCGCTACAGGCGCGTGATCCATTTACGCAAGATCCAGGGGTGGGTCTCCCAAGTTCGCGCAGGCAGCAGTTCGGTGGCACCGGCGGCGGTGCGATCATCAAGAATAAGCTGTTCTATTTCGCCGACTACCAGGGCACTCGGCAAACCAAAGGCATCAGTGGCCGGTTCACCATGCCGACGGCGACCGTTTTATCGACATGCACGCCGACCAACACCGCTGGACCAAAAGCTGGATACTGCGATCTGGGCGAGTATGCTGCGATAGATAAGAATGGGAAAAGTATAACCACTGGCGGAGGTGTGATTTTTGATCCGGCTACCGGCGATTTAACCGGTCCCGGTGCCGGTACCGGTTCCAACCGCACACGGTTTTGTGGCCCCGCAGGCTGTACTACAGAGCCAAATTGGATTCCTTTAACCGCCGCCGCAGCCTTAGCAGAGCCGGTTAACCCTGTAACTGGCAGGCACGTTCTAAGCATAGCGTCCCCTGCGGCGCTGAACGTGTTGACGGCGCTTCCTGCCGCGCAACAGGCCTGCGACACCTTCAATAATGTGGGGTGTGTCCAAAACTTTGTAGGTTCCGGTTCCGGTCCATTCAAGCAGGACAGCTTTGACACTCGTATCGATTACTCCATGAGTTCGAGCATCAATGTGTTTGGGCGGTTCAGTATCGACTATTTCAAACTGTCAGGCACACCCCTGCTCGGCGCGGCGGGGGGACCCGGCAACGGCGGAGGAGACACAGCTCCAGGTTTGGCAGGCAGTTCCATCACCCACAACTACAGCTTGTCCACTGGACTGACCAAAACGATCAGCAGCACATTACTGACGGATGTCCGCTTCGGGTGGTTCAAATATAATCCGATAACGAAGAAACCGGACGGCGGCACTCCCATGACGGCATTCGGAATCCCCGGCGCCAATACGAGCGATCCGAAAACCGCGGGTCTGGGTTTCTTTTCTTTGGGCGGTGATCCGATCGTCGGCCAGGGTTGTACTGACAACGATGGCGGTAACGGCTGCCTAATTTCCAGTTTCGGTGACGGCCTTGGTCCCGCTCGCTGCAATTGCCCACTGACGGAAAGCGAGCAGCAGGTCCAATTTGTGAACAATTGGACCAAGACGAAAGGCAACCACATAATCAAGGCTGGTGCTGACATTCGCTACGCTCTGAACCTGCGAATCCCGAGCGACAACAACCGAACCGGGGAATACAACTTTAGCCCCAAAGCAACGGCGGACTTCAGCGCTACGCCAGGGGGTAACGGTCTGGATCTGGCCACGTTCATCCTGGGCGATGTCACCCGCCTGGTGCGTTATGTCAATAACCCCGCTGTCCCGCCTCCCGCGGAACGGCAAAAGCGCTGGTTCTTCTACGGGCAGGATACATGGAGAGCAACCCCCAGGCTAACTCTCAGCTTCGGGCTGCGCTGGGAAATCTACTTCCCTGAAACCGTCAATGCGAAGGGCGGCGGAGGCTTTGCCAATATTACTGACCTCGGCGGAACCGGCGCCATCCGCGTCGCTGGTTATGGCGGAATTGGCTCCAACGGCAATGTCAACAATGATTGGCACGCGTTTGCGCCCCGCTTGGGAATCGCGTACCAGGCGACCCCGAAAACTGTAGTTCGGATGGGCTACGGCCGCAGCTACGATATCGGGGTGTTCGGCTCGAACTTCGGACACACCGTGACCCAAAACCTTCCGGTATTGATCAAGCAAAACGTCAATGCCAATAACATACCCGGACTCGGCAACGGTGATCGGATACCGATATTCACTTTGGATCAAGGGCCAACGGGACCAGCGCCGATTACTCCGGCTTTCCCTGCCGTTCCTTCCAATGGGATAATTCCGTTCTCTTGCGACATAGACCCAACAACCTGTGTCGGCTCGGCGGTCGGCGGCGTGCACATCCGTCCGCCCAAACAGGCGCTGCCACGAGTCGATGCTTATAACGTCACGGTTCAGCGTCAGTTGACGAGCAGCATTTCGCTGGAAGTTGCTTATGTGGGAAGCAAAGGCACGCACGGGTTCGCGGGCAACGGGCCGAATTACGACGTGAATCCGGTTTCCATGGCGCTGTATGGCGTCATCGACCCGCTGACTGGGAAGGCTTACGATCAGAACCTGCGCCGCCCGCTCTGCAGGCCCAACCTGGCAACGGACACCTGCAGGGGAATTACCTTCGACTTGGGCAACTACTACGGCAATGACGCCGCCAGCACCTACAATGCGTTCGAGGTGAAGGTGGAGAAGCGCTTCGCGAGGGGCCTGCAACTCATCTCTCACTACACCTATTCTCACGCCAGTGGCTATGACAGCAACTATTATGCGATCGATCACAAGATCGCGTGGGGTCCGGTGGACTTCAACCGCGATCACATGTGGGTCTTCAGCCCGGTCTACGAACTGCCATTCGGGAAAGGCAAACAGTTCATGGGTGATGCCAGCCGTGTGATGGACTACGTGGTCGGTGGATGGGAGTTGGCCAACAACACCACGTGGGGTAGCGGTCTGCCCTGGACTCCCGGATTCTCGAACTGCAGCGGTGAGCAGGATGTGGGCGTCTGCCGTCCCAACATTGGTAACGGTTCATTCCATACCGGAGTCTCCGGGCATATTAACCTGGCTAACCATAACCTGACGTTTTACACGCCAGTTCCGAACATAACGGATCCGGCGAATCCTCCCGGCCCCTTTCTCGATCCGACAAAAGGGCACCTGGGTAATATCGGGCGCAACTCGTTCCATGGACCGCGGGCTTTCACCTCTGACCTGTCGATCGTGAAAAAGATCCCGGTCTTCGAGCGGCTCAACGTGCAGTTCCGCACCGATGTCTTCAACCTGTTCAACCACGCGGCTTACGCAAATCCCAACACGACGATCGACGGCACAGGCACCAACGACGGCAAGATCACCAGCCTTCAGTTTGGTTACCCGATGCGTCAGATCCAGTTTGCATTGCGTTTCGATTTCTAAAACTCGCAGCCGAGAACGTTTTCCAGGAGGGAGTCTTCCGAGACTCCCTCTTTTTTATGTTCTAATCTTCTGCAGACTCTCCTTGGTGGTTCTTTGAAGCTCGCGCCCAAGTCGCTGTTCGCGTTCCTTGTAGTCGCAATCTTTTGCGCGGGGCAGGAGGCGCAAGACCCGAAGCCGCTTGCGCCAGCCTCAGCCACCGCCTCACCCTCCGAGTTTTCGCCTGCTGAACTCCTGCTTCGCCAAGGCAAGTACGACGAAGCGATCGCGGAGTTGCAAAGTCTGGCGGCAAAAAAAACGCCCCCGAAAAACATCGCCCGGGAACTCGGTGCCGCCTATTACAAGAAAGGCGACTACATGAAAGCGGTCGAGCACCTGAAGACGGCTCAATCCGAAGACCCCAAAGACAACGAATCGATTCAGTTGCTGGGCCTCTCTTATTATCTGGCGGGCCGTCCGGCGGACGCTATCCCCTATCTTGAGAAAGTCCAGTCCTGGTTTCCGCGCGCTAATGTGGATGCAGCGTACATTCTCGGGATCTGCTACATCCAGACCAAGGATTACCCCAAGGCGCGCACCGCTTTTGCGCGTATGTTCGATGTGCCGGCAGATTCGGCGGCAGGGTACCTGTTTACGGCACGCATGTTGCTGCGGCAGGAATTCGATCCGGTGGCGGAAGAATATGCGCAGAAGGCAACGACGCTCGATCCGAAGTTGCCTGGGGCGCACCTGATGTTGGGGGAGTTGTATCTATATAAGTCGCGCGTCCCCGAGGCGATCGAGCAATTCCAGAGAGAACTTGCTCTGAATCCTGCCAGCGCAACTGCGTATTACAAGCTGGCTGACGCCTACTCGCGCATCCAGAAATACGATGACGCCGAACGATTGCTGCAGCGGTCGATCTGGTTGGACGCTACTTCGACTGGGCCGTACATCCTGATGGGCAAGGTTCTGGAGAAAAAGAGCGAGTTCGAACTCGCCGTGCGGGCACTGCGCCACGCGGCTGCCATGGATCCCAACAATCCGATGACACACCACCTGCTCGGACAGACCTATCGCGACATGGGAAGGAAGGAAGAGGCGGAGACGGAGTTGAAGATGGCGGAGCAACTGCAAAACAAGCAGGATTCACATCCGTGAGCACGTAAAACCATCCCACCTTGTTAATGGAGCGCCGGGCGTCCCCGCCCGGCCTGACGGGCGAGACGCCCGTCTCTCCATGAGTCGCTTACGGTGCCAGTTTCTCCACCGCATCTTTTGGCAGAGCGTGCAGTAGTTCGAGAAAGGCGCCATTGGTCCAGCCGAAGCCGACGACGTTCTCCTGATATCCGACGGTCACCTGGGATTCCGAAGAGCGCGTTACCACGTTGTACTTTTCCCGGATGGTGCCGTCGCGCTGAAAGTTCTCGATCACGGTGGACAGGAACTTATACGAAAGGCGATCGGCGTCGGCGTTGTAGCCGTACCGGCGCAATCCCTGGATGGCGAGCATCTCAACTGGAGCCCAGCCGTAAGGGTAATCCCATTGCGCGCCGGAATTTTCGGGACTCATGGCCAGTCCTCCGGGCTGCTCGAAAACGGGCAGGTTCTTTACGACGGCAGCAGCTTGCTCCGGCGTCGCAAGGCCTGCCCACAGCGGATAATAAGTCGTGAGGTAGCGATAGCTCGATTTCTTGCCGCCGGTAAAGTCGTAGTCGAAGAAGAAACCGCGGTCTCCATCCCAGAGATATTGCTGCATGCGACGCTTACGCGCCTCCGCCCGCGCTCTCCAGGTTTTCGCTTCGGACGCCTTGCCGATCGACACGCTGATCCGATCCATGTCTGTTTCCGTCTTGTAAAGCAGGCTGTTCAGGCAGACGGGAGCGTAGTGATGGGTGGCCGAGCCGTAGGCTCCGAAGCGGAAGGAAATGTCGAAGCCGGATTCGCGCATGGAGCGGTCGCCCTTATAGTAGTCGGCGCTGAGGCGAACCACCTGCTGAGGCTCGCACGCCGGGTGCGCCATGGTCGTCGAGACGTCGCAGACCGTGATGCCATAGCTCGATCCTGCGGCGGCAGCGGCTTGCGTTCGCTCTTGCTTAGCCAAATCTTGCTTAACCAGCTCCGGATGAACCAGATCTTCTTCAACCAGATAACGATCGGCTTCTTCGGGATGAACCGTGAAGTGGCTAACCACTTTGCGGTAAAAGCCGCCCTCGTCCTGCAAGCCCTCGGCGGGCGGGCCGTCCCCAAAATCGTAGTAACGCGCGAGTGCGGTTGTGCCGGCAAGATGCGGATCACGAGTCCACATGGAGTAGTCTTTTTCCAGATAGCCGTATGCTCGCGCCAGCCATGCGGGATCGGCGTGACCTGCCTGCTTCTCGGCGTCATAGACAGCCAGTACCATCGAACTCAAAAAGGGCGGCTGGGAACGGGTCAGATAATAAGTCCGGTTCGCGTTCAGCAGAGCGCCGTAGTTTTCGATCTCGAAGAAAAAGTTTTCGACCATGCCACGGGCTAGATCGGTGCGGCCGTCGCGCAGCAGACCGAGGATGATGAAGTAGCTGTCCCAGCCATACATTTCGTTGAAGCGTCCCCCGGGCACCACGTACTTGTTCTCCAGATAGAGCAGACCGTGGGGATGAATTGTGTTGGTGTCAATTTCGCCAAGTTGATGAATTGGCTTGGACAGGTGCTCAATGTCAACGTTGCACGCGGCATGAAGCTTTTCAACGGCGGGCGGAGCCGCGAATCCCGCCGGAAGATAGATTACGGGATTGACCTTCATCTTAGGATCGACCACCGAGGCGCAGTCCGTCATGGAACGCGTGAGGTTGTCCCAGCCGGCGGAGATGTATTGGCGAATCGACGCGAGACCGGCTGGGGGCTTTTTCTGTTCCTGCGCCAGTGCGCCTGGCGTGCAGGCGAGCAGAAGCAGGAGGAAGATCAGTGGCAAGGAGAGTCTTCTGTTGTTCATGGTTGTTGGCCGCCAACATCATAACGCCGATGGGCAGCTTTGCTGAGCAGTTTGCTCAGTGGAATGCAATCACGATGCTCCGGGCTCAGATCCCAATCGGCCCCGAACGGTAACGTCGCCGATTACCATCTATCGGTTGCGGTATGCGCAGGGGGGCGATTGCAGGGTCGCGCCGGTGATTTTGGGACAAGGCGTAGAGCACGAGTTCGACTCGGGTGGAGATCCCTAGTTTCTCGAAGACCTTGAACAGATAATTCTTGACGGTATGCTCGCTAAGCCTCAACTGCTCGGAAATCTGGCGGTTGGTCAAGCCGTCGGCTACCAAGGCGACAACTTCTTCTTCGCGCTTCGACAGCAGATTGTATCCGTGAGCATCGACTATCCGAAGCGGGCGCGTCGCCACCAGCTCCTCAAGAACGTATTCCATCTCGCGAGTGTTAGCCCAAATCTGGCCTTTATGAACGGTATAGACACACTTGGATAGCCGTTCACTGGATTCGGCTCGCGAGAATACCCCGCGGGCTCCAGAGCGGAAAGCATCAATCACAAGATCATGTTCGCAGTCTTCCAGCAACAGGATAAGACGCGTGGCAAGGTTCAGCGGCTGGATAGTTCGAAGCACAGAGTAGCCGGCAAAGGAGCTGTCTTGCAGCACGCCGCTTACAAGGGCGACGTCTGGCCGGGTCTTGCTGATTTCGTCCGCTATTGTTTTGGAATCGAAGGAACTGGGCAGGATGATTTCAAACCGTGGGCTGCGGCTACTCCTCAACTGCCCAGCGATCAGGTGCGAAGCCATCCGGGAGGCATCGCCAACCAGAACCCGAATTGAGATATCGTCGGCCACGTGGCGCGGGTCGTCCGAGCGAGTCAGCCCTTGAGCGGGCGGTGCTGCTTCTAATAAGAATGTAGCGTTCTATACCTGGCGAGCGGAATCAGTATTTGAATGTAGATAGTTCATCCTTGATACCCTAGTGAACTGCTGCGATGAGAGACTTCTTTCTCCCCAAACAGAGTCGACTTTCTCCGCCCGCTAGAGTCGCAAATTAGGTCGGCTTTGTCAGGGTCGCCTCGGCTGGAGCGCGAAACTAACGTCTTTGCCGCCTTCGCACTTTCTGACATTGTTCGGTTCTTATTCCTGTGACATCTTAGGGAATGCCTGCGGTAGAAAAAATCCGCGAGCTCCATTTGTAGAATTCGCGTAGCGGCAGGTGCTCCATGGAGCTGAGAAAGACGTCTCGCTACCCCTTGGATCTCGGGGTGACGTTTCAGTGGACCAATGACGGTCAAGACTATTTCGGAACTGGTTCAACCCGCGATATCAGTGCTGAGGGAATGTTTGTTTTCAGTGAGAACTGCCCTCCCTGCAACGCACAACTTACTTGCGAGGTCACGGCACCCCGCTCACGGAGCGCAGGGTCTTTACAGATCAAAGCTTCGGGGCGGGTTGTCCGCGTCGAGGCTAGCCAGAGCGGTAAGAGTGGGTTTGCGGTGTTTGGCGACATGCAACTGTTTTCTGAGGACTCCGTATCCGACTGGATGGGTCTTTCTGATCGGGCCGACGAGAATTGAGTCGTCGAACTAGCAATTTGCCGTAACTTATTGTT
>Ga0193751_1001277_pt1 | contig 16426 bp, 10 predicted proteins | sample L1c2metaG_FD_143050 | JGI IMG/M metagenome (GOLD analysis project Ga0193751, IMG submission 143050) | Soil microbial communities from a riparian zone of the East river system, Colorado, United States - L1c2 | ecosystem: Environmental > Terrestrial > Soil > Riparian zone | place: USA: East River... | reverse complement strand
TGCCCCACTAGGGCATGGACCCGAATTCGGATCGCCCACAAGATTGGCCTGCTCGTACCCGGCCCACCCCACGTTGCCGGTGTTGGCAGGATCCCCGCTGGTGTCCGTGACGCCGTAGCGTTGGCCGGAACGAACCGAGAGAATGCCATTGACCTGCCAGTTGCCCACGATGTAATCAACGGCATGACTGCCGCTTGAGAAACGCTTACCCTGGCCGATGGGAAGCTCATAATTTGCATTCACGGTGAGCAAGTGGGGCATATCGTACCCTGCTGGGCTCAGGCTGGCTCGTGGGTTGTAAGGGTCTGCGACATTCTTGCCTTCAGCGCCGAACCATCCATCGTTCTCGTCAAGCGCTTTCGAGAATGTGTAGGCGACCTGGTAGGCCAAACCGCCGGAAAAGCGCTTATCCACCGACAACTGGAAAGCATGGTAGTCGGCAAAACCAACGCTGCGGTCATAGAAGGTCGAGATCATGTACGGGAACAGCGACCGCGATTGCGGATTGGGCAATGTGCTCGGCTTCAAAGCGGTGTTGTACAGGCCACCGATGTTCGCCCGATGAGTTAACGCGCTTACATAGCTGCCGGTAATTGTGGTGGTCGAGTTAATCTGGTGTTGAAGGCCAAAGTTGAACTGGTACGCATAGGCGTTCTTGATATGCGGATCGTAGTGCCAGTTCACGCCACCGGAGAAAAACGGCGTGGGTGCAGGCAGACCGGCGCTAACCCCGCCTGCCGAGAAAGGATCGCCGTACGTCGCCGTCGGGGTGCCACTCGGGGCCGTTGGACCGCCCGGCACGTTTAGGTTATTGGCGATCAACTGGCCAATGCCCGGCCAGTCGCCTTCGATGTTCTGGGACATCTGGCTGACAGCGGCCCAATTGTCATAGACGATTCCTGCACCACCCCGCATGACCGTGTTGTCAGTGACGCGATATGCAAACCCCAAGTGCGGACCCAGATTGGTGTAGGTGTTGTGGGCGATGTGGCCTCGTGGGTCAACTACGACGTGAGGTGGCAGGGTTCCCGGAGGCAAGCACTGTTGAGTAGCCGGATTGCAGGCCACAGCGTTGCCATTCGCGGCGGGTACTGCAACACATAGGTGCCGTTTGAAAAATCGAAGTCTCCGGTTTCGATCCCACCCGACTTATCGATTGTTTCTTTGGTGCCGTAGGGCGGTATCAAAGTAAGATCGTAACGAATGCCATAGTTCACCGTTAGCTTCGAGGTCGCCTTCCAGGAATCCTGGAAGAAGGCACTGAACAACCCGCCGGGACGGGTTCTTTCGGCCACGTCGCGTCGATTCGCGCTATCGGGAACACCGATGAGGGCCGAGGCTACGCTAAAACCACCGTTGCCGTTTCCGTCACCAGTTTGGCCATTGGCAAAACCAAGGCTGTCAAACGAGAGCGGGCTGGAGAACACGCTGCTGATGTAGTTCGCACCCACCGTGAATGTATGGGTGCCTTTCAGCTTGTTCACCGTCACAGAGACCTGATTGTTATCCGTGGCTTGAGGCGTGAGCACGACGCTCTCGCCTCCGTCCACGTACCCATTCCGAAGTTGATAGTCGGGAAGCAGGTAGCCTGGAGTTCCCGAGAAGTTGCTGGCGAACCCAGGAGCGAAACCAGCTGCCTGAATGACACTGGTCAGGTTCGTCTTGAACTTGGTATGGGCGTTGTCAGAGACCTTGGTGCGAGAGAACAGCATCTGCAGCTGCAAGCTCGAACTGAAGGTGTGTACCCAGTTGCCTCCCCAATTGCGGCCTGGGATGGTGTCGGTCGTCTGCAAACCTGGCACATTGGTCGGCTTCAGGACGTCGCTATTGATCATGCTGTAACGGAACCACACAGAGTCCTTTTGTCCGAAGTGGTGGTCGAGCCTTATGTTGTACTCGTTCTGGTGCTGGGTATTGGGATCCGCATCGAACGCGTTGCTGTTGAATTTAGGATCGAAAGTACCAGCGGCGGGCAGCACGCTCTGAAGGAAAGTAACGATCTGCGGCTGAATGTCACCGGGATTGTTACCTACGGGAATTTGGTTGTTCGGGTAGGGTGTACGGGAGAATCCAGAACCTGCGGCAACCGTTGTGTAGGGGTTGTACAGCTGTTGAGAGATGGCACTGAAATCGCCGCCATACATGGCTGCGGTCGGAACCAGAATTCGGCTTCTGACCGGCTTGTTGTAGCGGAAGCCCTGGTAGGCAAAGTAAAAGAACGTGTTGTGCTTCAACCCGGGAAGGTCAACTGGACCACCGACAGCTCCGCCGAACTGGTTCTGATGGTACTGCACGACGGGGTTAAACGAGTCTTGTGAGTCGAATGCGTTGTTGCGGAGATATTCCCACGCCGAGCCGTGAAACTGATTGGTGCCGGACTTGGTTACTACGTTCACAACGCCGCCAAGTACGGAACCGAATTCCGAGGAGTCCGTGTGGGACACCACTTTGAATTCCTGAATGGCGTCAACAATAGGGGGGACGGCGTAGGTGCTGAGAAACGCCGCAAAGTTGTTCATGCCGTCGGTCAGGAAGTAATTGCTGCGGTTGGTCGCGCCATTGATGGAAGGAAACGAGAAGGCTGCACCCTCGGCAATCGGAGCGGCGAAACCGCCCGTGCGGCCACCCATGCTGTTCTGGCCGACGCTGATCGGCGCGACACCGGGAGTCAATGAAAGCAACTGCGTGAAGTTGCGGCCGTTAAGCGGAAGGTCGTGCACTTGCTGGCCGGCGATGACCGTGCCCAATTCCGCTGTCGAAACCTGCAGGTGCTCAGTAGTGGCCTCCACGCTGACCACTTCCGTTTGCGCTCCGGCGGTCAGCTCGATGTCAATGGTCGCTGTCTGGTTTACGGCGAGGACGAAGTCGGAAACCTGCTTCGTGCTGAAGCTCGGTGCGCTGACCTTGAGCGTATAGCGACCCGGGTTAATATCTGAGAAAACATATGTGCCAGCTTCGTTGCTGACGCTGTTGCGCTCGACACCGGTATCCGAATTGCGCAGAGTAACTGACGTCTTTGGCACCACTGCGCCCGTGGAGTCCCGGACCACGCCGTTAAGCGAGGCAGTAGAAAGCTGCGCGAGGGCAGCGACGGTTGAGAAAGCTAGAATGCTGATGAGCCACAGCAGGGTACGGCAGCGAGATGCAGGGCCGCGTGAATCAATCATGGATTCCTCCAGCCTGTTCGTAAATGCTCTCTAGATCAACCAAGGTGCAACCCACGTTTTTGAAAGAGGCGCCATTCTAGTATCAAAGTACTAGAACTTGTCAAGAACTATTTAAGCGCTCACAGCAGTGCGTAGATCCGATCAAACGGCGTAAGACAAGGAACATCCATGACTGTGAGCGCTTATAATCAAGAATTGCCGCGACGTTTACCTTTTCGTCGCGCAGGCAGAGCGTATGGTGATAAATACTTTGTATTCATAGACATAGGCTGTTGTCGGAAGCCTCCGACCCGGCGCTTGGCGGCAAACCAGGTTTCACCCCAAAGGAGATCGATCAGCGGGTAAGTGGGGGACCTTGATACATCTCGATGGCGACGACCAGCCGGGAAAGTCTGGGCCAGCGCCTTCCCGCTCACTTCTGGGCCGACGTCGCGGTGGAATCCGGTGCAACCGTCACAGTAAGCAGATGGTCCGCATTGCCTCACGCGTGTGTGCAGAACTTTAGGAGGTTTCGTGCTCAACATCAACGTCTTCGGGTCCTCGATCCACTTCGGTTCGCCGAAGCTTCGGACCGTGGCAGACCGGAGTTGTGCGCGCCCGCTTGTAGGCGCCTTGGCTGTGTTCGTGATTACTGTGATTTCAGCGCGGGCAGCGCAAGATCAGCCAGGACCATACCAGTACAACGGCAAGATCCATTTCGATCTGAAAAGCGTTCCATTCAGTCGCTTCGGATCCTACCTTAGCATCTCCGATCTCAGCGAGTTTCAACTACCCCTGCGGAGAAAAGGTCTCTATTTGCGAACGATGCACGAAGGCGGCAAGAACGCATTTCAACTGCAGCTTATGGACGGAGAGACCGCAATCCCCTTTACCACATCAGCGACGCCAATTTTGTTGACTCTGTCCAGCTCGGGGCCTTCGGTTGAAATTTGCTTCCAGGGGCCGAACCGCCTTCGCATACGCGGCCGCGGCGCGGGCCTGCGACTGGCGCTCGAAGGAGGTTGGCTCGTCCCATATCAGCACGGTCATTGGGAGGTCAACACGAGCGCAATGAAGTACATGATTTTTCCCATTCAGGGTGAGCTAAAGGTATCCGAGACAGAGGGCGATCAAGATGGGCGAATTAAAACCTTGACGCTCATGCCAGCGAAAGGAGCGTCCACATTTGAAGGGGAGCTGGATGCGTACACAACTGGCTGGAATTCCCATGAGCCGGAGGGAACCTTCGATGACGCCAAGAGCGGCGAGCGTCTCGCCTATCAGCATTGGCTCGACACCATGCCGCAGGTAAGCAATGCATTCGGTTCAGGAGCGGAGCTGGCTGCCTATGTGAACTGGGAGAGCGTTGTTTCGCCCAACCACAACCTGAAGCGCCCAGCAATGCTGATGTCAAAGAATTGGATGGAATCCGTCTGGTCCTGGGATCACGCATTCAACGCCATGGCTACATCACTGAGTGACGCTAATCTTGCGTGGGATCAATTTCTTCTTCCCTTCGATGTGCAGGATGTGGAAGGAGCCCTGCCAGACAAATGGGACGCAGATTCCATAGCGTGGGAGTTCTCGAAACCGCCCATCCAGGGATGGGCTCTCTCCTGGATGTTTCGAAATGGCCAGTTTCCAGATAAGAAGCATTTGGCGCAGATCTATCGGCCGCTCGAACGCTGGACGGAGTGGTACTTTCGTTACCGCGATTCGAATCACGACGGACTGCCAGAGTATCGCCACGGCAACGAATCTGGCTGGGACAACTCGACTGTATTCAACGACGGGACTCCGCTGGAATCGCCCGACTTGAGCGCACTTTTGTCGCTGCAGATGCAGACGCTAGCGAAGATTGCTACGCGTCTCGGCAAGCCGACAGAGGCCAAGGCATGGAACCAAAGATCGGATGAACTTCTCGCAAGAATGCTTGACCGCTTCTGGAGAGACGGCGAATTCGTCGCCATCCGCGTGGCCGATGAGCATCCAATCCATTCGCGCAGTTTGCTCCTCTACCTGCCGATCATTCTCGGTACACGTCTTCCTGTCGCTGTCCGCATCCAGCTGGTTGCGGAGTTGAAAAGACGAGCCGCGACCTCACCATTTGGTCTGCCTTCGGAACCGATGGATAGTCCCTTCTACCAAAGAGACGGCTACTGGCGCGGACCCATCTGGGCGCCCACGACTATGCTCATCACAAGCGGACTAGACGAAATCGGAGAGCGAGCATTTTCGAACGAACTGAAGGAAAGATTTTGTGAGATGGCCCAGCGTAACGGTATGGCTGAGAACTTCGATGCTGAGTCCGGTGTCGGGCTGCGAGACCCCGCATACACGTGGACCTCCAGTGTTTACCTCCTCATTGCACACGACCTCGGCAAACACAACAAATGAAAATAAGAAGCGGTGTCCCTACCGAAGAGTTCTGGGTCGAAGGAATAACATCCGCAAGCAGTTCAGGCGGGGGCCAGCGCGGCGGCCAACGGCGGTCGGTCGAGAACGTTTTAAGTTGTAGATGACCGCCAGGCTCATCTCCGCTTGCGCTCCTTGACGACCGCGTAGAATAAGCCGCAGATGACCGAAGATGTGGTATTTCGAAGTTGCGAACCGATGTTCCACGGACGATCTGCCCGGTTCACCCAAAGTGACGCGGGAGAGGTCGATCGGCAACCCAAAGTGGGGAACCTCCGTACGTCCCGGAGCCGAACATGGACCAGGAAATTCAGATTAGTAGCGTGGTTCCCGATTTTCGTCTCTGTTTTCCTCAGAGGGGGCGCCGCCTGTGGGCAATCTCCTTCCAACGCAAAAGCGACAGCTCAACCCAAACCGATGGCTTCCGAGCACGTTGGTTCTCTTGCGTGCGCCCAGTGTCACAAAGAGATCTACAACAAGTATGCGCAAACCGGCATGGGACACTCCATGTCGCGGGTAACGCCTGAGATTTTGAAAGCGCAGCCGACTTCCGGTTCGATCGAAGACAAGAACAGTGGGTTGCATTTCGATGTTTATGCACGCGACGGGAAGCTCTTTCAGTCCGAGTACGAGCTCGACTCGGACGGGAAGGAGATCTTCCGCGACACTCGCGAGTTGGAGTGGATCATCGGAGCTGGGGAGAACGGGATCGGGGGACTCGTCCGGCAGGGCGATTATGTCTTTCAGGCGCCACTGTCGTTTTATTCCAAGGCGCGGCGCTGGGAGCTGTCACCGGGATACGAGCTCGGCAACGCTGGTTTCAACCGGCCCATTTTACCCGGCTGCATCTCTTGTCACAGCGGGCGGTCCAACCTCATGCCCGAGGGCAACGGGCATTTTGGCAATCCGCCATTTTCGGAACTCGCGATCGGCTGTGAGAACTGCCACGGTCCCGGCCTCGCGCATGTGCTGGCGCATCAGGTGGGATTCGAAAACGATCAGGGGCAGGACTCTTCAATCGTGAACCCCGCGTCACTCGCCCCCGCGCTGGCAGACAACATCTGCATGTCGTGTCACCAGACCGGCGATGTGCGAGTGCTGAAGCCCGGAAAGGACTACAAGGATTTCCGCCCGGGAGCGCCGCTCGACGACACACTCTCGATTCTCATGGTCCCGCCAAAGCGCGGGTCTCCGCCGCAGCAAGACCTGCTCGAACACTACTACTCTGTGACTTTGAGCAAGTGTTATCGCGCAAGTGGCGAGAAGCTGAGTTGCATCACTTGTCACGATCCTCACGTGGAGCCGACGCGCGCCGAGGCACCGGAGTACTTCAAGAACAAATGCATGGCGTGTCACACCGAAAAAAGCTGCACGCTACCACTTCAGGTCCGCGAACATCAGCAGCCGGCTGATGATTGCGCGGGCTGTCATATGCAAAAGCGCGACGTGCGCGAAATTTCGCATTCCAGCATCACCAACCACAGGATTCTGACCCGTCCGGATGAGCCATTTCCAGATATCGCCTTCCAGCAGACAACACCAGCTGTGCCTGATCTCATTCATCTGAATCCGGCACCCGGCAAGAATGGCACGCCGCCACCAGCGCTGGTCCTGCTGCAGGCTTACGGTGAGCTGGTGGAGAAACATCCGGAATATCTGACCCGCTACTACACTGTTCTCGATCAACTCGAGCGCACTGGTTCGGATGATCCGCTCGTGCAAGGCGCACTCGGCAATCGGCACCTGCACGCCGGCAATTATCAGGAAGCAGTCGAGCAGTTGCAGCGCGCCATCAAGGAGGGACCTGCAAAAACCATCTTGTACACTGATCTCGCTGACGCTCTGGTGAAACTGGATCGTGCGAGCGAAGCAGTTCAGGTTCTGAAGCAGGCGGCGGATCGTGATCCGTTCAATGCAGAGCTGCGAAAACGGCTGATCGTTCAACTCATTCAAGTAAAGGACTACGTGAACGCCCGGGCGCAAATGGAAGATTACGTCCAGCGCTTTCCTGCGGATTCATTTATGCGTCAACTCCTTGCCAGAGTGCAATCGATGGAGCAGTCGAAATGACTTCGAGAAAGTTTTTCACGATTGCATTGGTCGTGGTACTGGTCGCTCCTCCCAGGATTTTGAGGGGCGCTGATGCCGGACGAATTCAATTCGAAAATCGGCAAAAGAATTCCGGTGTTAGCTTTGTCCTCGACAACGGCACGCTTCCCGACAAGCCAATGATCGACGGCATACCCGGTGGAGTCGCTCTTCTTGACTACGACAATGACGGCTATCTGGATATCTTCTTCACTAATGGCGCGAGCCTGCCAGGACTTTCGAAGGAGGGCGACAAATTTTCGAATCGCCTATACCACAACAATCACGACGGCACCTTCACGGACGTGACCGAGCGCGCCGGACTGCGCGGCGAGGGTTATAGTATTGGCGCGGCAGCGGCCGACTACGACAATGACGGCTTTACTGATCTCTACGTCACCGGTTTTGACCGCAATTTCCTTTACCACAACAACGGCGACGGAACCTTCACCGATGTGACGGCCAAAGCGGGAGTTCCCGGCGTTTCCTCCACGGGGAAAAAACTCTGGGGCATCTCCGCAGCGTGGTTGGATTACGACAACGACGGCAAACTCGACCTGTTTGTGACTAACTATCTGGACTGGTCGTTTGCGAATTCGCGGGTTTGCGGTCCACCGGGGAAGCGAATCTCCTGCTCTCCGACTCTCTACAAAGGCGAGCCAAATATTCTTTACCACAACAATGGCGATGGCACCTTTACCGACGTTTCAGAAGTCATGGGCATCTCGCGGCACATCGGCAAAGGAATGGGCGTCGCCATCGCGGACTACAACGATGACGGCTGGATGGATATCTTCGTCGCCAATGACAATGACAGAAATTTTCTTTTCCGCAACCGCGGCGGCAAAGCATTCGATGAGGTGGGCGCCGAGTCCTTCGTCGCGTACACCGACAGCGGACTGCCCGTTTCCAGCATGGGCGTGGATTTTCGCGATTGGAACAATGATGGCAAACCCAGCCTTATCATCACCGCGCTTGGCGGGGAAACCTACCCTTTATTCCGAAATGAAGGCAATGGATTTTTTAGCTATGACAGTTACAAGGCGGGCATTGGATTCCGCAGCTTCAAAATGAGCGGCTGGGGTGCAGGCATTCAGGATTTTGACAACGATGGTTACAAGGACCTGTTCACGGCGAACTCGCACGTAAGTGAGAACGCTGATTCAGACGGGCAGCAGCACTACCGGCAGGCGAACGCCGTTTTTCGGAACATGCACAACGGCACTTTTCAGGACGTGAGCGGGGATGCTGGCTCTGGCATGCAGATTCGTGCTGCCCACCGCGGGTGCGCGTTCGGCGATCTGAACAACGACGGAAAGATTGACGTTGTAGTTTCGGCCATTGGGAGTCCGGCGGAACTACTTTACAACACGTCCACCGGCGCTAATCACTGGATTTCGATCAAGACTGTGGGGGTGAAAAGCAACCGTGACGGCATCGGAACACGAATCAAATTGACAGCAGGGTCAGGCCTGGTTCAGTACAACCACGTCACGACAGCTGGAAGTTACGCGAGCTCGAACGATCTGCGCGTTCACTTCGGGCTGGGTTCGGAAACAGAGATCAAGAAAATTGAATTGAAATGGCCAAGTGGGACAGTGCAGGTGCTGCACAACGTGAAGGCCGACCAGATCCTAACGGTGACGGAAGAATGAAAGCATGAGAACTGCATTTTTATCACTGCTGTTTCCCGTGTGCTTCCCATGGCCAGCCTTTGCTGGCCCGTGCTCTGGCGCGGAGGCGCAATTAGCACAGGTTTCAAAGGCCTTGACCCTCAACGCTGTTGATACGGCCGAGAATACTCTGCGTGCCCTAAGCGCTTCCTATCCTGACTGTCCTGAAATTGTTCTCCACCAGGCGCGCCTCGCACAGGCTAAAGGAAGCGCCAACCAGGCTGCCGAGCTGTATTATCGCTACACCGACACTGATCCGAATGACTCGCGGGGCCTTGCTTATTTCGGACGGTTCTTTCTCGATCAGCATGATTACATGCGCGCCGACGCACTCTCGGCAGCAGCGGTGGAAAAGAATCCGGATGATCCGGCCGCCTTGGCATTGCGAGGACAGATACTAGTCATGAAAGGGCAATCTTCTGAAGGCCAGGCCCTTCTGCAAAAAGCAATTGAGGTTGATCCAGATGATCCCGAGGCTCAATTCCAGTTGGGCACGATTTATGACAAGGCCCAGGCTGCCCCCAAAGCTGTGGAGCACTTTCGCAGAGCTGCGACGCTGAATCCGCAAGACGCTAGAGCATGGGATTATCTGGCCCTAAACCTCGAACCTACAGGAGATCTAGACGGGGCCGATCAGGCGTATCGAAAGGGGCTTCGGGTGAATCAAGGTGGGCACTATCACGATGCTTTTCTCGATTACAACTACGGCCGATTTCTCGCAAAGCGTAACGACCTGGCCGCCAGTAAACAACATTTGGATCGCGCCGTACAATCGGTTCCTGAGATCCGGGCGGTGTGGTACGAACGCGCCAGGCTCAATCTGCGGATGCAGGATTATCAGCAGGCACGCACGGACGCAGAAAAAGCCGCTGCGTGCAAGCAACAGGGCGGCATCATTGATCTCCAAATCTACAGTCTGCTAAGCCAGGTGTACGCGCGACTGGGCGAAACCGGACTTGCAAAAAAATACATGGATCTGACTCGCGAAACGCCTCCTCCAGTTCGCGGAGAACAGCGGTAGCGTGCCCTCAAAGATGAATCGCCGGTCCTTTCTGCTGAGTGCTCTCGCTGCCGCTCCCGCCTCCAAATTGCTGGGTGTAATGCCGGCACCTGCGACTTCACCGCTCTTTGAAGATGTGACCGCAAACTCCGGCATTCGCTTTAAGCACGAGTCCAGTCGCACCAGCCAGAAGTATCTTCCGGAGTCCATGGGTGCGGGAGTCGCAATGTTCGACTACGACAACGACGGATGGCTCGATCTATTCTTCGTGAATGGAGCAAAAATCTTGGATCCGATGCCACGCGGCAGTTCGCCGGACAAATCCGATCCCCGTTACTGGAACCGGCTCTATCACAACAATGGTGACGGCACGTTTACCGACGTCACTGAAAAAGCCGGTCTACAAGGGCGCTTTTACGGTATGGGAGTCGCAACCGGCGATTACGACAACGACGGCAATGTTGACCTTCTGGTGACGAACCTCGGCGGAAACATTCTTTATCACAATAATGGCGACGGGACTTTCACCGATATCACTGCCCAAGCGGGTGTTGGCGGCAGCGGATGGTGTACTGGCGCGTGCTTCATCGACTACGACCGCGACGGCCGGCTGGACCTAATCGTCACACGATATGTGGAGTGGGATTTCAGCTCCAACATTTATTGCGGGGAACACAAGCCCGGCTATCGGGCTTACTGCCACCCCGATCAATTCAACGCCATCACACACCTGGTTTTTCACAACAACGGCGATGGGACATTCACGGATGTCTCTAAGAAGTGCGGCGTCGAGAGCTCCCCGGGGAAAGGGCTGGGTATCGCGATTGACGATTTCGATGGCGACGGCTGGCCTGACATTTTCGTCGCCAACGACTCAGTCGCGGAGCAACTCTTCCGCAATAATCACGATGGCACTTTCACGGAAGTGGCTTTGCTCTCAGGACTAGCCTACGACCAGAACGGCCACGCGTTTGCCGGGATGGGTGCTGATTTCGGCGATTACAAAAATAGTGGCTGGCCTTCTGTGTTCGTGAACGCTCTCGCCAATCAGAAATACAGGCTTTTCCGCAATGACAAGGGAACCTTCGACGACGTCACTGATGCAATCGGTTTGGGTGCTTCGACTATGTCCCATTCCGGTTGGGGAGCGAAATGGATTGACTATGACAACGACGGCTGGCTTGATCTTTTTATCGCTCAAGGCCACGTGATGGATAACATCCAACTCACCGAGCCGACACTCCGGTATCTCGAGCCTCCGCTGCTACTGAAAAACGAGCAAGGCCGCTTCTCAAGCGTTTCGCAGCAGGGCGACTCCGTTTTCATGACACCTTTAGCGGCGCGAGGCGCCGCATTCGGTGACCTTGACAATGACGGACTCATGGACATCGCGATCAACTGCAACGATGGACACGCGATCATCTTGCATAATCGGGTTGGCAACGGAAATCACTGGCTCATGCTGAATCTAATCGGCACATCCAGCAACCGCGACGCAATCGGTTCCAAGATTCGGTTGTTGACCGATAGCGGCGAGCAGCAGACCCGTTTTGTCAGTACAGCGGGAAGCTACATCTCCGCCAGCGACAAGCGCGTACATTTCGGGCTGGGATCTTCGAAGAAACTTAGACTGATCGAGATCACCTGGCCGAGCGGAATTGTGCAACGTCTGGAACCAGTAGCAGTGGACCAGATACTCAAGGTCAAAGAACCGCCTCGCTAGTGGCACCCGCAGCTGCCGCACTAGGCGATCAGCTGAGCCCCACTTTGAAGCGGGGCCGAGTTTTTCTCACGTACTCGTGGCTCATCGCCGGCTCACCCTCACACTCGATCGCAATCACTGTGGCGGGCTCGTCGGGGGCAGTCGCAGGAAGGCCGGTGATCCTCAATGACAAATCGTCCTGCGTGAACGTCAGCGGTTTGTCGCCAAACAGAAGCCGCACGGACTTCACCTTCGTCCTCCAGCCACCAAGTGAGATCACCGAAGGCGGCTGATAGAACGTAAGCCATTGTTCGGCGGGCGTATCCCCGGGCCAGTTGGTAACGTGCGCATACGCCGTGTTTCCACGCTGTGTGAAGTTGGCATACACGTGCCCCTCGAAATTATTGCGCTCGGTCCCATAGATCGCAGCGCCGTTTTGCGAAGTCCATTTCCCCACGGCTTGCAGAATTTCTATCGATTCTTGCGGTATCGAACCGTCCGGTTTGGGACCGATATTCAGCAGATAGTTCCCTCCGCCGCGAGCGCAGGTGATCAGATTGTTGACGATCGTCTTCGGCGTTTTCCAGTTATCGTCGGCTTTGTGGAATCCCCAACTGTCGTTGAGTGTCATGCAAGTTTCCCACGCGCGCCCCTTGTCAGCCGCGCGGATTTCCTGCTCGGGCGTCGAGAAATCTCCCGGCAATCCGTTGCGGTTATTCACAATGATGTCCGGCTGAAGCTGAAACACCATGTCGTTCATCTTCTGCGACTCCCACTGCTCGGGCGTCAGCGGCCAATCAACGTCGTACCAGAGGACATCAATCTTCCCGTAGTTAGTCATCAGTTCGCGGATAAGCCCGTGGGTATAGGTGACGAATCGCTGTCGCGCCGCTTCATCCGTCGCGCACCGCGCTCCATCGGGATGGTGCCAATCCATTAGCGAGTAGTAAAAGCCCACCCGCAGTCCTTCTGCGCGCGCCGCTTCCACGAATTCACGCACCAGATCACGTCCCGGCGCCTGCTTCGGCGCACAGTAGTCGGTAAGTTTCGTGTCGAAATTGCAGAAGCCTTCATGGTGTTTGGTCGTCATCACCATATATTTTTGGCCCGCCTGCCTGGCCAGCCTCGCCCAATCCCGCGCTGCATTTGGCTTCGGATTGAAATGCTTTGCGAGCAGCTCGTATTGCGGGATCGGGATGCCTTCGACTTCCATCGCCCACTCATGGCGGCCGATGACGCAGTACAGTCCCCAGTGGATGAACATCCCAAACTTGGCTTCGTGCCACCACTTCATGCGACGCTGGTGATCCGGCGGCGTTCCGGGTTGCGGCACAGGCTTGGTCGTGTTTCCTTCCTGTGCGAGGGCCAGGGGCGCAGCTGCCGCAAGTCCTGCGCTTGCCGCCATCATTTTCAAGTAATCCCTTCTCGATGTTCCCCGATTCATCTTCGTGCCTCTCAACAATGTATTGGGATGGATCTTGGTCCGAATTCCACGAAAGGTGGATTCTACTCCGGCGTGTCAAGCCGGAAGTCCGGTTCAGCATGTGAACTATGTCCTGCGAATAAGGAATTCGACTTTGTTGCGACCGATTCTGCTTGCCTTGGTTTTTGCATTCGTTATGCGTGGTACAGTACCAGACCTATGTATTCGGATCTGAACCAGAATGCCGCCGCCGCACGCGGGCTGCTGAAGGAGAACGTCGCACAGCGTCTGCGGGAAGAGATCCTCGCCGCAAGAATTTCTCCCGGAGAAAAGATCGTCGAAGGTAAGTGGGCACGCGAGTACGGAGTCGCTCAGATCTCAGTCCGCGAAGCCCTTAACATTCTTGCGGTCCAGGGCTTCGTGACCAAAGGGCACGGCCGCAGCGCGCGCGTGCTGAAACTTGAGAAAGCTGGCATTATCCACATTTATCAAGTGCGGGGAGCTCTGGAAGGACTGGCGGCGCGGCTAATCGCGGAAGACAAACTTCCCGTGGACGACATGGAAGCTGCCTTCAACGACATTCGTCATTCCGTTAACACAGGTGATCTGCGCCGAGTCATCGAGAGCGTCCAGCACTTTCATATGCTCTTACTCGAGAAACCACGCAACTCCGTCCTGCGGGAATACGGTCGCCGGCTCCTAGTGCCGCTTTATGCATTTACCTTGATGAGAGCCTTGGTCAAGAAGGTCGACACCGGCCCGTGGGAGAGACAACTTGGACTGCATCGGCTGATTGTTGAGGTGCTGAGACAGGGCAATCCTTATCTCGCCGAGCAGACGCTGATTCACGTGACAAATTCATTCCTCCAGGCGGCATTGGAGGTCTGGGCGCAGTAGCTATTTCTTGCGGCGGGCTTTTGAGGTGACATGGCACTCGCGATCGTGATGGGGCTGGCTGCGGTTGTAGTTGCCGGCGTGCTGCAAGGCCTGTTTGCAGTTCCGATGAAGTATGCGCCGCGCTGGAACTATGAACACATATGGCTGACTTACAGTCTGGCGGGAATGGTCGTGATGCCCTGGATTTTGACCACCGCGACCGTGCCACACTTGGCCGAAGTGTATTCACTCACTCCGGCGCTGGCGCTCGCTCGCATCGCAAGCTTTGGACTTTGCTGGGGAATTGGATCGGCGCTGGCAGGGCTGGGGATGAACCTTCTCGGGATCGGTCTCGGCATGGCGATCATCCTGGGATTGAGCGCGTCCCTGGGATCGCTGATTCCGTTACTCATCCTCACACCTCAGCAGTTGCACACACCGCAAGGGCATACGTATCTCGCCGGCACTGTGATTATGCTTGTGGGAATTGCGCTGTGCGCACGCGCGGGAATGCTAAGAGATGCCGCCCGTAAGCGCGGCGAATCTGTGCCTCGTCGGTCATTTGTTGCCGGATTCATTGTTTGCTGTCTTTCGGGACTGTTTTCGTCAGCTCTGAATTTCTCTTACGCATTCGGTGGTGAGGCGGTAGATCGCGCGCGCTCTCTTGGTGCAAATCATCTCTGGAGCACTGGAGTTGTGACGGCTCTAGCGGTTTCTGGAGGCTTTATCGCAAACCTGGCTTATTGCGGCTATCTCCTGCGCAAGAACGACACACTGGGAAGATTCACCGGCGATGGCGCAGGCACCGGATGGTTGTGCGGTGCGCTCATGGGTTTCTTATGGTTTGGCGGTCAGTCGCTGTACGCGGTCGGCATAACCCGGATGGGCGAACTGGGAGTGGTGATCGGCTGGCCTTTGCTCATGGGGATGATCATCGTGACCAGCAACGCAGCCGGAATATTGACTGGTGAGTGGAACGACGTTTCCAATGCAACCAGACGTTTTCTCGCCTTTGGCATGCTGATTATTCTAGCGGCGCTAGGAGTTCTGGCCATGGCGCAACGAGCCGCGTGAACACGCTACCGCCGATAGCCCAGTTCGGCTCCGCCGCTCACTGGAAGAATGCAGCCGGTAATGAAGCGCGCCTTATCGGATAACAGGAATACAGCAGCGTCCGCGATCACGTCGCCGCGAGGACAGTACCCAAGCAGGTGAATGTCGTCCAGATACTTGCGAATGCTTGCCGGATCTTGTTGCTCTGCACACCATTGCTCCAGCATCGGCGTCCACACTCCCGCAGGACAAATGGCATTCACGCGAATCGAGTAACGCGCATAATCGGCCGCCATGGCCTTCGTGAGTGAAATCATCGCTCCCTTGGTTGCGACGTAGGCGGCGTGGTCCTGCTGGCCGATCAATCCGACCATACTTGCAGTGTTAAGGATCGTCCCTTTGCTGGCGCGGAGAGCTTCGAAGGCGTAGCGCGTGGTCCAATAAACCGACTTCAAATTATTCCGCTGCAAATTGTCCCACTCTTCTTCAGTGGTTTCGTGTAGCGGTTTGGATGGGCTGGAGACGCCGGCGTTGTTGTGCACGCCGTCCATGCGGCCAAATTTCTTCAGCACGCCAGCAATCGCTGACTTCACAGCTTCGCCATCAGAGACATCCGCTTGCCAGGCGATACTCGTCGAATTTAGCTCTGTCGCCGTGCGCTGAGCGGTTGTGAAATCCCGGTCGACAATTGCGACGGTCGCCTTTTCGCGCGCGTAAGCAAGAGCACATTCGCGCCCAATGCCGTCGCCTCCACCCGTGACGACTATCACCTTCCCTTCAAGATCCCGCGGCATGCGATTTTCCCAATCAATCTTCGAAAAATTCAATGCATATGTAAAGGAAGCGCTCGAAGCATCGCGTCAGTTTTAGCCAAGTGCCAAGTAAGTGCTCAGATTTGTGAGGAGTGATACTATAGCTCCCGCTTTGACGCAGTCAATCAAAGTTTAAGCGCTTGAATACTGCCGCCGGACTCAGGAAGCCCTCGCGCCATGCTTTCGGGTCGGAAATGGCAACAACGGAGACAGCCCACGTGAAGACAACTCCTGGTTC
>Ga0193751_1001276_pt1 | contig 16426 bp, 17 predicted proteins | sample L1c2metaG_FD_143050 | JGI IMG/M metagenome (GOLD analysis project Ga0193751, IMG submission 143050) | Soil microbial communities from a riparian zone of the East river system, Colorado, United States - L1c2 | ecosystem: Environmental > Terrestrial > Soil > Riparian zone | place: USA: East River... | reverse complement strand
CGCTCCACTTCGGCAGCGATCTCGCCGGCTCCGTCGCCGTGCTGATCGGGCTGCTGCTCGTCCGTGACGGCTACGGCAACGCCGACTCGGTCGCGGCGCTGTTCGTCGCGGTGCTCGTGCTGATCGCCGCCGTCCGGTTGATGCGGCGCAACGTCGACGTCCTCATGGACATTGCTCCGCTCGCCGACGAGGAGGCTGCGAGACGGGCGATCGTCGCGCTCCCGGAGGTCGACCTGCGCCGCCTCAGGATGCGCCAGGCCGCCGGTCGCCACTTCGCCGACGTCGTCATCGGCGTTTCGCCCGACGCTGCCGTTGGCCAGGGGCACGCGGCAGCGGACGCGGTCGAGCGCGCGGTGGAGGGTGCGTTGCCGGGTTCGGACGTCGTCGTCCACGTCGAGCCGCTCGAAAGCGAAGCGGCCGTGCGCGAACGCGCGCATGCGGCTGCGCTCGCCGTTCCGCGCGTGCGCGAGGTGCACAACGTCAGCGTCCTCTCCGTGGGCGGCGGCACGGAGGTGTCGCTGCACCTCAAGCTCCCCGGCGCCCTCTCGCTCGAGGAGGCGCACGCGATCGCGGAGGAGGTCGAGCGGGCGATCGTCGAGGCCGTCCCCGAGGTCGCAGCGGTCCAGACGCATCTGGAGCCGCTCTCGGAGACTGCCGGCGCGGCCGAGGTGGCCGGCGACGTCGCCACCGTGCGGTCGATCGTCCGCGAGGTGACCGGAGTCGAGCCGCGCGACCTCCGCTTTCTCGATACCGACGAGGGGCTCGTCGCCCACATGACGTTGCGACTCGGTGCCGGCCAGGCGCTCGCCGACGCGCACGCGCGTGCGAGCGAGATCGAGGAGCGCATCCGGTTGAAGCTCCCGCAGATCGCAGATGTCGTCGTACACACGGAGCCCGAGTGATGAAGCTCTGCATGTTCTCGCCTACAGACCTTGCGCTCGAGCGCGGCTGGCCGGGCCGGATCGACGACGACCGCGTGATCCAGTTGGCGGCGCAGACGCTGCAGTCCTTCTTCAGCGGCGGTGGGCTCGCGCGCGAGCACGCGGAGTACCCGCTCGACGGCGTCGTCTTCCGGGCCCCCGTGCTCCATCCGCCGTCGATCCGGCTCTTCGACGAGGACGGCGACTTCGTGTTCGCCAATCCGGCGGCGATCCTCGCAGCGGACGACGTCGTCCACGCGCCCATGGGCGCCGCGGACGTCGTCCCGGTGCGCCGCGTGGCGGCCATCGTCGACGCGGACGGCGGCATCGGCGGCTTCACACCGTTGATCGAGTGGATCGCCCCGGAGCTCGAGGGCGCGAAGGCGCGCGACTTCGCGCTCTCGCTCGGCCCGATTGTGACGACGCCCGACGAGGAGGTGCCGCCCGGAACCGACTGGGATCGGCTCGTCGCGCACGCGGCTGCGAACACGCGGCTCTATCCCGGCGACATCCTCGCCGTATGACGAGAATCGCAGTCGTCGGCGCAGGCGTGATGGGCTGCGCGGCTGCATGGGCGCTGAGCGAGCGCGGCGCCGAGGTCACAGTGCACGAGCAGTTCGAGCTCGACCACACGCATGGGTCGAGTCACGGACGCTCGCGCATCTTCCGCGTCGCCTATCCCGAGCCGTACTGGATCCGCTACGCGCAGGAGGCCTACGTCGGCTGGCGCGATCTCGAGCGGCAGTCCGGACAAGAGCTGCTCGGTCTGTACGGGCTCGTCGAGCTCGTCGCCGACGCTGCCATGACGTCGGCGCGCTCTCTCGACGAATGCGGGGTCGAGTACAGCTTTCTCGACGCGGCCGCGGTCCGGGAGCTCGGCGCGGTGCTTCCTGACGGCTGGACGGCGCTCTTCGCTCCGGAGGCCGGGATCGTGCTCGCCGATCGCGCGCGGCACGCCTTCCTCGAGGTCTCCGGCGCGCGCGTGGAAACCGGGAGCCGAGTCAACTCGCTCGACGATCTCGATGCGGACGTCGTCGTGGTCACCGCCGGCCCGTGGATCGGACGGCTGCTCCCCGACGTGCCTGTACGCGTCACGCGCGAGACGCTCGCGTACTTCCGCCACGACGGCCCGCCGCCGCCGTCGATCGTCGACCTGAACCCCGCGACCGGCGGGCACGGGATGTATTCGCTGTACGACCCGGTGCACGGGTTGAAGGCGGGCGCACACCACGCCGGCGCGTCCGCCGAGCCGGATTCCGACGGCGCGCCGGATCCCGCGATCGTCGAGCGCATCTCCTCCTGGGTGCGCGAACGCTTCCCCGACGTCGATCCCGAGCCCGTCGAGACGGACACGTGCCTGTACACGTCGACGGCCGACCAGACGTTCGTGCTCGACCGGCGCGGGCGCATCGTCGTCGGCTCCGCCTGCTCGGGGCACGGATTCAAGTTCGCGCCTGCCGTCGGGCGACGCCTGGCCGCACTGGCCATGGCTGGATTACCCATGGCTGAATAACGCATTATTGCGTAACGCAGAGTTGCGTAGTACTCTGCGTCCCGATGGCCACTACGGACAACCCGTTCAACTTCGGCGACCTCGCACTCGATGAGGGGTTCACCGATCGGCGGACAGAGCTTGCCGAGCTCGAGGCGGACATCCGGAACGGCCAGAACGTCGTCGTCTTCGCGCCTCGGCGGTATGGGAAGAGCTCACTCGTCTGGCGGGCGACACAGGAGCTTGCAGCGCGGGACGAGGCTCTCGTGGCCCAGGTGGATCTCATGCGGGTGGCGACGAAAGAGCAGTTGGCGTCGAAGCTCTCGCTGGCGATCTACGAAGACATCGCGACGCCGCTGCTGCGGGTCCGCGACCATGCGGCGCAAATCTTCGAGAGCCTGAGGATTCGGCCGATGGTGACGGTGGAGCCGATGACCGGGAGCTTCAGCTTCAGCTTCACCGCCGGTCACACGGACGCGGACGTCGACGCGACGCTCGAGCGCCTGTTCGAGCTGCCGGCGGAACTCGCGGCCGAGCGGCAGCGCCGCGTTGCTCTCGTCTTCGACGAGTTCCAGGAAGTGATCGCACTCGATCCCCGCCTTCCTGCGCTGATGCGGGCGGTGTTCCAGACGCAGCCGCACGTCGCGCACGTGTACCTCGGCAGCAAGCGGAGCCTGATGCACTCGCTCTTCAACGATGCAAACGAACCGTTCTGGCGCAGTGCGCGGCAGATGGAGCTCGGGCCGATCCCAGCGACGGAGTTCTGCGACTTCATCCGCCGGCGGTTCGAATCGACCGGGAAGCGGATCGACGAGCGTTTCGCGGGCGCGGTGCTTGCTGTCACAGGCTGTCATCCTTATGGGACACAGGAGCTCTGCTACGCGCTGTGGGAGGAGACGGAGGAGCGCGCGGAGGTCACGGACGTCGGCGTGGAACGCGCTCTCGACCGCGTCCTCCGCGCCGAGAACGCGCACTTCACGTATGTGTGGGACACGATCCCGCGCGCTCAGCGGCTCGTCCTGCAGGCGCTTGCGGCCGAGCCGGCGGGGCGGCTGTTGAGCGATGAGTACCGAGTGCGACACGGCCTTCCCACCGCGTCGAGCGTGCAGCGAGCAGTCGGCGGCCTCGTCGAGGCCGAGTTCGTCGTGCGGCACGGCCGCGGCTCGTATGCGATCTTCGAGCCGTTCCTCGCCGAGTGGGTCCGGCGCTTCGCGGCCTAGCCTCGGGGATATCCTCTCGGCATGCCCTTCTACCAGCGCCTCGGCGACGTTCCGCGCAAGCGGCACATCCAGTTTCGCGACAACGGCACGCTCCTCACCGAAGAGGTGATGGGCCTCGAGGGTTTCACCGGCAACGAGTCGATCCTGTACCACCTGCAGTCGCCGTGCCGGGTGGTGAAGCTCGGTGGGTTCGAGCCGATCGAGCGCGAGGAGTGGGTGCCGGAGCAGCACGCGCACCGCCACTTCAAGACCTTCGACACCGAGCCCGACGGTGACGAGATCACCGGACGGCGCCTCCTGATGTGGAACAACGACGTCGAGATCTCACTCTGCCGGCCGACGCACCGCATGCACTACTTCTTCCGGAACGGCGAGGGCGACGAGGTCGTCTTCGTGCACGAGGGTTCGGGGACGCTGGAGACGATCTTCGGTGACGTCCCGTACAAGGAGGGCGACTACATCGTCATTCCGCGCGGGACGACCTATCGGTTCGACCCGACCGGCCCGCAGCGCTATCTCGTTTTCGAGACGCCTGGGCTCGTCGAGATCCCGCGCCGCTACCGGAACCACTACGGGCAGATCATGGAAGGCGCGCCGTACTACCACCGCGACATTCATCCTCCGACCGAGCTGCACACGGAGCGCGACACCGGCGAGTTCCCGGTGAAGGTGCGCGTGCGGGGCGGCTACCAGACGTACATCGTCGACTACCACCCGTTCGACGTCGTCGGGTGGGACGGCTACCTCTACCCGTGGACGTTCTCGATCCACGACTTCGAGCCGATCACCGGCCGCATCCACCAGCCGCCGCCGTCGCACCAGACCTTCCAGGGCCAGAACTTCGTCATCTGTTCGTTCTGTCCGCGCAAGCTCGACTTCGATCCGAACGCGATTCCGATCCCGTATCACCACTCGAATCTCCAGTCGGAGGAGATGATCTATTACGTCTCCGGCAACTTCGGCTCGCGCAAGGGCGTCGAGGTCGGGTCGATCACGCTGCATCCGTCCGGGCTTCCGCACGGGCCGCAGCCGGGTCTCGCGGAGAAGAGCATCGGCCTGCACGAGACGCACGAGCTCGCGGTCATGTGCGACACGTTCAACCCGTTGAAGCTGTCGCGTTTCGCGCAGGGGCTCGACGACGGGAAGTACTGGCGTTCCTGGTACGACAACGCGGAGACGCCCGGCGACGTCGCGGACGCCTCCGGCGCTGGCTTGACGTCGCATCTCTAGCGTGATCTCGGAGCCGCACCACGACGGCTCCGAGCTGTATCTGCTCGAGAGCCCAGAGGAGCCCGGGAGATCCGCGGTTGTCCGCCTGCGAACGCCGGACGGCGCAGCCGGGCGCGTGTGGCTGCGGTACGTCGTCGACGGCGAGCCGCAGACGGCGGAGGCCGTCGTCGACGACAAAGGAGACGGCGAGACCTGGTGGCGCGCCGAGTTCTCGGTCCGCAACCCCACCGTTCGTTACCGCTGGCTCGTCGACGGCGGCAACGCCGGCTACCGGTGGGTCAACGGAGTCGGGACGCACGCTCACGACGTTGCCGGCGCCGATGACTATGCGATCGCGCCGGGGCCGCGCGCACCGGAGTGGCACGCCCGGTCGGTCGTCTATGAGATCTTCCCGGACCGGTTTGCAACGTCGGGAGCGGCGGTCGGCGCCGAGCTCCCGGATTGGGCCGTGCCGCGCGAGTGGGACGCCATTCCGGAAGGGCGCGGCGCGAACACGCCGTACGAGCTCTACGGCGGCGATCTCCCCGGGATCGAACGCCGTCTCGACTACATCGCCGACCTTGGGGCGAACGCGCTCTATCTGACCCCGTTCTTCCCCGCGCGGAGCACGCATCGCTACGACTCGTCCAGCTTCGACCGCGTCGATCCCTTGCTCGGCGGCGATGCCGCGCTTCGATCGCTCCTCGCCACTGCGCACGAACGCGAGATGCGCGTCGTCGGTGACCTCACGCTGAATCATTGCGGCGCGGCGCACGACTGGTTCGTGCGCGCCGAAGAAGATCCGTCTGCGCCTGAGCGCGATTTCTTCTTCTTCGACGGGTCGCCGCCGGGCGGCTACGCGTGTTGGTTCGACGTGCCGTCGCTCCCGACGTTGAACTGGAGCTCGCCCGAGCTTCGACGCCGCATGGGTCAGGTGTTCGAGCACTGGTTGGAGGAGGGCCTCGACGGGTGGAGGATCGACGTCGCCAACATGGTCGGCCGCTACCGGATGCTCGACGTGAACCACGAGGTGGCGGCCTGGGCGCGCGATCTCGTCGGCGAACGGCTGCTCATCGGCGAGCACGGCCACGACTACCGGCCCGATCTCGATGGGCGTGGATGGCAGGGCGTCATGAACTACGCGGGCTTCCTGCGGCCGACGTGGTGGTGGCTGCACGGCGGGAGACTCGAAGAGGAGGTCTTCTCGAAGACGCCGGCGCCGTCGTATTCGGGGCCGGAGGCAGTCAGCGTCATGCGCAGCTTCCGGTCGGGCATTCCCTGGGACGCCGTCGTCAACTCGTGGACGCTGCTCGACAGTCACGATACGGCTCGTTTCCGTACGGTCGCGGGCTCGCGCGAGACGCACGTCGTCGGCATCGGGATGCAGATGACGACGCCCGGCGTGCCGATGGTCTTCGCCGGCGACGAGATCGGGCTCGAGGGGGAGTGGGGCGAAGACGCGCGCCGCACGATGCCGTGGGACCGCCCGGAGTCGTGGGACACGGAGCTCCTGGCCGAGTATCGCGCGCTCATCGCGCTGCGGCGGTCGAGCGACGCCCTCGCGCACGGCGGCATGCGCTACGTGCACGTCGCCGACGACGCGATTGCATACGTGCGCGAGTCGCGCAAGGAGCAGCTCCTCTGTCTCGCCACACGTGCGCCGCACCGAGCGATCGAGGTTCCCTTCGCAGAGCTCGAGACGTTGTACGGCGAGGACGTGCGCGACGGCGTGCTGCCCAACGGCGGCCCGGCCTTTCACGTGTGGAGAGTCGTTCGCCGCTGATTTACGTCCGTCTTACGTCCGCCGATCCTGCGGCTTACGTTGCGGGGAGATGGTTGGTGCCGTGAAGAAACTCGTGGCAGTCGCAGTCGTCGCCCTCGCCCTCTCCGCCGTCCCGACCGCCCTCGCGGCCGGCGGCACGGGGATCCAGGGCAAGCACGCCCGCATCGCCCAGCTCGCGGAGCGGTTCGTGAAGCACTGTGGAACGAGCTCGGCCGGCGCTCCGCAGCGCTGCGTCACCTTCGCGAACAAGGCCCTTACCCGCCTGCAAACGCTGGACGGAAAAGTCGAGCAGAGGATGGCTAGCCATCCAAAGCTTCAGAAGCTCGACACCTTCCTGCAGACGGTGATCGGCCGGCTACACGCCTGGTTGGGGTCTACGGGCTAACGGCCAGTACGGTCCGGGCATGGCTTTCCTCGCCGTGTCCGGACCGTTCGACTTCGACCTGACGACCGAGCGCTTCCGCGTGTTCGGCGTCGACCGCGCGAGCCTCTGGCACGAGGGCGGCCTGCACCGCGTCGTCGGCGGGCGCGAGGTGCGGATCGAAGCAGCGCCAGGGGGAGTCGACGCTGAGCCGCTCGACGTCGAGACGGAGCCCGTCGTGCGCGCCGTCATCGGCTTCCCGTTCGAGCTGGAGCCCTTCTACGCCTGGGCCGCGGACGACGACATCCTCGGCACCCTGGTCTCGCACCTCGCCGGCTTCCGGCCGTCGCTGAGCCCGGACCCGTTCGAGATGCTCGTCGGCGCGATCACCTCGCAGCAGGTGTCGCTCTACTCCGCGCTCGCGATCCGCAACCGGCTGATCGAGCGCTTCGGCGCCCGCGCCCACGAAGCCTGGGCGTTCCCCAAGCGCGAGCGGCTCGCGGCCGCGCGGGAAGAGGCGCTCGTCGCAGTCGGCTTCTCGCGGCGTAAAGCCGAGTACGTCGTCGCGCTTGCCCGCTCGGAGCTCGACCTGGACGAGCTCGCCGACCTCACGGACGACGAGGTGCGCGCACGGCTCGTCGCGCAGCGCGGCATCGGCGAATGGACGGCGGAATGGTTCCTCGCGCGCCATCTCGCGCGGCCGAACGCCTGGCCGGACGGCGACCTGGCCCTGCGGAAAGCGGTTGCCCCGCTGGACGTCCACGACGCACGCGTACGCTTCCATCCCTTCGAGAACCTCTCCGCGCACTACCTCCTGCTGTCGAAACGCGTCCCGTGATCCGTCCAGCAACCGCCGACGACCTCCCCCTCGTCCGCGAGCTCTGGCGTGCCTTCGAGGCCGAGATCCCGGAGCCGTCGTGGTACGACGACGAGCTCGAGCAGGATCTCGAGTGGCTCGCCGGCGCCGTGCGCGACGAGACCGTGCTGCTCGCGGACGACGCCGGCCTCGCCGTCGCGCTCATGAAGGGCACGCGGCTCGGGTTCCTCGAGATGCTCTACGTGCGTCCGGAGGCACGCGGCACCGGTCTCGCCCGCGAGCTCACGCGGGAGGCGGCGGCGCGGCTGAAAGAGCGGGGTGCCGAGGTGCTCGAGCTCGACGTGCTCGCCTCGAACGCACACGCGCGGGCCGTGTACGAGCGCTGGGGGTTCCAGATGTCCGAGCTGACGCTGGCCGTGCCGGTCGACGCCCTGCAGCAGCGGCTCGGTGTCGAGCCGGAAGGCTCGACGTTCGGCGTCGCGCACGTGCAGACGGACGACGCGGGCGCCGTCGAGCGCGCGGTGGAGAAGATGCTGCCGCGGCTCGGCCACTCCGAGAGGGTGGACGTCGGCGGGGTCGCGAACGGATGGGTGGCCGTCCGCAGCGATCTGACCGATCGCGAGCCGGAAAAGCTAAAGGCGCTCGCGAAGGAGCTGTCGTACACGAGCGAGAGCGTCGTTGTCGCACTCGGCGTCGAGCGCGGCGCGGTCGTCCGCTACAACCTCTTCGATCGCGGCGCGGACATGGACGAGTATCTCTCCGTGCCGGAGTTCTACGGCGAGCTGCCGCCCGGCGACGTCATCGCGCTCGGCTCCAACCCGACCGTGGTCGCGCGGCTGACCGGCGCCGACCCGAAGCGGGTGCGCGAGGTCGCGCGTACCGCCGCGACACCGGCCGGGCTTCCGCCCGCGCAAGAGCTGTACGAGCAGATCGCCGACGTCCTCGGATTCGGCTCCTGATGCTCACGCTCTACGACGCCGCGCGCTGCCCGTACTGCGCACGCGTGCGCATCGTGATCGCCGAGAAGCGCATCGAGTTCGAGACGATCGAGATCGACCTCAACGACCGGCCGGCGTGGATCTACGAGAAAAATGCCACGGGACGCGTTCCCGTCGTCGAGGAGGATGCGTGGACGCTGCCGGAGTCGGCGGTGATCATGGAGTACCTCGAAGAGCGCTACCCGGAGCCGCCGCTCCTTCCCGCCGATCCGGCCCACCGCGCGCTCGCGCGGCTGCGGATCTTTCGACATGACGAGTTCACGGGCCCGTACTACGCGCTGCGTCGGGGCGCCGACGGGGCAGACACGCTCTTCGCCGAGCAGCTCAACGGGCTCGATGCGGCCCTCGAGGAGCGGCCGTGGCTCGGCGGAGCCGAGTACGGTCTCGCCGACATCGCGTATGTCCCCTGGATTCTGCGAGCGCGCGACGCGATGGGAATCGAGCTCGACCCATATCCTGCGCTCAGCGAGTGGCTCGTGCGGCTGCTCGACCGACCAGCCGTCGCCGAGGAGGCACATGTCGTCGCAGGTCTCTGAGTTTCCGTCCGTCGTCGACGTGCACTGGCTCGCGTCGCATCTCGGCGAGGACGATCTCGTCGTCGGCGATGTGCGCGGCCCGAACGCACACACGCGCGGACACATCCCCGGTTCGCGGCCGCTCGTGCTCGGCTCGCCCTCGCCGTCCGCCGACGCCGAATCGCTGCAGGAGCTGGCGCAGGAGATCGTTCTCCGCCTCAGGCGGCACGGCATCACCGGACGTGAGCGGCTCGTGCTCGTCGATCGTGGCGACGGCGTCGGCGCGATGCCGTCCGCGCAGCTCGCAGAGCTTGCAGGCCACACGCGGGTGTCCATCCTGCTCGGCGGGATGGCGGCGTGGGAGGGAGAGCTCGAGACGGGGCCGTTCGAGCTCGTGCCGGTCCGTGAGGCCGACCTCACGCCGAACCTGCACGCATTGCCGACGCGCGACGAGCTGGCAGGACGACTGGACGACCCGTCGCTGACCATCCTCGACGTTCGTCGCGACGACGAGTACATCGGTCGCGGCGGCAGCGCGTGCGACCCGCGCCAGGGACACATCCCGGGCGCGAAGAACGTCGAGGTCTCGACGCTCTTCGCCGGCCCCGGCCGGCCGGAGTCGCCGGAACGGATCCGCGAGCTCGTCGGCGCGCCGGCAGGCGGCGAGGTCGTTGCGTACTGCCACTCCGGCTCGCGCTCCGCGCTCGCCACGCTCGCGCTGCGCAGCGCCCGCTACGACGCGCGCAACTACGCCGGCTCGTGGCACGAGTGGTCGCGCCACACCGAGCTGCCGCTCGAGCGCTAGGCCGCCTGGGCGGAGACGCGCTCGGCGGCGTCGAGGAACGCCGAGCAGAGCGTGCGCCCGAGATCGTTCCAGGCGCCGATGTGCGTCTGCGTCTCGGCGCGTAACCCGTCCGGGTCCGGCGGCGGGTCCTCGAAGTCGGCGGTCCAGCGGTCGAGCTGGAGCGCGGTCACCTCGGGATGGAACTGCACGCCCCAGCACGCGTCGCCGAGTCGGAACGCCTGTGTCGTGCGGTCGGTGCGCGCGAGCTCGACGGCGCCGTCGGGGAGGTCGTACGTGTAGTGGTGCCACACGACGCCGGGGAAGCGGCGCGGTAAAGAAGAGAGGACTGGATCCTCTGCACCGCTCCTTGTTAGGTCGATGTCGATCCACCCGATCTCGGGCTCGTCGAGGCGCCGCACCTGCGCGCCCGCCGCGCGCGCGAGGAGCTGGACGCCGAGGCAGACGCCGAGCACCGGACGCCGGTCGGCGAGGAGCTGTACGAGCCAGGCGATCTCCTCGGGCAGCCACGTGTGCTGCGCCTCCTGGTCGGGATGCATCGCGCCGCCGAAGACCATGTAGGCGTCGTACGACTCGAGGGGCCGGGGCGGACGCCGTCCCCAGGAGAAGCTCCACTCGTCCAGCGCATGTCCGGCGCGGACCACGACCGGCTCGAACAGCTCGGCCCGCGCCTCGGGACCGTGGACGACGGACAGGATCCTCACGTGCTGAGCAGACTACGCAACTCGAAGGCATTGGTTGCCGCCTGCGACACGGTCGCGAGCGGGTTCCGGGGATCCTGCGCCGTCGCGTTGTTGTTGAAGAGCGCGAACGCCTGCTCGGACGCGCCCGCAAGCTCTTTCAGCGTCGGCACCCACTCGGCGAGCTCCTCCTCGGAGTACAGGTAGTCGAACCGCTCGGCCGCCGATCCGCCGCGCTTGTTCCACGTCGACAGGTTGCGGCCGTGGAAGCGGACGTACGCGGTCGCCGACGTCACCGCGGGAACCGTCGGGACGAGGTTCTTCGCGTTGTCCGACTTCGGCGCGTCGACGGTCACGTACGTCGCACCGATGCGCTCGAGGAACGCGAGCGTCTCTGCGCGGTTCTCGTCGTCGAGCCAGGAGCGATGCCGGAGCTCGACGAGCATCTCGTCATTGCCGAGCTGCTCGCGTGCCCACTCGAGGTAGTCGAACGACCGCTCCTTGAAGACGACGTAGGACGGAAACTGGAAGAGGATCCCGCCCAGCTTGCCCGTTCGGCGCAGCGGCTCGAGCGCGGCGAGGAAGCGGCGGAACACCTCGCCGCGCAGCTCGCGCGACGGCCGGTCGACGCGCCCGCGCTCGTCGGCGGGTATCTCGTCGCGCAGGTCCTCCGGCAGGACTTCGATCTTCACGGGATGACGGGTCATGAGCCCGAACGCCTTCACGTGCATGACGAAGCCGGGCGGCGTCCGCTCGGCCCATCCCTCCACCATCGACTCGCCCGGCAGCCGGTAGTACGTGGAGTCGACCTCCACTGTGTCGAAGTGCTCCGAGTACCACGCGAGTCGTTCCTTTGCCGGCATCTTGGGCGGATAGAAGTACTTCGACAGCGCCTCGTCCGCCCAGGAGCAGGTGCCGATCCGCACGGTCGCCGCTATTTCGACACCGCCCGTTTCAACACGGAGAGTGCGAGCGTCTCGCGCCCGACCGTCACCGATGCGCCGGCGGCGACGCCTGTCGCGTACACGGGCGCGTTCCCCGAAGTCGCGGCGAGCGTCACGACGAACTTCGCGCCCGCAGGGACGCGCACGCTCTCGTTCATGAAGTGAATCTGCGCAACGCCGCTCGTTCCGGTGAGCGCGCACGCGCCGGTGCTGATCGCCGTCGGGATCCCGCTCGCCGACAGGACGGCGACGAGATGGTCCCAGTTCTTCATGCCGGAGTAGTGCACGGTGAGCGTCGAGTCGCCGAACGTCTCGTGCGGCCCGCCCGTGATGCGCACGCCGCGCGCGACCTTCCCCGACGGGCCGATCCTCGTCGTGCCCGGCAGCGAGACCGTCACACGCTTCGTCGGCGGAAGTCCCGCGAACGACGTCAGCTTGCCGTCCCACGGATCGTGCGCGAGCTGCACGCCCGTGCCGGCGCTCCCGCTCCCCTTTAGATACTTGTCGAACCACTTGACCGCGAGGCCGAGGTACGTCGGCGTCTCCGCCGGCGGGTTCGGCGCCGGCACGTGGCCGACGTCGCCGAGGTACAGCTCCTTCGGACCGGCGAGCTGCTTGTACGCCGTCTCCGCCTGGTCGATGTCGAAGAGGAAGTCGTGGCGGCCCTGGACGAGCAGTGTCGGCACGGAGATCGACGGAAGCTGCGTGAGCGGCGACCGCGCCGCTGCCGCCGCGGCTGCTGCCGCTGTGACCGTCCCCTGCGCGAGCGTCTGCGAGGCGGCGAGCAGGTCCGGGTCCCAGCGCGAGGCGGGCGTGAGCGCGGCGAGGAGTGCCACGAGCTCTGTTTTCGCGACGCCCTGCGGCGCGAGCGCCGTCTGCAGGTTCGTCCACGTGATCACCGGGACGATCGCCTTGAAGGGAACGCCTGCGGCGGTCGCGTTCCACACGGCCCCGCCGCCGAGCGAGATGCCGAGCGCTCCGATCTCGGTGTCGGACACCTCCGGCCGCGCGGCGAGCCAGGTGTAGAGATCCTGCGCGTCCTGATTCTCGCGCGGGCCGTCGAGCCCGAACTGTCCGCCGGAGGCGCCGGTGCCGCGCGCGTCGCACTCGAGCGACACGTATCCGGCGGGCGCCAACGCGCCGGTCGCGATCGGCTCCATGTCGGTATGGGAGTCGCCGAGGCCGTGGAAGAGGATCACGGCGGGCCAGCCGCCGCTCGGGGGCGTGCCGTCCGGCTCGACGATCGAGCAGGCGAGCGGGACGCCGTCGGAGGCGGTGATCGTGACCGGTTGCGGCGTCGCGACGCCGATGAGTGCGGCAAGGAGGAGAGTGAGCATCCCCGTAGCCTACGATCACGCTCTATGGACGGGAGAGCCGTGGGCGTTTTCGACTCGGGAGTGGGCGGTCTCACCGTTCTGCACGAGTGCCTCGTCACCTTGCCGCACGAGGACTTCGTGTACCTCGGCGACCATGCGCGCCTGCCGTACGGCCCGCGGCCGCTCGCGCAGGTGCGCGGGTTCGCGCGCGAGATCGGCGCGTTCCTCGAGGCGCAGGACGTGAAGCTGATCGTCGTCGCCTGCAACAGCGCGACGTCGGCGGCGATGCCGCAGCTCCAGTCCGAGCTGTCGGTGCCGGTCATCGGCGTGATTGCGCCGGAAGCGCGCGCTGCGGTGCAGGCGACACGCAATCGTCGCGTTGGCTTGCTCGCGACGCAGGCGACGGTCGACGCCGGCCGCTATGGCGACCTCGTGCGCGCGCTCGACGCCGGCGTCGAGCTCCATTCGGTTGCGTGCCCGCGGCTCGTTCCGCTGATCGAGAGCGACGATCCCTACGGTGACGAGACCGAGGAGGCGGTGCGCGAATACGCGGCGCCGCTGAAGGACGCCGGTGTCGACACCGTCATCCTCGGGTGCACGCACTACCCGCTCATCCGTCCGTTGGTTCAGCGCGTCTTCGGTCGCGACGTCACACTCGTCTTCTCGGCGGAGGAGACGGCACGCGAGGTGTCCGACACGCTCGCGCGCAAGCGGATCGAAAACGACGCGGCGCGCACCGGCGTGTATCGGTTCCTGACCACCGGCGACCCCGCGGCTTTCCGCGAGATGGGACGCCGCTTCCTCCAGCTTCCGATCGCCGACGTCGAGCACGTCGCCGTGTCGCGACTCGAAGGGGCGGCCGCATGAGTCGCGCGGAAGGGCGGAAGACGGACGAGCTGCGCGCGCTGGCGTTCGAGCCCGACTATCTCGACCAGCCACACGGCTCCGTGCTCGTCACGCAGGGCAAGACGATCGTCCTCTGCACGGCGATGATCCAGGAGGAGGTGCCGCGCTGGCTTCGCAACCAGGGGCGGGGCTGGATCACGGCCGAGTACTCACTGCTGCCGGCGTCGACCGGCGACCGCGTCGAGCGTGAGGCATCGCGCGGGAAGCAGCAGGGGCGCACGATCGAGATCCAGCGTCTCATCGGCCGTGCGGTGCGCGCGGTCGCCGACTTCCGTGCGCTGGGCGAGCGCACGATGTGGCTCGACTGCGACGTCCTGCAGGCCGACGGCGGCACACGCTGCGCGGCGATCTGCGGCGCGTACGTCGCCGGCCGGCGCGCGCTCGACCGCTTCGGGCTCTCGCGTGCATTCGCAGACTCCGTCGCGGCCGTCTCGGTCGGCGTCGTCGAAGGCGTGCCGATGCTCGACCTCGACTACTCGGAGGACTCGAACGCGGACACGGACATGAACGTCGTCATGACCGGCGACGGCCGGTTGATCGAGGTGCAGGCGACGGCGGAAAAGGATCCCTTCACCCGGGAGCGGCTCGACGAGCTGCTCGAGCTCGCGACGGCCGGAATCGCCGAGATCGGCGAACGCCAGGCGGAGGCCACCGCTGTTGCCCTTCCTTAGCGCCGTCGCAGCGCTGAGCTGGCCCCATGTGCTGCTGCGCCTCGCCGTCGCGGCCGGGCTCGGCGGCGCGATCGGCTTCGAGCGCGAGCTGCGCGAGCGGCAGGCGGGCTTGCGCACGCATCTCGTCGTCTCGCTCGGCGCCGCGCTCTTCACACTCGTCTCCGCCTACGCCTTCAGGAACTTCGGCAGCAAGGTCGACCCGACGCGGATCGCGGCGCAGATCGTCAGCGGCATCGGCTTCCTCGGCGCGGGCGCGATCATCCGCCAGGGCCTCTCCGTCAAGGGGCTCACGACCGCGGCCACCCTCTGGCTCGTCGCCGCCATCGGGATGGCGTCCGGCGCCGGCTACTACGACGGCGCCCTCATCGCGACGCTCGGCGCGTTGTTCACGCTCGGCCCGTTGCGCATCCTCGCGTACAAGCTCATCCGTCGGTACCGGCTGGAGCTCGATCGGTTGCTCGTCGAGATCCCGGCGGGCGGCAGTCCCGCGCCGCTCATCGAAGGCGTCGAGCGCCAGGGCGGCCGCGTCCTCGCGCTCGAAGTCACGCAGGAGGGCGACCGCCGCTCGGTGGCGATCGACGTCGAGCTGCTGCAGGCGGGGGCGCCCGAGATCGTCGCCGGGATCGCCGAGATCGACGGCGTGCTCGAGGTGCGGTGGAGCGAGTAAGAGCAATCCTCTGCTCGCGCAACGCGCACAAGGCGCGCGAGCTCGAGCGGTTGCTCCCCGGCTGGACGATCGAGCCGCTCGAGGCGGAAGGATGGCCCGAGGAGACGGGCGCAACGTACCTCGAGAACGCGCGTGCGAAGGCGCAGTTCGGGCGCGAGGTGCTCGGCACCGGCCACTGGCTGATCGGCGAGGACTCGGGGCTCGAGGTGGAGGCGCTCGACGGCCGTCCCGGCATCGAGTCCGCGCGGTACGCGCCGGAGGGCGCGCCCGCGATCGCGAAGCTCCTCGCGGAGCTCGCCGGCGTGCGGGAACGTGCTGCGCGGTACGTCTCCGAGCTCGTATGTCTGCCACCGGAGGGCGGCGAAGTGCGCGGCAGCGGCACGCTCGACGGCCGGATCGCCGACGAGCCACGTGGGCACGAAGGCTTCGGCTATGACCCGGTGTTCGTCCCCGAGGGCGAGGAACGCACCGCGGCCGAGCTCGGCGACGCCTGGAAGGAGCGAAACTCGCATCGCGCCCGTGCGGCGCGCGCGCTGCTCGCGGCGTTCGGCGCGGCGCTCGTCCTCGTCGCGGCCGGCTGCGGCGGTATGGACCGGGACACGAAGCAGGTGCTGAACGCCTTCTTCGCCGGCGGTCCGGTCGCTCGCGCGCTCGGCGCGCGCTTCCCGCACAAGCCCGGCACGCTCCCGTGCGTCCTGCACGACAAGGGCGTGAAGCTGCAGGCGACATGCGCGACCGAGATCTCGCTCGTCAAGCCCGCCCGGGCGGTGGTGACGCTGACGGAGGCGTGGAACCACGGTGCGAAGGCGCACACGTGGTTCTTCTTCATCCGGCGCGACGGCACGGTGCAGTCAGTGATTCAAGAAGGCGCTCCGGCGCCGCGCCGCTGAGCGGTCCACCAGTTGAGCTCGGCGCCGAGCACGATGACGTTCGCCATCACGTACAGCCAGATGAGCAGGATGGCCGGGCCGCCGAGCACGCGCAGAGTGACGTTCACGTCTGCGAGGCGCACGAACACGGGCAGCGTCTGAAACGACGCCTCGAGCGCGATTGCTCCCATGATCGCGCCGGGCAGTACCTCGCGCACCGTGAGGGACGCGTTCGGCAGCAGCCGGTAGACGGCGA
>Ga0193751_1001275_pt1 | contig 16438 bp, 14 predicted proteins | sample L1c2metaG_FD_143050 | JGI IMG/M metagenome (GOLD analysis project Ga0193751, IMG submission 143050) | Soil microbial communities from a riparian zone of the East river system, Colorado, United States - L1c2 | ecosystem: Environmental > Terrestrial > Soil > Riparian zone | place: USA: East River... | reverse complement strand
CATGTCGATCCTCGTCTACCAGACGCTGCTTTCGGAGGCGATGCGCCAATCCAACACCGCGCCCAGCCCGCCAGGGCCGGACGCCAGCGAGGATGAGGCCGCTGCCTACCAGGAAGCGGTCACCAGCTGGGAAGCCTCGATCAAGAACAACGAGGAAGTCATGCAGGCGTTGTCGCAGAACATCACCGACGCCGAAACCGCCTACAACAAAGCGTTCTTCGGCGACGCCCATGACGACGTGATGGCCTACTTCGAACACCAGCCGCAGAAGCTGTGGGACGCGTTCGTGACCGACATCAAGGCCGACTTCCTGCCCGCTATGCCCACCGGCGGCGTGTGCCCGACGTGCGGGAATGTGGAGGACCAGGAAGAAGCGGGAAAACCGCCCGCGTCCTCGACTTCATCGACAACTACTGGGACGCCCTAGAGAAAGACTTCGCCAGCCGCGGGTTCGATGCCCGCGACTGGATACGCGGCCTCAAACCGTGGGACCAGTTTTACAACTACTGCGACATGTTCTCCAACACCGAGGGCTCATGGCTGCAGGAAGCCCAAGCCTTGGATGACCGGCATTTGGCGGAGTGGGAGCAGCTGTACGAGAAGGCGATGCGCGCCAAGCGGGTTCGGCCACGGATGGCGGGCTTCGACTCGTACCTCTCGGAGTTGCGGCAGATCCATAACACGATCCGCGCCTATATGCAGATGTCTCTCCTGGATGGTCCGGCGTCGCCGATGGACCGGATCAAGGAACGCAAGAAGGCGCTGAGCGACCGGCGTCTCGATGAGCTCGGGCTATGACAACGACGACAACAGGGAGGTGAGCTGAAATCGCAACCTTCGACGCGGGCAGCGCCAGGCTCACCGTTATACCCGACCTCTCCTCGTTCAAGTCCAAGCTCGAAGCGGAGATGAAGAAGGTCCGCGCCGAGTATGCGTTGCATGTCACTGCCGACTTTGCGCAGGCGCGTGCGGATATTGACCGCTTCCGAGAAGAGCAGCAGCGCCACGGTATTGGTATCGGCGTCGATATGGCGTTGGCGCGGGCCAAGGCGGATATGGATGCGTTCCGCGCCCGCCAGGAGAGCAACGACGTCACGGTCAAGGTGAAGACGAAGACTGATACGTCGGATCTTGACAAGTTCCTGAAGAAGCTGGGTGATCTGCCGGCCGGGCCGGGCGGTAATGCGTTGCAGTTCGGTGGTGCGCTTGCTTTGGTTGGGGAGCTTCCGGCGGCGACCACGGCTGTCGCGCAGTTCGCGGGTGCGCTGCAGCAGCTGGCCGGTGCGGGGCTGGCGGTTCCGGGCATTCTGGCGGGTATCGGGGCGTCGGTCGGCACGCTGGTGTTGGGGCTGTCGGGTATCAGTGATGCGTATTCGGCGGTCACGAAGGCGTCGCAGGATTCGGCGCAGAATCAGGCGCAGAACGCGCAGCAGGCCATCGCCGCCAACAATGCGCACCGCAACGCTGTCGTCGATGAGGCGCAGGCGGAGAAGGATCGTTCCCGCGCGGTGCGTGACGCCACCCAACAGTTAGAGGATCTGAACCTGCAGTTGCGGGGCGGGCAGATCTCTGAGGCGCAGGCGGCCAACAATGCGCTGCGTCAGCGCCGCGATCTGCAGAAGGATTTGGCGACCGGGCAGATCAAGGACCAGATCGATCTGCAGGGGCGGCTGCTTGATATTCAGTCGGCCGACCAGAGCGTTGCCGATGCGCACCAGCGCAACATTGAGTTGCAGGCCAAGGCTAACGAGGAGAACGCCAAAGGCGTCACCGGCTCTGATCAGGTTGTCGCCGCTAATGAGCGGGTGACGCGGTCGTTGGAGACGGTGCAGTCGACGCAGGCCGCCTTGGATGCGCAGGCGCAGGGTTCTACGTCGCAGCGCGCGGCGGCGTTCGCGCTGTCGCAGCTTTCGGCTAACGGGCAGGAGCTCGTTAAGACGTTGGCGGAGTTGCGGCCGCAGTTCCAGGCTTTCCAGGGCAGCATTCAGGACAATCTGCTTGCGGGTGTGTCGCAGTCGATTAAAAGCCTTGTGGCGGCGGATCTTCCGAACTTGAAGACCGGTATGGGCAACATCGCCACCGCCTGGAATGGGATTCTGAAGCAGCTCGGCACATCATTGTCCTCGGACTCAACGAAGGGCTTCCTGGATCGTATTCTGGGTAACACGGCCGACGCGCAGAACCGTTTGAAGGCCGCTGTCGATCCGATAGTGCACGTGCTCGGCGTGCTCTCGGCTGCTGGCTCGAACACGTTGCCGCGGTTGGTTGATGACTTCGACAAGCTGGCTGACCGGTTCGACAAGTTTATCTCCGCCGCCGACAAGGACGGCCGCCTGGATAAGTGGATCAACGACGGCATCACCGGGTTCGAGCAAGTCGGAACCATCCTGCTGAACCTGGGTAAGTCGTTCACCGACATCACGAAGGCCGCCGGCGGGGGCGCCGGGCTATGGGGGACGATCGAACAAGCGACCGGGAAGCTGCACGAGTTCCTGTCATCCACCGAGGGGCAGAACAAGCTCAAGCAGTGGTTCGCCGAGGGTAGCGACGAGATCAACAACCACATCATCCCGCTGCTGCAAGCCCTGCCAGGACTCTTCAAAGGCATCGTCGACGCGGGCACCCAGATCGCGAATGTTGTTGTGCCACCGCTGCGGGACATCAGCAAGTTCCTTGGTGAGCATCCGAAGCTGATCCAGGACATCGTTATTGCGTTCGCCGCGTGGAAGACCATCGCCGGTGTCTCCAGCCTGATCGGTGATCTGGAGAAGATCTCGGGTCTGCTTGGCATCGCCGGAACAGGTAAGGGCGGCAAGGGCGGGAAGGGAATCCTCGGCAAGATCGGGCTGATCTCGATCGCCGGGGTCGCGCTTAACGCGCTGCTCGACGACAGCAGCACCCCGCCTGCCCCGCCCGGTGCGCCCCCCTCGGATCAGGGTCTGCCATCAGGTCAAGTCCCCACGGGGCAACTTCCGGCTGGGCAGGCAACACCCTTCGGGCAAGTACCAGTCTTACCGCCAAAGGACGTGGCCTCCGTTGTCGCCGGGGCGGCTGTCGGAGCAGTCACCGGCGGCCCTGCGGGCGCTGCCGCGGGGGCGTTCGCGGCAGAACCGGGCGTATCGCCATCAACTCTCCCGCAAGCCCAAAAGGACTTACAGACACTGCTGCAGGCCATTCCGCAGCTGAACGATGACAACCTGAAGCCGATAGCGGATGCCCTTGGCGTTAGCGTCGGCGACCTGCGGAAGATGCCCCGCGACGAGTTGATCAAGCGGTACAACGCAGCGATTGCGACGGGTGCACCACCACCCGCGCAAGATCCGACGCACGGCCTGTTGACACCGCCCGGGTTCGCGGGCGGCGGTGTGCTTCCCGGCTATTCGCCGGGCAAGGACAACCTGCTGGGGGTGGTCAACGGCCGCGCGATCAAGCTGGCTGGCGGCGAGGGAATCCTCAAGCCGGAGGTTGTCAAGAAGGTCGGCGCCGGGTTCGTCCACGCGCTCAACGGATTCGCGGGTGGCGCTGTCATCGACCAGTTCGGCAACCCTGTCGACCCCGGGATGCTGCCGGGTCCGTCGACGCCGATGCCCGATCCTTCGGCACCGATCGCACCCAACCCGACCGGTGGCGGCATCAACCCGATCATCAGCTCCCTGGTCTCTGGACTTGGCGCTCCGATAAGCAACATCGCGGGCCTTATTCCCGGTGTCAATAACCCGAGCGGCACCCAACAAAACCCTACTGCCGCCGCAGGTTTGACTCCAGGCCTGGCAGGGCTGAGGCAGATTGCCAGCATAGACGATCCGCAATCGCGGGATTTAGCACAGAAGGCATGGGACACGCAGACCACCAGCTACCTCGGCCAATGGGGCGGAAACCTACTGGCGGGGCTCGCCACCACCGCCTATACCGGTGTGCTCGGGTTCTTCGGGCTGCAAAACTCGATCCTGTCACCGTCTAACCCGTGGTTTCAGGACGCGACGAAAAGCCTCGGCATCTTCAATAACATCACCGGCACCACCGGAGATAGTCCGCAAGTCGGGACGCAGACCATCACGCTCGGCGACGGGTCGACGATTCAGGTTCCGACGTTCGGCACGTCAACCGGCGTCCCCGGCGTCCCCGGCGTTCCCCGCGCCGTGGCGCCTTCCGGGCCGGGATCTCAGGCCGCGATTACCGCCGCCAATCAGCTTGCGGGCAAGCCCTACATCGCGGGCGGCCACGTCGGACCCGATGGCACCGACTGCTCCGGGCTGGTGTCTTGGGTTGTCAACGCCTACACCGGAAATCCCGGGTCCACCAACCGGACGGCGACACCCACCGAAGGACCGTGGCTGGCCGCCAAGGGTGCGGTCATCGTCACCGACCCAAGCCAGATACCGCCCGGCGTGCTGGCCATCGGCTGGAACGCCAGCCACACCGCGGGAACACTGCCCAACGGCAACAACTTTGAATCCTCCACGCCGGGCGCCCCGATCGTCGTCGGCCCGAGCGCGTCCGGGTATCGCTCCAAGCAGTTCACCAACTGGGCGTATTTCCCCGCCGCCGCATCGGCACCGGCCAACGTCTCGGTACCAGGCCAGGATGCGCAGCAGCCGTTCAAACCGGCCGATGTGCCGCCGACGTCACTACAACCAAGCGCGTTTCTCGGCGCTGGAACCCCGGACGCCGCCGGTGAGTATGCCAATCCGCCATATCAGGGCGGCAAGGATTGGACGTGGGATCCGGCAACGACCAGGTGGAAACCACCCGCTGCGGCCGCGACGGTCCATGACGTCGGCGGCTGGCACATGCCGGATGAGCTCTCCCTGAACTTAACAAAGAAGCCTGAAGCCGTTCTCACGCCCGATGAGTCCAAGGCCCATATTCAGTTGGCGCAGGCCGCCGTCGCGCAGCAGAAGCAGCCACGCCCACAGGTGCCCGACGCGCATCTGATGCAGCCGCCACCGGCCCCGGCTCAGGTCGCGCCGACACCCGCGCAGCAGGAACCGCAAGCGGCGCCACCACCTCCGGCCGCCGTCGCCCCTACTGGCGGACCAGCACCCATCGGGGCCGGAGCGACATCCGACGATCACCTGTTGCCTGCGGTGTCGACCGGTATCCAATCGGGGTTCGCCGCCGCCGGTAACGCAGTCAGCGCCATCGCGGGTGCGCTCACCGGGGGTGCCGGTGGAGGTGGCGGCATGATCCAAGGGCTGTTCGCGCAGGCCGGGAAGATCGCCACCGGCGTCGCCAACGTCGGCGCCTCCATGCTCGTCGGCTCGGTCCCCGGCAGCTTCGGCGACCCGAACCTGCCCGCGGGCGGGGCGACGCTCCGGCCGCCCCAGATGACGCCGCACACCGCGCCGCTGGGCAACAACTACATCTTCAACGGCATCGAGTCCGAAAAGGTGGTCGACGAACTGCGCTTGAAGGATGCCCAGGACCAGCAAGCCCTGCTTGCCACGAGCCGCGGCTGATGTACCTGCGCCAAGGGAACATGATCGCCATCGAAGGCGTCAACGGCGATCACTGCATCATCCAACCCGCCGAATACTCGTGGGGCCCATTCCTAGCCCCCAAGTCGACCGGCCTGTTCGATATGCCGTTCCAATCCAACTGGGGCATCGGGCCGTTCGGCCAGTTCTTCCAATCCTGGAAGCCCAAACGCCGCGACGTCGTCTGGACGACCCATGTGCTCAACCCCGACACCGGGCTCGTCATCGACGAGGACTCCGACCTGTGGTCAAACGTCTACTCCCGCTACCGCAACCTGTTCTCCCCGGCGCAAGAGGCGCAGGTGGTGTACAGCAGCCCAGACGGGGACCGCCGGTTAGGGATACGGCAACTGCAAGCCCCGCAGTCGATGACGTTGCAGAACTTCGAGGGCCGCGACCCCCGGCTGTTTCCGTACGCGTCGATCGTGCAGACGATGGGCTGCGAACTGCCGTTCTACGTCGGCGCATCCCAGTCCTATGCGTGGGAGACACCGGCATCGGGCAACTTTTGGTTCAACCTGCCCTACTTCAACCCCGCCTCCATCGACATCTGGCCCGAATGGGATGTCGATGGCGGGGCAACCTGGACGCTGCCCGACTACTCGTTCGGCAACGAAGCTTACGGCCGCGGCGTCAACGACCTCGGCAAAACGGTTCCGATCCCGACGCTGCTGCCGGGGGAGAACTCGACGGTGATGAGCCGCCCGGACATGGAGTGGATTCTCTCGGAGTGGGAGACCACACCCGGGCAGCGTTCACCGGGTCTGCGGCACGAGTATCCGATCCCGCCCGGTAAGGGCTCCAGCGCCTCGGCCGGCCCTGATGCGGGCTGTGTGGTCCGCTGCGTGGCCGCCGCGTCGGCCGGGCTGGGCTGTGCGCTCACTTTGCCCCGCTGGTACGCCGAACCGTTTAGCACGCCGAGGCTCGTGTGAGCGTCGCAACGCTCGAGCGCACCCGGGATGCGACCGACGAGATCCGGCGCCGCCGTAAATGCCTGCAGCGCGCGCAAACCGAAATCTCGCTGTACTCGAATGTTCCCGGCCAGACCGGGCTCGTGCCGCGCGGCCGGCTCAACGTCAACGACCTGGTCAAGCACGACTGGCCGACGAAAAAGAACGTATCAGCGTCCGGCTATTTCACGGTGCGGGCCAATCACTTCCTGGCCAAGCTGATCATGAAGATCCCGAACAACCCGAACGAGTGCAAGAACCTCGTCATCCGGGTTGATCGTTACGGCGGACAGCAGCGCTGGACGGGGCTGCTGCATCACTGGACCGTCGAAACCAAGAACGGTGTCGACTACCTCACGGCGTCGTTCAACGACGATATGCAGTTCCTTCAGTTCCTCCTCGGCCCCCCAAATCCGCTGCTACCGATCCCGATCTTTCAGGCGCCCCGCGACTTTTTCCTGTTCGGTCCCGGGGTCTGGACTTGCTCACTTTTCCTGCTGCTGAACATATTTCGGGTCGAGTCGAACTTGTGGACGCTGCCTGATGACCCGTTCGACATCACACAGTGGTTCCCGCTGTCTGTGCTGGACTTCAACAACTTTCAGGTGCATGTCAAGGCCGCACCGTTCCTGACCGACGCCTCACTATGGACGTTCATCGGGTCGCGGATGAACACGGCCGATAGCGTTATCGCCGATACACTCGACGATGGGCAGCTGTGCCTCACCTACCGCCGGATCTTCACCGCCGAAGGTGAAACCGTTACGGGACTGCTGGACAACAACGTTGCTAACGGTGCGCTGGTCTTCGAGATCACCGACCGCTCCGGATTCACCCTGCCCGGCGGAACGTTCACCAACGGCACCGTCATCGGCGGCCTGGAACGCACAGTCCTCACCTGGGGTTCGGGGTTCATCGAGGACACGCTGACCACCGTCACCGACAGTGAGAGCCTCTACCCCGACGAGTACTGGCAGGCCGGGTTCCTCGGTACATTCGCGTCGGCCCCGACGGTGTGTGTGCGCGACTCCTACTGGAATGACTTGCAATCCAAGGTCACCCACTCACCGGCCACAGCCGCATCGGTGATCGTGGGAGGTGATAATCCGACTGCCGACGCCATTGTGAAGCTGATCATTGAATCAGTCGGCAACTTGGTCGGCTACTTCCTGCTGTTCGGATTTGACAGCCTCGGCACCATCATCGCCGACGTGGTTATGCCGTTCATCGTCGGCACCATCCTGGCCTGGGACCAGTGGAAAAACTTCACCCGCGCAACAGATCTCGGCTGGGTCCACCTGTGGGAGATCTTCCAGCGCGGCGCCGAATCCAACGCCTGGAGCCTCGCAGCGCTCGAAGTGCTACGGGGCGGGTTCAAGGCCACCGAAGCTCAAACCAGTCACACCATGGTCATCGACGAGTCGACCTGGCTGATACCGGGCCTGCACTGCCAGATCGGCGACCGCGTGTCCTCGACGGCGGGGGCTTTGCAGCGCAGCGCCGGAATCGATCTGCTGTTCGTCAATCAGATAGAGGAAATGAACCTGTCCGGTGATGACACCGGGGCGTCACAGTTCGTCATCAAGTGCGGGCAGAACAAAGCAGCGCAGTCGAGCGCGGAACGCACGGCGAACCTGCTAAAGAGGGCTCTCGCCACGATTAATGACGTCGGCGTCAGATTGGTGACTTAGTATGTGGCACAACATGATTGGAGGTAGCAGGTGACCCAGACACGCCAGTCCGTTGTCCTGCTGTCCCGCGGCAGCATGTGGAACCCGCTGCCGTATGAGCCGCCCTACCTGCTGGCCGACGCGGGGGCACCGTGGCCGACCGACGCCGACGCCTACACAGTGTTCACCGACACCTCAGGCGGTGAACTAACCACCCTCTACGCCGACACCGTCACCGCGGACGCGATCACCTTCACCGCCCAACCCGACGACGTGGATTTGATCCCGCACGGCGCCAACTTTGAGACATTCCTGGACACCGACAACGGGCCAGTGAAAATCCGGTACGGCAAGGTCACTCGCCGCGAAGTCGAATACCCCGACGCCCCCGCTGTGCAGCAGGCGTCGATCGCCCTGAACTACACCGACACATTCCCCACACTTGGCCTGCGGACCAACTGGAAGGCAGTCAAGGGCCGCACAAAGGTGTACGACAACACCGCGCACTCGCTGCCGTTCGGTGTGTCCGCCGATGCCAGCCTATTCGTGGCGCAGTCGGCGATCCGCTGGGATTCCCCGCTGAACACCGACACCGTCAAATCCCATGTGGTGCTGCTGAACCAGGGGCAGGGCAAATGTCAGGTGATCGTCTGCGCCGATCAGCGGTACACGACGGGGCTGGCGGTCGAGTTCGACTCTGTCACCAATCACATCCACATGGCTATCGTGACCGGGCCGACGACGGTCACCTATCAGTCGACGGCGCTGTCCCACACGGTGGTCGACCTGAACGACTACTACGTGACTTACGACTTTGTGACCGCGACGCTGGCGGTGTATCAGGGCACCAGCCTGACCCCGCTCACAACATGGGTCGACTCACTGGCTGTGGTGCCGCACGGCCCCGGCTACCGCTACGCCGGGTTTGCGTTCGACACCGGGCTGCTGTTCTCCCCGGGTATTGAGGTCGCCGGCTGGCAGGCCAAGGACAACTGATGGTCGAACTGTCCGCGCGTGTCATCGATGTCCGCGCGCTGGCAGATGTGCTGTGGTTCCTTCCGCCACCCGCCCGCGCGATGATCGCCGACAAACTGCACGGGCTGGGTGTGCGGGTGCATCCCGAGCTGGCCACTTTGGAGCTGCAGCGCGAAGGCCCCAAGGCGATGGGCAATCACGCCCCGCAGACGGTGGTGAAGAAAGCGCCGCCCGAGGTGAAGGCGGCGATGCTTGACATGCTGCGCCAAGCCAATCCGGACTTGGCGGCCCGTATCGACGCGGCGGGCGGCGTCGACGGCCTGACCGATGAGCAGCGCGCCGCCTTCGCGGCTGAGGCGCTAGCCGCCCACCAGGAGACGAACGCCGAAGCCAATGCGCGGATGGACGCGGCCAAGCCCGAAGACTTCGAGCCCGGGCCGTGACACTACCCAACGGTGCCGCAGGCGTAAACGCCACGGGCCTTCCGTTCATCGTCTCCGCCAACGGCAACAGCGACACCTCTGTCGCCGACCTTGTCGGCAACGATCAGGCCACCGTCGTCGCCGCCTACAAGGCGAAGTACATCACCGGCGGCACATCGGTGTTCTCCAATCCGACCGGTGTACTGGCGCAGGTGTTCGGCGGCCTCGCAGGAATCCCGGGTCTGGTGTTCTCCATGGTCGCCAAGATCCTGGCGCCGTTCGGCGCGCTGGCCACCGACTTCTCCTCGATCCCGGATGCGCTCAAGCAGCTGGTGGACACATTGGACAGCCCGTTGCAGTTCATCTCCAACCTGGCGCAGAAGGTGGAGGGCGACTTCAGTGATATGGCGTCGCGCATCGCCGCGCTGGAGGCCAAGTCCAACACGACCAATCCAGTCAGTGATGTCTGCAAGACGACCACCAATCTGGTCCCGGTTGTGGGCACGGTCAGCCCGACCGGTTGGGGTGCGTGGGTGGCCGCGGCAACCGCTGCCGCGCTATATAACTCGTCGCCGGCGACTGATCGTCAGGGCGCGGGTATCGCGGTCAAAGCCAAGCGGCCCGGCCAGACCCGCGTGCATATCTGCTCCAACACGGCGATGACGAACTGGGCTGCCCTGGAACTGAACCCGACGTCCAACGGTGCGGACACCGTCGCCGTCGTGACAGGAACCGGGCCGACGACCGGTGTTGTGACGCGCACATCGCTTCAGATGCGGATCCCCGACAACACGTTCTGGGAGATCCGGTACGAACCGTATGACGACACATCGCCTACTTCCAATACGTTTCACGTGTTCCTCAACGGCGCCGAGGTTGTGCCGCTGCGCTGGAATGACGCAGGCAACAGCGTCATCCACGACGGCACGGCCACCTATCAGCATGTCGCGGTGACGCTGAACGGTTTGAACGACGCCAGCCACCGCGGCTTCTCCATCACCGAGTTCACGTTCTACGACTGGCTTACAGCAGCCCCGCAATGACGAGCCTGAATTTCGGTATCCGCCAGTCTGAGCTGCCGTGGGGCACTCAAGGCGCCGACAACCCTGCTGATGTGACGCGCATCATGCAGGAGGTCAAGGCGATCGGCGCGAATTCGATCAGCATGGACTGCTTATGGGTGCAGCTGGACCCCAACAGGACAGCGCACGGTGTGCAATCCAAATACGTGTGGGGCAACCTGGATTACGCGGTCAACGCCGCCGAAGCCGTGGGCCTGGACATCAACCTCAACATCGAACCCAGGCGTTCGATATTTCCGATAGGGATATCGGCCACCCCGGCGAACGCCGCCGATTACGGGCTGCTGTGCGGGGCGATAGCGCAACGCTACGCCGGGTCGCGTATTCGGTGGATCGAGCTGGGCAATGAAGTAAATGATATCGCGAACTTCGGTTCTCCCACCGATCCGTCGAAGTATCTGGAGTTCGTGCGCGCCGCATACACTCCCATCAAGGCTGCGATGCCGAGCGTGACGGTGCTGGCCGGCGCGTTGATGGCCGTCGGCACCGGTTGGGCTTCACTCGCACCGGTGCAGTGGGTGCAGGCGTTCTACAACTGCGGTGCGCAGGGCTGGTTCGACGGCCTGTCAATGCACCCGTACATGCGGGATACACACTTCACTGCGATGGTTCCGTCGGCGGATAACTTCAGCTTCAAAAACATCACAGCTATCCGCTCGATCATGGACACCAACAGCGACTCGTCCCTGATCTATTGCACCGAGTGGGGATTCGAGTCGATGACCTCCCCGTCCGGACTGTCAGTGACGGACGCCGAACTCGAGGCCGAGCAGGCAGCCAACGTCGCCGCGCAGTGGGCGCTGATGCAACCATACGCCACCGCGGGCATCATCTATCCGACCACATGGATATTCATGTACCGCGACTGGGAGCAGCCCAACAAGAAGGCCGATAAGCATTACGGCATGGCGCATTTCGACTACACACCCAAAGCTGAGAAGGCGGTTGTGTCCGGGTTCTCTTCGTTCCCGGGCACCATCTCCGATGTCGCCTATGCCACGGATTCGGCGGCGTTCGACCTGATGCCGTCCGGGCTATATGCGCCGGGCGCTGAGGTCGCCGATGCCACCGATGATGCGACGTTCGACCTGGCCACCACCGGAGCGGCCTTCGTCGCCTCGGGTGCCGGCGATATCGATACCACTAGCGACACGTTCGACGTCACCATCACCTGGACCGAGACCATCGCAGCGATCGCCAACGGTGCGTTGCTTGTGGGCTTAGTCGCTTCGACCGACCATTCCAAACCGTGGAGTCTGTACAGCCCACCGGGGGGGACGGTGTCATCGAGTGTTGACGGCGCGCTGACAAAACTCGGATCGATTCAGATCGCCAGCACCACAAACCAACGAGGCTCGATCCATCTGTTCGGGCTCGTCGACTCCATCGTCGGCGGCGTCATCAAAACGAAGGTGCCCACAGCTGGTGCCCACACCTTCACCGCTGAAGTGAAAACGATAGACGGCGTCACAAAGTTCGACTCCGTCGCCGCCGACTCGATTCTGTGCTCCGGTATTTCAGCTTTCGGCACCGTGTACTCGGTCCACTCATCGTCGGGCGGCAACACACCTGATCTGGTAGCCCACTCATCGGCCGGCAACATTGTGGCGTTCCTTTTCGGCGGTAGCCGCGACTTCAACGCGGGAATGACTGGGTTGACTGTCCGCTACCACGGGGGTGCCACGATCGGGGGGACGGGGGGGAACGGCGGATTCATCCTCATCGGCACCGCGCCAGGCGCGCTGAATGTCGAGGCCGAAATCCCTTCGACCTACCTCACCTTGTACAGCGCTCTCGCAATCGATCTCGTCCATGCCTGACAAAGAGGACAGCAAAATGACCGATCTGAACGAGCAAAGCACCGCCATCAGCGCGGTCACCGTCGAGCGTTTCGACGAACACGGCAAACTGATCGAACGCTTCGAGGGTAAGAACCTGGTAACCCAGGTTGGTGACCAGATGTACTACGAGCGCGGTGCGGGCATCTCTAGCCCTCCCGCCGCGCCGACGGGCATCCGGCTGGGGAGCGGCGCGACTTCGGGTGCTAATGCGATCGCGAAGACTGGCGCTGGTGCTGCGCTGACCACCTATCTGTCGGGCAGTAACAAAGCGTTCGACTCCACCTATCCGCAGTCGTCGCTGAAACCGGCCGCCACCACGCCGGTCACCCCGTACGACGCGCGGCAGATCACCTACAAACGCACCTATGCGGCCGGTGAGGCGACCACCGCCTCGCCGATCACTGAGGCTGTGATCGTGAACGACACCATCGCCACCGACGCGACTTCAACTGCGGCCAACACCATTTCACGCCTCCCTGTAACGGGTATCAGCGCGAAAGGGTCTTCCGACGTCCTCACGGTCGTCTGGAACCACTATCTCGCGGGCGCCTGACCATGACCAACGTGAGGGAGAGCTAAATGCCCGACGCATTCATGCTGACCGGCAAGGTTCGCCAAGTCGTCAAGGACAGCTCCGACGCCGGGATCGACCAGGACGTCACTGTTCTCACCGGCTGGGTGGGCACGTTGACGTCGAACTATCCGAAGGGGTTCCCGCTGCCCGACGGCAACGACGTCGACTACATCGACATCCGTACGATCACTCTGCTCTCGGATGGGTCGATCAGCGAGGACGGCACCAACTCGGGGATATCGCTGACCGCGCACGACCCCGACCTATTCGAGACACAGCTACAGTGGACGATTCAGCCGGGCATCGTCACCCTGGTCAGCGGGCAGACGTTCCGCCCGAAGAAGTGGACGTTCGACGCGCCGCTCGGCGGGGCGTCGTTGACGCTGGGCGACGCCACCCCTGTTGCATCGGTGGGCATGACATCCACAGCCCGCGGCGCGCCAGGTGATTCGATCATCGTCATCGACAACAGTGACGGCACCCTGACATTCTCCGGCCCGGAAATCGCTGATAACGGCGACGGCACCATCACCTTCGGCTGACAAGGAAACACATGACGACCATCGGAATGGCGCCGCTACCCCTAGCTGCCGCTGTTGTCACCGCCAACACCGCGCCTGCAATAGGGAAAACCACCTACTACAACGCATCAGGCGGCAACCTAACCCCGCCGCTACTCGCATTGTCTGGCTTGAATGTGGGTGCCCGGTTCGCTGTTCGGCGCGACCCCGCAGAACCTACACCCCTCGCCAACACAGTGACATTCACCTGCGCTGGCGCGGACACGTTCTACTCGTCGGGCACAACAACTGTCACACTGCCGATCTCCGGTGAGCAACGCGAGTATCAGGTCGTCCAGCCCGGCGGCATTGGAACAACTAAATACTGGGCACCCGCCGGACCGATCAACCCGGTGGCCGGTTTAGATGCCCGCTACCAGACGATCGGCGATGTGTTCAACTGGAAAGCGTCCAACACCCGCCGACTGCAAAGGTCGATGGGTGCCGCGGTGGGCGGCACCGGCTATGCGGATCACCTGTTCGTCGGCGACTCCGAAACCGCATCCGCGCTGGGTGCCGGTGTCGAGAATTATCCGGCGATGTGGCCTCGGGTCATGCGGGTAGCGCTATCCGCCAGGGGGATTCCGATCGGCGGCACAGGCTGGGTGATGACCGGCAACACGCCCACAGTGGCACCCGATCCCCGGTACGTGCTCAGCAGCGGATGGCTCGACTCGGGGGTGGGATATTCCTATACCACCACCAACGGGTCATCGATGACCTTCACCGCTGACGTGCCAGGAACGGCGATATCGGTCGCCTACAACGACACATCGAGCACATTCACTGTCAGCGTGGACGGCGCCACACCGGTTACGGTCACCCCGGGCGGAACGAACGCTATCCACTTCTATACCGTCACCGGGCTCGTTGACACCACTCACACCGTGGCCATCACGGCAACATCGGCGTTCGTTGTCCCTATCGCAGTGAATGTGTACCGGGCGTCGGGTTTGCGGGTCCACGATGCCGCCGAGTTCGGCAGCCAGGCCACGCAGTGGGCGACCAACACCTACGGCAACCGGGTTTGGAATGTCGCCCAGACGGTACTCAATCCGGACGTGGTGCATATCTCGCTCGGAGTGAACGACCTCAACGCGGGCGGTCGCACCGTATCCCAGGTCATCGCTGATCTGACGACGATCCGCAATGTGTGGCCGAACGCCGACGCCATCCTCTACGGCCAATATCAGCCCTCAGGGGTCGCCACATCGACATGGGCGCAATACATTCAGGCGCTCTATGCGCTCGCCGCGACATTGAACTGTCCCCTGGTCGACCTGTATCAACGTTCCGGCGGCTACACCAACGCGAACACCAACGGGATGATGGGCGACACCACCCACCCCAACGCCGCGGGGCAGGCCGACTGGGGCTTACTCGTGACGAATCTTCTACTGCGCGCATCCTAAGGAGACATCATGCCCGATTCCCTCGGCGCCAACCCCACCCCCGCCCAGGTCGCAACATATTTGAACGCGGTGCGCGACGACATACTGTTTTCGGTGTCCACGATGCCGCGCCTACTTGTCATTAGCGCGGGATCGCTCAGCGCGTCGGGTTCGCTGCGATTGACTGCGTTCACCGCCGATAAGACGTTGCTAGCCAACAATGTTGCGACGCTCACCAACGGGGCCGCGGGCGCCACCCCCACGTTGTGCCGCGTCGGTATCTACAGCGTCAACGAGTACACCAACGACTGCACGCTGATCGGCTCAACCGCCAACGACACCACCCTGTGGGCTGCCGGGTTCACCCGATACATCAAAGCGCTGTCTGTGGCTACGCAGATCATGCAGGGGAAGCGGTATGCGGTCGGACTGCTGTGTGTGACGGGTGCAGCGGTCCCAACGTTCTATGGCAGCGGCGGCGTCCCGGCTGCGGACAGTTTGGTCGTCCCGTTTGTGGCTGCATCCCTGGCGAGCCAGTCCGATCTTCCGTCGACGATCGCCGGTACGTCGCTGGCGGCGAGCGGTTCAGCGATGTACTCGCGGATCACGTCGTGATCTCAGTTACCGGCGACCCCAACACGTCATCCGGAGCACTTTCCACATGGCAAGCCCGGCAACGATGACGGGGAAACCCATCAGCGCGATTCGGATCGCCGGTAGCCACCTATCGGTTGGCTCTCCCTCAAGGGGAATCACGTGCCGGTCCTCAACGGGGCGAGCTTCGCGACGCACTCAACGTGACAGGCCAGCCGCGCATCGCAGGACGGGAAGTTGCGCTGCCTGACCTCGATATAGAGAGCATCATCGCCGATCACGTCGTCGCAGCCGACGCAAAACAGGTTGCGGTCACTGTCGAACCGCTGGGTGATCTTCATGCGCCTTCAGCCCCCTATAGACATGCCCGGATTGTAGCGGGCAGCCCCTCAAAGAGGAGGACGAATGGCGTTTTGTTGCGGTATCGCCGTCGGCGCGGTCCTACTCGCCGTGACCATCACCATCGGCGGACATGTCATTTTGGAACTCGCAGACGGACGGCTGGCGGTGTGGTGACCGTGAATCTGGTAGCGATGATCAGCAACATTGCCCTGTGGCTGGGACTTCTCTGGCCAAAGGCGGACATCAGGTGACGGCCCACCCACTCGGGCGGCGCGTCGACCACGACGAACGCTCACTGCAACACCACGCCGCCCGCGCAACCACCCAACACTCAGTGCTGTGGGGCCACAACGCCCCCGTCCTCGACCAAGGCCAGATCAGCTCATGCACCGGCAACGCCACCGCCCAACTGATCAACACCGACTACTTCGCCGCATCCCGCCCGCACGGCTACCTCACCGAACCAGACGCCCTGCAAATCTATGAGACGGCAACCGTCCTCGACAGCATCCCCGACAACACCTACCCACCCACCGACGACGGATCATCCGGGTTGGGTG
>Ga0193751_1001274_pt1 | contig 16449 bp, 16 predicted proteins | sample L1c2metaG_FD_143050 | JGI IMG/M metagenome (GOLD analysis project Ga0193751, IMG submission 143050) | Soil microbial communities from a riparian zone of the East river system, Colorado, United States - L1c2 | ecosystem: Environmental > Terrestrial > Soil > Riparian zone | place: USA: East River... | reverse complement strand
GCTCGTGCCGGTCCCAAGGCGCCTCGCGGAACTCGGTCACGATCGTGCCACGCCGGACGACGAGCACGCGCGTGCAGATCCGGAGCTCGTCGAGATCGTCGGAGACGAGCAGCACAGCGGTCCCGTCCTGACGCGCGCGATCGATGACGCCGAGTAGTGCTTCCTTCGAGGCGACGTCGACGCCGACGGTGGGGCTGACGACGACGAGGAGCGTGGGTTGCGCCGCCAGCGCGCGGCCGACGACGACCTTCTGCTGGTTCCCACCGCTGAGCTCTGAAAGCGGCTGATCGCCGCCGCTGGCGACGATCTGCAATCTCCCTACGATCGTCTCCGCTGCACCCCGCCTCCGCACGCTCGAGACGAAGCCCCAGCGGCAGAGGCGATCCAGGATCGACAGCGTGAGATTCTCCGCGACACCGAGCGTCGGGACGAAGCCGCGCGCGTGGCGGTCCTCCGGCACGTAGCCGATGCCGCGCCGCAGCGCAACGTCCACCTTGCCTGGCCGCAGCAGCTTCCCGTCGAGCTCGATCTCACCGCCCGACGGCTTGACGAGCCCGGCGACTGCATCGGCGATTGCAGTCGTGCCCGAGCCTCGAAGGCCGAAGAGTCCGACGCACTCGCCTGCGTGCACGCCGAGGCTCACGTCCTTGACCGAGCCGAGCGGCGTCTGCACGGAGAGTCCGCGCACACGTAGTCGAAGCGTCCCTTCGACATCGTCAGGCTGCGTCGATCGCTCGCGAATCGCGCGCGCGAGCGCGCCGCCCACCATCGCAGAGACGAGCTGTTCGTGATCGAGCTCCGTCACGGGTGCTGTGACGATCTGCTTCCCGTCTCGCAGCACCGTCGCCCGGTCGCAGATCTCGTACACCTCCTCGAGATGGTGCGAGATGTAGAGGATCCCCACCCCGCTCGCCTTGACGCGGCGCACGCGCTCGAACAAGCGCTCGATCGCATGCGACTCGAGGGAAGCCGTCGGCTCGTCGAGGATCAAGAAGCGCGCGCCGATCGCAAGCGCGCGAGCGATCTCGACGATCTGTTTCTCCTCAACCGAGAGCTCGGACACGGGCTGGTCGACGTCGAGATCGAAGCCCCACTCGAGCAGCAGCCGCCGAGCCTGCCGGCGCAGCTCGTGCCAGCGGACGAGCGAGCGTTCGCTGCGGTTCAAGAAGATGTTCTCGCCGACGCTCAACGACTCGATCACCATCGAGCGCTGGTACACGCACGCGACGCGCGCCTGCCAGGCGGCGCGGTCGCCGAGGCTCGGAGCCGGCTCGCCGTACAGCCGGACACTCCCGCTGTCGGGCTTGACCAGTCCGGTCAAGACGCCGACAAGCGTCGACTTCCCCGCCCCGTTGCGTCCCACGAGCGCATGGCATTCACCGGGCAGGACGGAGACGGAGACGTTCTGGAGCGCCTTCGTGCGACCGAAGGACTTCCAGATGGTCTCCGCCTCCGCAGCAGCCGGTTCGCGAGTGGACGTCACTACTTCTTCTTGTAGTTGCCCCAGAGGCCCGGATCGTTGACGTTGCTCTTGCTCACGACCGGCGCGACGATCGCGTCTTCGAGGTTGCCGAGCAGGTTGACGATCTTGCTGCCGTGATTGGTCTTCATGCCGGCGTGGTACTTCGCGCCAGTCGTAGCCTGCTTCGCATAGAAGACTGCGAAGCCGGCATACAGGTTGGCCGGCTGCGAGATCGTCGCGTCTTCCTCGCCTTGCCGGATCCAGCCATGCTCCTGCGGTGTCCCATCATCGCTGAACAGGATGATGTGGTTCGGTGCGCCGACCTTCACGAACTTCCCGGCCGCCTTCTCCGCCGCGATGATGCCCGGCACGGGCCCGCTCCAGTGGACGTAGATCCCCTTGAGGTCGGAGTACGTGCTGATCGCGGTCTTGGCGTCGTTCACCGCCGTTGGAGTGTCCCACTTGGTGGCGTACTCGACCACCTTGAGGTTCGGGTAGTTCGCCTTCATGCAGTTGTTGAACCCGTTCTTGCGGTCGAGCCCGTTGATCGAGGCGAGATCGCCCTCGAGCATGGCGACATGCCCCGAGCCGTGTGCGTGCGAACCGATGTACTTGCACGCATTCTGGCCGTAGAGGATGTTGTCGGCCCGGACGATCATGTAGACCTTGCCCTTCGTGGGGGCGACGTCCACGCTGACGACCGGAATGTGCTTGCTCGCCGCATAGGCGAGCGTCGGGGCGATCGCGGCGCTGTCCACCGGATTGATGATCAGCGCGTTGACTCCTTGCGAGATGAGCGTCCGGATCTGGGTCGCCTGTTTACCCGCATCGCCATTGGACGAGATCGGGCCGACGAGCGTGACGCCGTACTGCTTGGCGGCAGCCGTCTCGAACGCGACGTACGAGCTCCAGAAGTCCGTGCTGTAACCGGCGAGCGAGACGCCGATCTTGATGCTCCCTGCCTTCTGCGCGTGCCCGCTGCCCCCGGCAAACGCTGCCGTGGTGAGGGCTCCGGCGAGCGCGACGAGTACGGCCGCGCCGATGAGGCGAGACTTCATCGTGTTCTCCTCCCTGAGATGGATCGATGCTTGACGATGGTGGTCACGCGGGTACTTCCTCCTCCTTCCACCAGCTCGGACCGTCCGGGAAGGCGTACTCGGACAGCGATTCGGGCCGGATTTCGATGCTGTAGCCGGGCGTGGTCGGTGCGAGGTAGCGACCGCCGACAACCCGTACCGGGTCGACGAAGTGCTCGTGCAGGTGGTCCACGAATTCGCACACGCGGTCGTCGAGGGTCGCTCCGACTGCGATGTAGTCGAACATCGACACGTGCTGCGCGTACTCGCAGAGGCCGACCCCGCCCGCGTGCGGGCAGATCGGGACGCCGAACTTCGCCGCGAGCAGGACCACGGCGAGAACCTCGTTGACACCTCCGAGCCGGCAGCAGTCGAGCTGGCAGACGTCGATCGCGCCGAGCTGCAGCAACTGCTTGAAGACGACGCGGTTCTGCACGTGCTCGCCGGTCGCGATCCGGACCGGCGAGACCGCCTCGCGGATGCGCTTGTGGCCCAGGACGTCGTCGGGGCTCGTCGGCTCTTCGATCCACCACGGGTCGACTTCCGAGAGCGCGCCGACGGCGTGGATCGCCTGCTCGACCCCCCACGCCTGGTTCGCGTCGAGCGAAAGGCGGTGCTCGGGACCGATGGCGGTGCGAACGGCGCGGGCGCGACGGAGATCGCTCTCGAGGTCGCCGCCGACCTTCAGCTTCAGGTGGGTGAACCCCTCGGCGATCGCATCCCGCGCGCGCTCGGGCAGCGTCTCTTCCGAATAGCCGAGCCAGCCGGCGGATGTCGTGTAGGCGGGAAAGCCCTCCTCGAGCAGGATGCGCTCGCGTTCGGCCTTTGTCGCCTCGCTCCGGCGCAGGATCGCGAGCGCCTCGTCCGGGGTGAGTGCGTCGTCGATGTAGCGGAAGTCGACGCAGGCGACGATCTGCTCTGGCGTCATGTCCGCGAGGAGCTTCCAGACGGGCTTGTCCTCGAGCTTTGCGTACAGATCCCAGACGGCATTCACGATCGCGGCCGTCGCCAGGTGGATCACGCCTTTCTCCGGGCCGAGCCAGCGGAGCTGCGAGTCGGTGACGAGCCCTCGCCAAAATCCTCCGAGGTCTGCGACCAGCTCCTCGACTGTCGCCCCGACCACGTGCGGCGCGAGCGCCTCGATCGCGGCCACGCAGACCTCCGTCCCGCGGCCGATCGTGAACGTCAGTCCGTGTCCCGCCAGGCCGCTGGGATGGTCGGTTTCGAGCGCGACGTACGCAGCCGAGTAGTCCGGATCCGTGTTCATCGCGTCGGATCCGGCGCCGCTTCTCGAGGTCGGGAAGCGGATGTCGTACGTGACGGCTCTGACGATCCGGACGGGCACGAGGGGATGTTTCTAAACTAAAGATCGGATGTTTGTCAAGTCATTTGCCGTGACTTCGTCGTCCAACTCCCGTATGCTCTGCTTTCACCCGACCTCTGAAGGCAGACATAGGATGGATAACGAGACGATCTCACCAGGGCGCCGACGGGGCGCCGGCGTCACCGACGACGCGATCGACAGCATCCGCGAGCTCATCGTCTCCGGCGAGTGGGGGCCCGGCACGCGGCTCCCACGCGAGGCCGACCTCGCCAAACAGCTCGGGCTGTCTCGCAACTCCCTGCGGGAGGCGGTGCGGGCGCTCTCGCTCGCCCGCGTGCTCGAGGTCCGCCAGGGAGACGGCACTTACGTCAGCAGCCTCGAGCCCGGCGAGCTCCTCGAGCCGACCCTCTCCGCTACGCGGCTCCTCCAGGGCCGGACCGTGCTCGAGCTCTTTGAGGTGCGGCGGATGCTGGAGCCCGAGGCAGCGGCTATGGCCGCACACCGGGCGGACGCGGAGATCCTCGGAGCGCTGCGCCGGGAGCTCGACCGGATGATCGCCGCCGGCGACAACGCCGACGATCTCGTCGGAGCCGACGCGGCGTTCCACGACGTGATCGCACGCGCGCCGGGCAACGGCGTCCTCCGGGCGCTGCTGCGCAGCCTCTCGACGAGCACGATCCGAGCGCGGCTCTGGCACGGAATCGCCGACCGCGGCGCGCTCGACCTCGCACGCGACGAGCATGCGCGCATCTACGACGCAATCGCCGCCGGCGACGCCGATCTCGCGCGTGCGGCGACGCTGCTCCACATCGTCACCAACGAGACGTGGCTGCGCGAGCACCTCGGTCCGGCCGACGACGTGCCGCTCGGCGGGTGATCGAGCTCGGACCGCTCGGCCTCGGCACGGCGCCGCTCGCCGGCCTGTACGAGCCGGTCGACGAGGAAACCGCGCACGCAGTCGTGGCGCGTGCGTGGGAGCTCGGCGTGCGCTACTTCGACACCGCGCCGTACTACGGCTCCGGGCTCGCCGAGCGGCGGCTGGGCGCGGCGCTACGCGACCGGCCGCGCGAGGAGTTCGTCGTCTCGACGAAGGTCGGCCGGCTTCTCGGCCCCGGCGCGTCGGATTGGCACGGCGCCTACTTCGACTTCTCGTACGACGGCGCAGTGCGGTCGCTCGAGGAGAGCCTCGAACGGCTCGGGCTCGACCGCGTCGACGTCGCGCTCGTGCACGATCCCGACGACCATTACGACGAGGCGCTCGCTGGCGCATACCGGGCGCTCACACAGCTGCGTGACGAAGGCGTTGTGCACGCGATCGGTGTCGGCATGAACCAGACCCAGATGCTGTGCCGCTTCGCCCGCGAGGCGGATCCCGACTGCTTCCTCGTCGCCGGCCGGTACACGCTGCTCGACCGGAACGCGGACGAGGTGCTCCTGCCGCTGTGCGAGGAGAAGGGCATCGTCGTGATCGCGGGCGGTGTTTTCAACAGCGGCGTGCTCGCCGGCGGCAACACCTTCGACTACGAGAATGCGCCTCCCGACGTCGTCGCACGGGTTGCGGTCCTGCGCGATACCTGTGTCAGGTTCGCGGTCCGACTGCCTGCGGCAGCCGTGCAGTTCCCAGCACGCCATCCCGCCGTCGCGTCCGTGCTCGTCGGCTGCCGCACGCCGCAAGAGGTCGAGGAGGACGTGCGTCTCTTCGCCCTCGACCTCCCACAGGAGCTCTGGGAGCAGCTCGGATGATCGTCGACGCGCATCAGCACTTCTGGGATCCGGCGACGGCGGACTATCCATGGATGACCGACGACCTTCGGCGCCGATACGGCCCCGAGGACATCGCGCCACTCCTCGACGAGTACGGCGTTCGTGGGACGATCGTCGTACAGGCGCGTCATTCCTTCGACGAGACGCGGGAGCTGCTCGAGATCGCCGCCGCGACACCGTTCGTGCTCGGCGTCGTGGGCTGGGTCGACCTCACTGGCGACGTCGTCGGCGGGCTCGACGGGCTGGTCGGTGTCAGACACCAGGTGGAGGACGAGCCCGATCCGGGTTGGCTTCTCCGCGACGATGTGCAGCGCGGCATCGCGGCGATCGGCGAGGCGGGGCTCGTGTTCGACCTGCTCGTGCGTGAGGCACAACTCCCCGCAGCTCTCGAGACCGTGCGCCGGAATCCCGGCACGAAGTTCGTGCTCGACCACGTCGCCAAGCGGCCAGCAGAGGACGGCGCGTGGGCGGAGGGCGTCGCCGCGCTCGCCGACCTGCCCAACGTGACCTGCAAGCTCTCCGGCTTGGTGACCGCATTCGACGCCGAAGGAACAGTCGCGCGCACGCTCGAGTGGTTCGGGGCCGACCGCTGCATGTTCGGCTCGGACTGGCCGGTGTGCCTCCTCGCCGGCGGCTACGGCGCCGCGCTGGCCGTCGTCGGCGACGACGCGAACGTTCTCGCGGGCACGGCGATTCGCACCTATGGGCTCGAGGTGACGTGATACGCGTCCAGCTCTTCGCCACGTGCCTCGGCGATCTCTTGTTCCCGGAGGCGGTCGCGGATGCCGACACGCTCTTGCGCGCCGCCGGCTGCGAGGTCGAGTTCCCGCGCGACCAGACGTGCTGCGGGCAGCCGGCCTTCAACGCCGGCCATCACCGTGCGGCGGTACGCCTCGCCCGGCAATTCGCGCGCGTGTTCTCTCCCGACATCCCGATCGTGGCGCCGTCGGGCTCGTGCGCGGCGATGTTGACCCATCGCATGCCTGTGCACTACGACGTGTGGGAACTCTCGTCCTTTCTCGATCACCTCGGTGCCGAGCCGCCGGCGCGGAACGACGGGCTGCGGCTCGCCTACCACTCGTCGTGCCACCTCCTGCGCGAGCTCGGCGTCGACGAGGCACCCCGGCGGCTGCTCGAACGCACAGGCGCGGAGCTCGTGCCGCTCAACAGGCCGGACTTGTGCTGCGGCTTCGGCGGGACGTTCTCGGTACGGCACGCGGAAGTGTCGGTGGCGATGGCGGACGACAAGCTCGCCAACGGCGGTCGCGCCGACGCGCTCGTCACCGCCGACCCCGGCTGCCTCATGCACCTGCAGGCACGCGCGGCGAAGACGGGCGCCGTCCGCGTCGTGCACCTCGCAACGGCGCTCGCACGAGGGGCAGCGTGAGCTTCCCGGTCCTCGACGAGCACCGCCTGGCGGCAACCGATGCCGCGACGTTGCGGCTGCTGAACGGCCGCACGAATGCGTGGGCGGAGCTCGACGACGTCGAGGAGCTGCGCGATCGCGCGCACGCGATCCGGATGCAGGCGATCGACGATCTCGACGGGCACCGCGACCGTTTTGTCGCTGCGCTCGAGGCGGCCGGCGGCACCGCGCACGTGTGCGCGACCGCCGAGGAGGCGCGCGCAACAGTGACACGGATCTGCGTCGACGCGGAAGCGAAGCTCGCAGCGAAGTCGAAGTCGATGCTCAGCGAGGAGATCGAGCTCAACAGCGCGCTCGAGGCGGCAGGGATCGAGGTGGTGGAGACCGATCTCGGCGAGTACATCCTCCAGCTCGCCGGCGAGCACCCCGTCCACATCATCGCGCCCGCGATCGAGAAGACGGCCGGCGATGTCGCTGTCCTGCTTTCGGCGGTCGACGGTGCACCGGTCGAGCCGGAGCTCGAAGCGCTCGCGCAGGCGGCACGGCGACAGCTCCGCCGCGTGTTCGAGCGCGCCGACGTCGGCATCACCGGTGCGAACTTCGCCGTCTGCGACACGGGCTCGATCTGTCTTGTCACGAACGAGGGCAACGGGGGCCTCGTCACCGCCCTGCCGCGCGTGCACGTCGCGCTGCTCGGGCTGGAGCGGCTCGTTCCGACGCTCGACGACCTCTCGGTCCTCCTCCAGCTCCTCGCCCGCAGCGGCACGGGACAGACGCTGACGACGTACACGCGGCTCCTCACCGGGCCTCGGCGCACCGGCGAGGAGGGCGGCCCCGAGGAGATGCACGTCGTGATCATCGACAACGGCCGGACGGGACTGTTGCGCGGTCGCTACAAGGAGATGCTCGCGTGCATCCGGTGCGGCGCGTGCCTCAACGTCTGTCCCATCTATCGGAAGTCCGGCGGCGGCGCGTACGGGCCGGTGTACTCCGGGCCGATGGGCGCCGTGCTCCTCCCGCTCCTGCACGGCCTCGAGCGCGAGCCCGGCCTGCCGCACGCATCGTCCCTGTGCGGCGCGTGCACCGCGGCGTGCCCGGTGAAGATCCCGCTGCACGAGTTGCTCCTCGATCTGCGGCGCGACCTTGTCGGCGAGGGACTCGTCTCTCGCACAGAACGATTCGCGTTCACGGCGTGGTCGTTCCTGTGGTCGAATCCGCGGCTGTACCGGCTGTCGACGCGCCTTGCCCGGACGTTCCAACCCCTCGGCGCGCTCGCCGGCCCCGGCCGGACGTGGGCGAAGGGACGCGCGCTGCCGTCGCTGGCACGTCGCCGATACCGGGACGGGCGGTGAGCGAGCTAGTGGAGACGTTCGCCCGGAACGCGGCGGCCGCGGGCTTCGTCGTGCACCGCCGCGCGGCGCCGGTCATCTACGGCGCCGCGGTTTCCCGCGCGGTCTACGGCGTCGTGTCGACCGGAAGCGTCGTCCTCGCTTCGTCGCGGGACGAGCCCCGTTCCCGTCATCTGCTCGAGGAGGTGCACGTGTCTCTCTTGCGCGAGGATGCGCTCGTGCCCGATCTCGCCGCGCTCTTCGCCGCCCTCGGCGGCCGCCTGCCGAGCGCGCTCGCGATCGTCACCGGCCCAAGCCGGAGCGCCGACATCGAGCAGCGGCTCGTCGTCGGCGTGCACGGGCCGGGCGAAGTCCACGTCGTGCTGGAGCACGCGTGAAGATCGTCTGTGTCGGGCTCAACTATGTCGACCATGCGCGCGAGGTCGATCTCGCGCTGCCGGAGCGGCCGCTGCTCTTCGCGAAGTGGCAGAGCGCCGTCATCGCGTCGGGCGACCCGATCGTCATTCCGGCCGGCGTCGAGCAGGTCGACTACGAGGCCGAGCTCGCAGCGGTCATCGGCTCGCGCGTGAAGCACGTCTCAGTCGAGAACGCGCTCGAGGCGGTTGAGGGGTACACGTGCCTCAACGACGTTTCGGCGCGGGTGCTGCAGTTCGCCGATGGGCAATGGACGCGGGCGAAGTCGATCGACACGTTCTGCCCGATCGGCCCGCGCGTCGTGCCGCGCGACGAGGTCGGGGATCCGCAGTCGCTGCGCATCCAATGCCGCGTGAACGGCGAGACGGTGCAGGACGCATCCACCGCGGACATGATCTTCGGCGTCGCCGAGCTCATCGCGTACATCAGCGAGACGATCACGCTTGAGCCCGGCGACGTCATCGCCACCGGAACACCGCCCGGCGTCGCGTTCGGCCGGCCCGACGGGCGCTACCTCCAGGACGGGGACACCGTCGAGGTGGAGATCGAGCGGATCGGCGTCCTCGTCAACGAGGTGACGCTGGCTACTACACTCCGGTAATGGTCCCAAGCGATCGCAGAAGCCGCCGGCAGCGCACGCGCCGCGACCCGGTCGCGCGCGAGCTGGGCCAGGCACAGGCGGACATCATGAACGTCTTCTGGCGGCTCGCCGACGGCGCCACGGTCCCGGAGCTGCACGCGGAGATCAACAAGGGGCGCACCCGCAAGGGCGAGGACGAGCTCGCGTATACCACCGTCCTCACCTTCGTCCAGCGGCTTCAGGCCCGGAAGCTCCTGAAGCGCAAACCGGAAGGCCGCGGATTCCGGTACTGGCCCACGATGGATCGCGAGGAGCTCATGGCGTCCTGGTCCGACGAGCTGATCGACCGGCTCCTCGGCGATTACGGCGACGTCGCGGTCGCGCGGCTCGACGAGCGGCTGAGCGAGCTCGACCCGGCTCGCCGCGAGAAGCTCCGCAAGGCGCGCGGAAAGCAATGAGCGAGCGGCCCGACGCGTTGCTCGCCGTCCTGCTCGTCACAGCGGCGGCCGCCGGCGCGACCCTCGCCGGCGCCGTCGCCGAGATCGGCGGGCACGGCGTCCTGGGGCTCACCGAGGTCGGGATCGGGCTCCTCACCGCGTGCTTCCTCTTCGCCTTCGAGGTTCGGCACCTCCCGCCTGCGCTGGTTCTGACGAGCGTCCTTGCCCTCGGCTCGGCGATCGCGGTCGTGCGAGCCCTGCTGCGCATCTGGCGGGAGCAGCGGCTGCTCGACCGGCTGTCGCGCGAGGCGTTCGCTTCCGTACCCACGTCCACCGGCGCCGTCCCGGTCGACGTCGTCCAGTCTCGTACAGCGAATGCGTTCTGCGTCGGGATCGTTCGCCCCCGGGTGATCGTGACCCGAGGCCTGCTGGCGCGCCTCGACGAGGAGGAGCTGAGAGCTGCGCTCATGCACGAGGTCGAGCACGCTCGCGCTCGCGGGCCCCTGAAGGTCGCTCTGGCGCACGTCGCCGCCCGTGCGCTCTTCTGGCTTCCGGCGCTGAGAGACTTGCTCGATCGGTTCATCCTCCTGAGCGAGCTCGCCGCCGACCGGGCCGCGATCAAGGTGACGAGCCGGTCGGCGCTCGCCGGAGCGCTCTCCGAGGTGATCGAGGCGCCGCATCCTCTCGCCGCCGTCGCGCTCGCGGACCTCGCCGCGCCGCGCATCGACCGGCTGTTCGACGAGAGCGCAGAGCTCCCGCCGCTCTTCAGACGCTCGAGCCTGCTGGCCGGCATCGCCGCGATCGGGACGGTCGCCTTCGTCCTCGTCTGCTCACCGCACCTCGGGCTCGGCGAGAGCACGCAGCTCCACGCGATGACCGTGAACCTGCTCGCGCATCGCCTCCACGCTCGGCTCATCGGTTTCGGCGAGACCGCCGCGGCCGGCGCGATCTGCGTCGCTGTCTGGCGCAAGTTCGCCACCCGGTAAAACCGAACCTCTCCCGTCGTGGTACTACATCTCGGTAGTACACTACGGAACGTGGAGGCGAACGTGAAATCGGAAACACCGACGATCCTGCCGCTCGGCTTCGCCGTCGGCATCGCCGTAGCACTGGTCGGCGTCGTCGTCGGCTTTGTCGTCGCGGGCGTTGGCGTGGCGATCGCGGTGATCTTCGGAACGCTCTGGGCCCGGTCCGGGCGCACTGCGTCCCCGAAGCGCGTCGAGGAGGCCCAAGAGCCGGAACACGTCGAGACGGAGATGGGTCGCGATGTATTCCTGAAGCGGGCGACGCTCGCACTGGGTGGCCTGGTCGGTGCGCTCGTCGCACTGCCGGTCGCAGGCTTCGCGCTCCTCCCCTCCTTCGGCCGGACCCGCCGGCCACCGATCGACGTCGGCCCGCTCACCGACTTTCCCGAAGGTCAGTACATGGTCACGACGTTTCTCATCGACCCCACCGCCGGCGCGGTAGCGCGGCGCACGGCCTACGTGCGCAACAACGGCCTACTGGGGACGGCGCCGAGCTTCACCGTCATCTCGAGCCGGTGCACGCATGTCGGCTGCCCCACCCAGCCCAACGGCCCCATCTTCGCGCAGCAGGAGAAGACACTCGGCACGCAGGAGAGCCCCGTGTCGCTGATCCCGGCCGATCCCGCGGGTGGCTTCGGCTGCCCGTGCCACGGCAGCCAGTTCGACCCCGAGGGCAACCGCACGGCTGGGCCGGCCGCGCGCGCGCTCGACCGGAACGAGTTCTCGATCGACAACGGGCGCCTGCAGCTCGGCAACACGTTCAGCGTGTCGCACGTCGACGGCACCGGCGCGCAGGCCCGCATCCATCGCTTCGGCCTCCAAGGGCCCGGCCAGCCCGTGAACGGCCTCGAATCGTGGCTCTACCCGGTGCAACCGCCTCGGTGAGCTCCCCTTCCGCCTCCCACACCGGCTCTCTCGCCCCCTCCGAGACCGGTGCCGGCAACGGGCAGCGCGGACCCGTCGGCGCCAAGCGCCGCTTCTCTGCTCCCCTCCTCGTCGGGAGCGGTGCGGCGCCGGCGGGAATCAGCTGACATGTTCGGCTGGCTGTTCAACGCGATGCGCGTTCCCGATCTCCGGCGGAGACTGGCGATCACCGCGCTCATCCTCGGCGTTTACCGGCTCGGCTCGTGGTTGCCGACGCCGGGGGTGGACCCGAACGCGGCGCAGCGATTCCTCTCGACGAACGGGAGCTCGATCCTCGGCCTCCTGAACCTGCTCTCGGGATCGGCGCTCTCCCGACTGTCGCTCTTCGCGCTCGGAATCGTCCCGTACATCACGGCGTCGATCGTCATGCAGGTGCTGACGACGGCCGTCCCTGCACTCGAGCGGCTGCAGAAGGAGGGCGAAGCGGGATACGCGCGCATCAATCAGTACACGCGCTACGCCGCGATCGGCTTCGCAGCCGTGCAGGCGACCGGGTACACGTTTCTCTTCGCGCACGGAGGCGCGGTTCACCTGGACGCCGGCCAGTTCGTCCTCGTCGTCCTGACACTGACCGCGGGAATGGCGTTGCTGATGTGGCTCGGCGAACAGATCACGAAGCGCGGCGTCGGCAACGGCATCTCCATCCTCATCGTCGCGTCGATCCTCGTCAGCGCGCCCACCGGCATTCGCGGCTGGCTCAACACGGGTGCGACCGCGCGCCTCTTCTTCCCGATCGCGGCGCTCCTCATCCTCGTCACCGTCGTCTTCGTCCAGGAAGGCCTGCGGAAGATCCCGGTGCAATACGCACGACAAACGCCGGTCGCGGGCGGATCGACGTACATGCCGCTGCGCGTGAACATGGCCGGCGTTGTGCCCGTGATCTTCGCGGCGGCGTTGCTGGCGTTCCCGCCCACGATCGCCGGCTTCCTGCCCTCGACGTCGGCGTTCGTCAACCAGTACATCCAGCCGGGAACGTGGCCCTACCTCGTCGGTGAAGCTGCCCTCATCGCCGCATTCACGTTCTATTACACCGCCGTCGTCTTCAATCCCGTCGACCAGTCCGACAATCTGCGCAAGTACGGCGGATACGTCCCGGGGATCCGACCCGGCCCTCCGACGGCCAGGTACCTCGACCGTGTCTTGTCGCGGCTGACGCTGGCAGGCGCAATCTTCCTTGCGCTCGTCGCCGTCGCGCCGTGCGTCCTCATCCACTACTTCGGGTTCTCACAGGCGTCTTCGCGCGCGCTCGGTGGAACGTCGGTCCTCATCGTCGTCGGCGTCGCGCTCGACACCATCCGCCAGATGGAGTCACAGCTCACTGTGCGTCGCTATGAGGGCTTCCTCAAGTGAGCCCTCGCGTACGTCACGTACGTCGCTGCGATGGACGTCCACACGACGGGGAGCCACCTTGGCCGCGCGCCCGCGGCTATCGCCGCAGTCGGCGCGAGCAGATAGCCGATCGCCACCAGTGTCGCCATGCGTATCCGAATCATTACTACTAGTCTATAGTAGATACATGCGCCGACCGAGTCCCGACCGCCGCCGCGCGTTGCAGCTCGCCCTCACCGTCGCGGCCCTCGGCTCGACGCTCGCCTTCGTCCTTCCGCATCACGCGTCCCATCTACCGCTCGGATCGCTCGCCGCGCTCGGCCCGCTCGTTTCGCACGGCGACCCCGGGGCGCTCGGGTCGGAGGGTGTCCCGGTCCCGAACGCACCGCTCCTGGCCCCAGCGGCTTCGCCGGCGCCGGGGCAGACCGTCGACGGGATCAGCTGCGCGCCGCTCGAGCAGCTCGCATTCCACATCCACGCCCATCTGACCGTCTTCGTCGACGGTGCGGCCCGCCAGATCCCGCGCGGAGTCGGAATCTCCGATCCGCAATCGATTGGTACCCCGCAAGGGCCCTTCGTCGTGTCGGGGGCGTGCTTCTCGTGGCTGCACACCCACGCGGCGGACGGCATCGTCCACATGGAGTCGCCGATCGAGAGAGGCTTCACGCTCGGGAACTTCTTCGACGTCTGGGGCGAGCCGCTGAGCGCCGACCGGGTCGCGACCGCGACAGGTCACGTGACCGCCTTCGTCGATGGTCGCCCCTATCTCGGCAACCTGCGCACGATTCCCCTCTTCGCCCACGCACAGGTGCAACTCGACGTCGGCCGCCCGCTCGTGCAGCCGGACTCGATCACGTTTCCGAACGGTCTGTGAAACTACTACTACAGACCTGACGTAGTACACAACGAACGCTCGGCGCGATGACCGCGCCGGCTCTCACTCAAAGGAGGTCCTCCATGACCAGATGGATCAAGTCGTTCGGCCTGCTCGCGGTCGTCGCGGCTGTCGTCGCACCGGTCGCGACGTCGTCCACCGGCGGCGCGACCGTCAAGATCGCGAAGTCGAAGCTCGGCTCCATCCTCGTCGACAGTCGCGGGATCACGCTCTACGACTTCCCGCCGGACAAGGGGGGAAAGAGCACGTGCTACGGCGCGTGCGCGGCCCTGTGGCCGCCGCTACTGACGAAGGGGAAGCCGCACGCGGGCCTCGGCGTCAAGGCGGCGCTCCTGGGGACAACAAAGCGGAAGGACGGCAAGGTCGAGGTGACCTACGGCGGTCACCCTCTCTACTACTTCGTCAGCGACCGGAAGTCCGGTCAGACGACCGGCCAGGGCCTGAACCAGTTCGGCGCTCCATGGTGGGTGCTGTCGGCCGCTGGAAAGGAGATCCATCATGGCTAGCGCACACGGGGCAGCCCCTCTTCTCCACCTGCTGAAGCCGCAGGCGCGCGCACGTGTCGCCCGGCCGGCGGAAACCGTACTGCGGTACGCAGGGGCAGCAGCGATCGTCGGGGTCGGCGCGGTGCACGCCCAGCAGTACTACGCCGCGTACTTCTCGTTCGTGCCGGTCATCGGCACCCTCTTCCTGCTCAGCTTCATCGGAGCGGGATTCGTGGCAGCCACCCTCGTCGCACCGGTTCGCAGGTTGGGCGCCGGGATCGGCGACCTGATCCTCGTGCTCGCCGCTCTCGGCGGCATCGGGATCGCATTCGGCTCGCTCGTGAGCCTGCTCGTGAGCGAATACACGCCGCTCTTCGGATTCATGGAGTCCGGCTATCGGCTCGCGGTCGTCCTCGCGATCGTGTTCGACGTCCTGGCGACGGTGCTCCTCGGGGCATTCATCGCTTTGGTTGCGCGTGCGTGGCTTCGGCCACGCACGCATTCGTGACGAGAAGCCGTCCACTCGAGCGCTGGTACCGCACGATGGTGCGGCACCGGCGCTTGGTCGTGCTCGTCTGGACGATCGCCGCCGTGGCCGGCGCGCTCGGCGGCGGACGAATCGCCGGGCTCGTCTCCAACACGTTCACCGTGCCCGGAACCGAGTCCGACCACGTCGCGCAGGTACTCGCGACACAGTTCCACGATCGCACGGACGGCAACTTCCTCGTCGTCGTGCGCACGCACGGCCGCAGTGCGGCGATCGAACTGCCCGCAGCGCTACGACGGGCCGCCGCCGCAGTGCCGACGGGAGCCGCTGCGCCGCTCGAGCCCATCGGCCGCGACGTCGCAGTCGCGTCGATTACGACGCGCCTTCCGCTCGCCGTGGCGAAGCGGTACACGACCGCGGTTCGCCACCGACTCGAAGGACTGCCGGGTGTGCGGGCATACGTGACCGGCGCTCCGCCGCTGCAGCACGACCTTGATCCCATCCTGGCGACCGACCTCCATCACGGCGAGTACCAGCTCGCCCTTCCGGTCGCGCTCCTCGTTCTCCTCGTCGCACTGGGCGCGTCATGGATCGTCTCGCTCCCGCTGTTCTTCGCCGGCGCGACGATCGAAGTGTCGCTCGGGATCGCCTACCTGATCGCGCAGCGCATCACGGTCGCGTCGTACGTGACCAACCTGATCGAGCTGATCGGGATCGGGCTTGGCGTCGACTACTCGCTGCTGATCGTCTTCCGCTTCCGAGAGGAACTGCGCCGCACCAAGGACACGAGCGCTGCAGTCGTCGACGCTGCAATCACAGCCGGGCGAACGGTGCTGTTCTCGGGAACGAGCGTGGTCCTCGGTCTTGCCCTGCTGCTCGTAATACCGATTCCGTTCGTCCGGTCGCTGGGCCTCGGCGGCCTCCTCATCCCGCTGAGCTCGATGGCGGCCACGCTCACGCTGCTGCCCGCGCTGCTCGCGACGTACGGCCGGCGCGGCGCGGCGCGACACCCGCTGCCGCTCCCGCGGCTCCCACGACCTTCGCTCGGGAGGATCGTGCTCGCGCGGCCGGCGGTCACCCTCGCGGTCGCGAGCGCACTGCTTCTGGCCGCCGCCGCGCCGGCGTTCTGGCTCCGTCTCACACCGGGGACGCTCGCGTCGATCCCGCGCTTTCCCGAGTCGGTCCAGGGCTTCCGCGTGCTCACGGCCGAGGGCGGCGCCGGAGCCCTGTACCCGACGCAGATCCTCGTAGACGGCGGCGCCATCGCGGGCGCCTCTCGTCCCGCAGTGCTCGCTGCGACTGCGAGGCTCGGCGGGGAGCTCCGTCACGATCCCGAGGTCGCGGGCATCGAGCCGCACACGCCCGTCGCCGACCGGAGCCGGTACCGCGAGCTCCTCGTCGTCGGCCGTCACGCGTATGGGACGCCGCAGGCGCGGAGCTTCGTCCAGCGCCTGCGTGCCGTGCTCGTCCCGGCCGCGCGCTTTCCGGACGGAACGAGCGCGCTCGTCGGCGGCGGCCCGGCCCAGGGAAGC
>Ga0193751_1001273_pt1 | contig 16453 bp, 13 predicted proteins | sample L1c2metaG_FD_143050 | JGI IMG/M metagenome (GOLD analysis project Ga0193751, IMG submission 143050) | Soil microbial communities from a riparian zone of the East river system, Colorado, United States - L1c2 | ecosystem: Environmental > Terrestrial > Soil > Riparian zone | place: USA: East River... | reverse complement strand
CAGCGACGAGGAGAAGCTTGCCCTGTTCACGGCCGCCGTCGAGACCGTCGGCGACCGCGCGACGGTGATCGCCGGCACCGGCACGTACGACACCGCGCACTCGGCACACCTGACGGAGCAGGCGACGGAGCTCCGGGTCGACGCCATCCTCGTCGTCACGCCGTACTACAACAAGCCGCCGCAGCGCGCCATCGTCCGCCACTTCCAGGAGATCGCCACCATCACCGACAAGCCGGTGATCGCGTACAACATCCCGAGTCGCGTCGTGGTCAACATCGAGCCGGAGACGATCACCGAGCTCGCGCAGATCGAGAACGTCACCGGCGTGAAGCAGGCCAACGACGATCTCGCCCAAGCGCGGCACATCGTCGGCGCCGGGCTCACGCTCTACGCGGGCGACGACAACCTCGTCCACCCGTTCCTCGAGCTCGGCGGCGAGGGCGGCATCTGTGTGCACACGCACGTCTGGGGGCCGCAGACGAAGGAGATGGTCCGGCTGTACAAGAGCGGCGACACGGCGGGGGCGAAGGCACTGAACGACGAGATGGCGCCCGCGTTCGATCTCCTGAAGATCCAGACGAACCCGATCGCGATCAAGGCCGCCGTCAATCTCCTCGGGCACGAGGTCGGCGGCTATCGGCTGCCGATGGTCGAGCCGACCGACGACGAGCTCGCGCAGATCCGCGCCTGCCTCGAGCGGGCCGGCGTGCTCCAGCCGGTCCAGGCGTAGCTTGGGCATCTGCCGGATCATTCCCCTCGGCGGCCTCGGCGAGGTGGGGAAGAACATGACCGTCTACGAGGCCGACGGCTCGATCGTCATCGTCGACGCCGGCCTCGCGTTCCCGCGCGACGAGCACCTCGGCGTCGACCTCGTCCTCCCGGACTTCTCCTATCTCGTCGAGCGCGCGGAGATGATCCGCGGCGTCGTGCTCACGCACGGCCACGAGGACCACGTCGGCTCGCTGCCGTATCTCATGCGCGAGGTGCGCATTCCGGTCGTCGTCGCGACGAGGCTCACGCTCGGCCTGATCAAGTCGAAGCTGGACGAGCACGGCCTGGCGCGCGAAGCGGAGCTGCGCGAGGTCGCGCCCGGCGACGACCCGTTCAATCTCGGCCCGTTCCGAATCGAATTCATCCGCATGGCGCACTCGATTCCGGACGCGGCCGCGGTCGTGCTCGAGACGCCCGGCGGGCGCGTCGTGCACACCGGCGACTACAAGATCGACCACACGCCCGTCGACGGCCAGCGGACCGACGTCGGCAAGCTCGCCTCGGTCGGCAACCAGGGCGTCGACCTCCTTCTCGGCGACTCGACGAATGCCGAGCGTGCCGGCGTGACGCAGTCGGAGCGCGTCGTCGGTGAGGCGTTCCGCCAGATCTTCCCGTCGCGGACCGGCCGGATCCTCATCTCGTCGTTCGCCTCCAACGTGCACCGCATGCAGCAGGCCGCCGACGTCGGTATCGAGTGCGGCCGCAAGGTCGCGTTCGTCGGTCGCTCGATGCGCAAGAACGCGAACATCGCGCGCAACCTCGGCTACATGAACGTTCCCGAAGAGGCGATCCTGCGCCCGCAGGATCTCGCCGAGCTCCCGCCCGGCGAACAGCTCATCCTCTGCACGGGGAGCCAGGGCGAGCCGATGTCGGCGATGACGCGCATCGCGTACAACGACCATCCCGCCGTCAGAGTCGAGGCCGGCGACACGGTGATCATCTCGGCGAAGCCGATCCCCGGCAACGAGCTGCGCGTGCACGACGCGATCAACCGCCTCGCCCGGTCGGGCGCGGAGGTGCTGCACGAGGACAACGCACCGGTGCACGTCTCCGGCCACGGACGCGCAGAGGAGCTGCGCACGATCATCGCACTGCTCCGTCCGCGCGCCGTCATGCCCGTGCACGGTGAGTTCCGCATGCTCGCCGCCCATGCGCAGCTCGCGCGTGAGAGCGGCCTCGCGGAGGAGAACATCGTGCTCGCCGAGAACGGCACCGTGGTCGAGCTGAAAGACGGCGTCGCGCGCGTCGTCGACCACGTCCAGGCCGGAATGACGTTCGTCGACGGCCTCGGCGTCGGCGACGTGCACGACGTGGCGCTGCGCGACCGGCGGCGGCGCCACCCTTGCCGCCTCGAACGGCGCGGGCGCCCTCACGGCGCCGCCGGAGCTGATCGTGCGCGGCTTCGGCGAAGGCGCCGAGCCGCTCCTGGACGAGTTGCGCGGCGAGGCGCTGCGCGTGCTCGAGCAGCTCCTTCGGGACGACGTCACCGAGATCAAGCTCCTCCAGGAGCATCTGCACGACGCGCTCGGCGGCATCGTGTACCACCGCACGCGCAGGCGGCCGATGATCCTGCCTGTGCTGGTGGAGGTCTGATGGCCCACCACCGCTTGCGCTACGTGCCCACGTGGGCGGACGTGCTCGAGGAATGCGCGACCGAGCAGGCGACGGCGTTGCGGCTCATCGCACAGCTCGGTGCCTGCGAAGCGTCCGCGCTCGCGTTCTGCCGGCTACTCGAGCAGTGGGCGCGCGGCGAGCCGAAGCCGGCGACGCCCGGCGGGCGGCAGGCGGCGATTCGCCGCGCCGCGGAGCGCGTGGAGACAGCGCTCTCCGGGCTCCAGGATCCCCTCGACCGGTACCTGCTCGAGCTCGAGGCGGACGCACTCGAAGGCCGGTCGTGGTACGGCGGCCCCGGCGTGGCCGAGCTGCTCGACTGGGGACCGATCCTCGACCGCGCGGGCGTGCGCGTTCCTGCGGATCGTGTTGCGCAGGCCTACCTGGAGTTGGCCGTCCTCGTGCGGGCGCTCGAGGGTCTCTCCGACGCCGCGCGCATCGAGCTCGTTCCCGCCCCCTCGTCGCTCTGGGCAGGCCTGTTCGACCTGCGCGAGAACCTGCTCGGCGGCGCGCTCGACGACGTGCGCGTCCTGACCGTCACCTAGATTCCCCCTGGTGGCCCCCGTGCGCCTGACCGTCGTCGGGTCGATCAACCTCGACCTCGTCGCCCGCGCGGAGCGCCTGCCGCAGCCGGGCGAGACCGTCACGGATGCGACCTTCAGCCGCATCCCCGGCGGCAAGGGCGCCAACCAGGCGGTCGCTGCCGCCCGTCTCGGCGCGGAGGTGGATCTCGTCGCCTGCGTCGGCGACGACGAGCACGCGGCGCTGGCGCTCGTGGAGTTACAGAAGGCCGGCGTCCGGCTCGACCGGCTGAAGCGGGTGCAGGGACCGACCGGCGTGGCGCTCATCACCGTCGACGCGAACGGCGACAACGAGATCGTCGTCGCTCCGGGCGCGAACCTCCAGCTCCTGCCGGACGACCTCGATCTGGGTGACACGGATGCCGTCCTCTGCCAGCTGGAGATCCCGCTCGAGACGGTGGAGCGCGCCTCGCAGCTCGCGCCCGACGGCTTCTTCCTCAATGCCGCGCCGGCACGCGGCCCCATTCCGGCCGCCGACGTCACGATCGTCAACCGCTTCGAGGTGGGAACGCTGCCGGAGCGGGACGGCGTCGTCGCGCTCACGCTCGGCGCGGAGGGAGCGATCTTGCTCGAGGACGGCAAGGAGGTCGCACGCGCGATGCCGCCGGCGATCGAGGCGGTCGACGGCACCGCCGCCGGCGATGCCTTCACTGCCTGTCTCGTCGTCTCGCTGCTCGAGGGCCGCACGCGCGAGGAGGCGCTGCGCCGCGCGTGCATCGCGGGCGCGCTCGCCGCGTCGCGCTTCGGCGCGCAGACGTCGCTCCCGACGGCGGCGGAAGTGGACGCGTTGATGTGAGCATCCCGATCGTCATCGACTGCGATCCGGGGCACGACGACGCGATCGCGATCCTCCTCGCGCTTGCCTCACCGGAGGTGGAGCTGCGCGGCATCGTGACGGTGGCGGGCAATCAGACCGTGGACAAGACGACCCGCAACGCGCTCAAGGTGCTCGAGCTCGCCGGCCGCGCGGACATCCCGGTCGTGCGAGGCGCCGCCGCGCCGCTGCGCCGACCGTTGCGCACGGCAGCGCACGTGCACGGCGAGAGCGGGCTCGACGGGCCTGACCTGCCGGAGCCGTCCGCGACGCCGTCGGACGCGGACCCGGCGGACTGGCTCGAGCCCGGCGTCGTGCTCGTCGCGACGGGGCCTCTGACGAACGTCGCCCGTCTCGTCCAGCGCGGCGTGCGCATCGAGCGCATCGTGTGGATGGGCGGCGCGATTGCGGAAGGCAACATCACGCCGGCGGCGGAGTTCAACGCGTTCGTCGACCCGGAGGCTGCGGCGGCGGTGTTCGGAAGCGGGATCGACCTGACGATGGTCGGCCTCGACGTGACGCACAAGGCGCTCTTCACGCGGGCGCACGCAGACCGCCTGCGCCGCACGGGTCGCGCCGGGCGCGTGGTCGCCGAGCTGTCCGACTTCTTCCAGCGCTTCCACGAGGAGCGCTACGGCTTCGACGGATCGCCGATCCACGACGCGATGGCGGTCGCGCACGTGGTAGACCCCTCACTGCTCGAGACGGTCCACTGCAACGTCGAGATCGAGACCGCGTCGCGCTTTTGCGACGGGCGTACCGTGGTCGACCGCTGGCACACCACGAGCGGGACGCGAAACGCGCACGTCGGCGTCGACGTCGATGCAGCGCGGTTCCTCGATCTGCTCCATGATCGGATCGCCACCCTGCCGTGATCGTCTTCGCCGCGATCGCGCCGCACGGGGACCTCGACGACATCCCCGACCTGCGGGGTGCGATGGAAGAGCTCGGCCGCCGCTTCGACGCGGCCGCGCCGGACGTCGCGATCGTCGTCACGCCGCACAACGTCCACGTCGAAGGCCACTTCGCCGTCGTAACCGCTGCGCGCGTGGGGGAGTGGGAGACGGATCGCGAGACCGCCGCAGCGCTGCTCGAGTCCGAGCTCCCAATCCTCGGCGTCTCGTACGGCGGCAACGTCCAAGCGCAGTCGGAGATGCCGCTCGACTGGGGGACGGGGGTGCCGCTCGACTTCATGCGCGCCAAGCGCGTCGTCGTCGTGTCCCCGGCGCGCGACCGGCCGCTGGAGGAGCACATCCGGCTTGGCGAGGCGATCGCCCGGCTTCCCGGTCGCGTGGCCCTCATCGCATCCGCCGACCACGGACACACGCATGCAGCCGACGGTCCGTACGGGTTCCATCCAGCCGGGGCTTCGTACGACGACCTGCTGCTCGAGATCCTCGCTTCGGAGCGGCTCGACTTCCTGCCGCTCGCCGAGTTCGTCGACGACGGGAAGGCCGATTCGCTCTGGCAGCTCCTGGTGCTCCAGGGCGCGATTGGCCAGGGCGCCGTGGTGGACCTGCTCGCCTACGCGCGGCGCTCGTACTTCGGAATGCTCGTCGCAGAGGTATCCGCCTAGCCGCCGCGAAGAACGCGCCCATGGCGCCTGCCAAGCGCAACCGACGGCGCACGCCCGCGAAGAAGAAGCGGTCGCTGCCGCGCGGCTTCGTTAAGCGCTACCCCGAGCTGTGGGGCCTCGGCGTTGCCGCGTTCGGCGCCTTCCTCGGCAGCGTCCGGTATGCCGGCTGGAACGGGGGCTGGCTCGGCCACGCCTTGGTGGACGGTTTCGAAACGCTCATCGGCGGCGCCTCATGGGTGTTGCCGGTGCTCCTCGTCGCGCTCGGCTCCCTCATGGTGGCGCGCAGCGCGCTCGTCGACGTGCGTCCCTTCCGCGCCGGCCTCGTCGTCCTCGCCTTCGGGCTCATGATCGCGCTCGGACGCGACCAGGGCGGCTACCTCGGGCGGGTGCTCGCCGGCGCCGTCGGGGTCGCGATCGGCGTCACCGGGTCGACGATCCTGGGTGTGTTCCTGCTCCTCGTCGGCGCCCTGCTGCTCTCCGGGGCGTCACTCGGCGCCATGCTGCGCGGCTCGCATCGGCAGATGCGGCTGGCGGCGACCCGCGCCCGCCGGCCACGGCCGGCCGTCGCACCGGCAGCCGCACGCGCCGCTGCGCCGAAGAAGACGCAGCCCATCGTCGACGCGGAGGAGGCCTACCCGGACGTCGTCACCGAGGTGGCGTCTGCGCCGGCGCCGCTGATGAGCTTCGAGCCCGAGCCGCTCGTCGTGCACCAGGAGCAACTCTTCGAGGACATCACCACCGAGCATGCCGAGTACAAGCTGCCGGACCGCAGCGTCCTCAACCGCAGCCCCGAGAAGCCGGGCGCGTCGGAGGAGAGCTCGGCCCGTGTCGCCGAGCTCCTCGTGACGACGCTCGCGCACTTCGGCGTCGACGCAACAGTCATCGGACAGATCTCGGGGCCGCGCGTGACGCGCTTCGAGCTGCAGCTCGCGCCCGGCACGAAGGTGTCGAAGGTGGCGGCCCTGAAGGACGACCTCTCCTACGCGCTGGCGACGACCGAGATCCGCATCCTTGCGCCCATCCCGGGGAAGCAAGCGGTCGGCGTCGAGCTGCCGAACCTCTCGCCGAACCTCGTGACGCTCGGCGACATCTTCGACGACCTGCCGGCGACGGCGAGCCCGCTGTCGGTGTGGCTCGGCAAGGACATCTCCGGCACCGCGGTGTGGACCGATCTTGCGCGCATGCCGCACCTGCTCATCGCCGGAACGACCGGCTCGGGCAAGTCGGGCTGCATCAACGCGCTGCTGACGTCGATCCTGCTGCGCTCGACGCCGGACGAGGTGCGCATGATCCTCATCGATCCGAAGCGGATCGAACTCAACCACTACGAGTCGATCCCGCATCTGCTGACGCCGGTGGTCTCGAGCCCGAAGGAGGCGGCGGCGGTGCTCGCCAACTGCCTCGCCGAGATGGAGCGCCGTTACGAGCGGCTCTCGTCCGTGCGCGCGCGCAACCTGAACGAGGCGAACCGCGCATTCCGCCAGCGGGGCGAGCCGACGCTGCCGTACCTGCTCGTGGTCATCGACGAGCTCGCGGACATGATGATGGTGGCGCCGCAGGCGGTCGAGGACGCCGTCATCCGTCTGGCGCAAAAATCGCGCGCCGTCGGCATCCATCTCGTGCTCGCGACGCAGCGCCCGTCCGTCGACGTCATCACCGGGATGATCAAGGCGAACGTGCCGTCCCGTATCGCGTTCGCCGTTTCGTCGCAGACCGACTCGCGCGTCATCCTCGACACGAACGGCGCAGAGGCGCTGCTCGGCCAGGGCGACATGCTCTTCAAGCCGCTCGGAACGTCGCGGCTCCAGCGCGTCCAGGGCGCGTACGTCTCCGAGGAGGAGATCGCGCTCGTCGTCGAGCAGACCCGGCAGCGGGAGCAGGAGCTGGACGAGGGCTACCTCGAGCTTCCCGAGGTGTTCGCCGAGCCCGCGGACGACGGGGCCCACGGCGAGTTCGATCCAGACGACGACCCGCTGCTCGACCGGGCGATCGAGATCGTCGTCCAGACGCAGACCGCGTCGGTCTCACTCATCCAGCGGCGCCTCCGGGTCGGCTACACCCGCGCGGGCCGACTGATCGACATGCTCGAGCGGCGCGGGATCATCAGCGGCTACGAAGGCTCGAAGCCGCGCCGCGTGCTCGTCGACGAGTCGGCGCTCGTCCAGCGCTCCTAGCCCTCAGCGGGCGACACGCACGGACTCGAAGCCCCGGATGACGAACGCCGGTACGCGCTCCGGCTGCTCGACAAGATGGAGGGTGGGGCAGAGCTCTACGAGCGCTTCGAGGCTCGCGGCGAGCTCGATACGCGCAAGCGGCGCTCCGATGCAGACGTGGATACCGCCGCCGAAGCCGATGTGCTCGACCGCGTTCGTGCGTGCGATGTCGAGCCGATCGGGATCTGCGAAGACGCGCGGGTCGCGGTTGGCCGAGCCGAAGAGAAGGGCAAGCCTCTCGCCCCGCGGTACAGGCACCCCTGCAACCTCGACGCCGTCCTCGAGCACCCAGCGCTCGAAGAGCTGCAGCGGCGGGTCCCAGCGGATCAGCTCCTCGATCGCCTGCGCGGCCGGCACCGCGCCTGACACGAGTCGCCGCCACTCGTCCGGATGTGCGGAGAGCGCGCGGAAGCCGTTGCCGACAGTGTTCACCGTCGCCTCGTGGCCTGCGTTCAGCAGCACGACTACGGTCGAGACGATCTGCTCGTCCGAGAGCCGCTCGCCGTCGACCCGCGCCTGGACGAGCCCGCTCACCATGTCGTCGCGTGGGTCGGCGCGGCGCTCCTCGATCAACTCCAGGACGTAGGTGCGAAACTCGCGCGCCGCATCGTTCGCTGCGACCGCCTGCGCTTCGGTCGTGTGGAACTCGTACATCTTCACAATTGCGTGCGACCAGTCGAGCAGGTCGCGATGGCGGTCGGTCGGCACGCCCAGCAGCTCGCAGATGAGGGCGATCGAATACGGCTGCGCGTAGTCGTAGAGCAGGTCGAACTCCTCGCCGAGGTCCTCGAGTAGCGAGTGCGCGAGCCGCGTCGCCGGGTCGCGCATACTCTCGACGGCCCGCGGCGTGAAAGCCGCTGCGACGAGCTTGCGGATGCGCGTGTGCTCGGGCGGCTCGAGCCAGAGGAGGCTCCACCGCTCGCTCGCCCAGAACTCGGCCCAGCGCGGGTCGAGACGCTCGGCGTGGAATTCGGCGTCGGTGCCGACGTGGCGGAAGTTGCGGCCGAGGCGCTTGTCCCGCAGGCACGCTCGGACGTCGGAATGGCGGGTGACGAACCAGCGCGCGAGACGCTCGTCGTAGACGAGCGGGACAGCCTCGCGAAGCGCATTCAGGCCTGGATAGGGATCGGCAATGAACCGGTCATCCGTGAGGTCGAAAGGGAGCTCACGCGGCCCGGCGACGGTCACTGTTCCTACGCTATCGCGTAACGAAGGCCCCTCTCGACTCCCAAACTTCTCCGGGTTAGACTCGTCCTTAAATCGGAGGGCTACCAACTATTCGGTCTTAGGAGGGTTTGTGAAGAAATCACTGCTCGTCGCGGCGGCTGTGGCGCTGCTCGCGGGGCTCGTTCTTGCCGGGAGCGGGACAGCGGCTCCTGTGAAGGCTCATGCCACGTTCACTGCGGCGCTCGTCAGCGACATCGGCAAGTTCAACGACAAGGGCTTCAACGAGAACCAGCTGGCCGGCCTGAAGCGCGCCGGCAAGCAGCTCGGCATCAAGACGCTGGAGATCCAGTCGAACTCGAGCTCGGACTACCTGCCGAACCTGACGACCATGGTCCGCGAGGGCGCAAACATCGTCTCCGCGGCGGGGTACCTGCTCGCGCCGACGCTCTCGACGGTGGCCGCGCAGTTCCCGAACGTGGACTTCACCATCACGGACGATTCGGTCCATGGGTTTGACTTCAAGAAGGCGAAGAGCATCAAGAATATCGAGGGTCTCGTCTACGCGTCGAACCAGTCGGGGTGTCTCGTCGGCTATCTCGCAGGTGAGATGGCGAAGGCGAAGGGCGGCAAGCAGGTCATCGGCGCCGTCGGCGGCATCGAGATTCCGGCAGTCGACGATTACATCGTCGGGTACAACTACTGCGCGAAGCTGGCCGATCCGGGCGTCAAGGTGCTCGTCGGCTACTCGCAGGACTTCGTCGCGCAGGACAAGTGCAAGACGGTCGCGCAGAACCAGATCGGCCAGGGCTCGCAGGTCGAGTTCCAGGTCGCCGGCGGTTGCGGCATCGGCGCCCTCAATGCGGCAGCAGGGGCTGGCATCTGGGGCATCGGCGTCGACGTTGACCAGTACGCCCTCGCGAAGAACGTGCTCACGAGCGCCCTCAAGCGCGTCGACGTGGGCATCTTCACGGCGGACAAGCAGGCGAAGTCCGGTCAGTTCAAGGGCGGCACAGACCTGCTGTTCGACATGAAGAACAACGGTGTGGGCGTGGGCAAGATCAGCCCGAAGGTGCCGAAGGCGTTCGTCAACAAGATGAACGCGCTCAAGGCGAAGCTCATCTCCGGCGCAGTCAAGGTGCCGGTCGCCAAGGGCTCCGACCTACTCGGCCTCCTGCCGGGCGCGAAGGTCGGGCCGACGCACTGACGTAGGAACTGTCGAGGGGACGGGCGTCATGCCCGTCCCCTTCTTTTCAGGCGCGTAGAATCATCGCGATGGCGGACGAGAGCGGCAGCGTCCTCGAGCTGCAGGGCATCACGAAGCGCTACCCGGGGATCGTCGCCGACGACCACGTCGACTTCGACCTGCGGCGCGGTGAGGTACACGCGCTGCTCGGCGAGAATGGCGCCGGCAAGTCGACGCTCATGAACATCCTCTACGGGCTGACGAAGCCCGACGAGGGCGAGATCCTCGTCGGCAGCAAGCACGTCTCGTTCTCGTCCGCGAAGGACGCGATCGAGTCCGGCATCGGCATGGTGCACCAGCACTTCATGCTCATTCCGGTCATGACCGTGGCGGAGAACATCGTCCTCGGCGTCGAGCCGGTGCGCGACGGCGTGCTGCTCGACGAGCGCGGCGCCGAGGAGCGCGTCCGGGAGCTCTCGCAGCAGTTCGGCCTCGCGGTCGACCCGACTGCGCTCGTCTCGAGCATCACCGTGGGGCAGCAGCAGCGGGTCGAGATCCTGAAGGCGCTCTATCGCGGCGCCGAGATCCTGATCCTCGACGAGCCGACCGCGGTCCTGACGCCGCAAGAGGCAGGCGAACTCTTCGCGATCGTGCGAAGCCTCCAGGCAGACGGCAAGTCCATCATCTTCATCAGCCACAAGCTGAACGAGGTGCTCGAGATCGCCGACCGGATCACCGTTCTGCGGCGCGGCAAGAAGATCGACACGGTCTCCCGGCAGGGCGCCACCGAAGAGGGCCTCGCGCGGATGATGGTCGGTCGAGAGGTGCTCCTGCGCGTCGACAAGGCGCCGGCGTCGCCGACAGACGTGGCGCTCGAGGTGAAGGACCTCCAGGTGATCGACGAGCGCGACCTCGAGAAGGTGCGCGGCGTCTCGTTCACCGTGCGACGCGGCGAGATCGTCGCGATCGCCGGCGTCGACGGGAACGGTCAGACCGAGCTCGTCGAGGCGATCACCGGGCTCCGCCGGATAGCGAGCGGCACCGTGGCGGTCGGGGGCCGCGAGTTCCAGGGCCACCTCACGCCGCGGATGATGATCGATGCGGGCATCGGGCACATCCCGGAGGATCGCCACCGGCGCGGTCTCGTGCTCGAGTTCGACCTCGCCGAGAACATCGCGCTGCACGACTACGACAAGCCGCCGGACTCGAAGCGCGGCTGGCTCTACCCCGCGCGCCTCGTGCAGCGGGCTGCGCGTCTGATCAAGGAGTTCGACATTCGCGGCGGCGGCCCGCTCACGCTTGCGCGGGCGCTCTCGGGTGGCAACCAGCAGAAGGTCGTCGTCGCGCGCGAGGTGGCGCGCAACCCTGTGGTGCTGATCGCGGCGCAGCCGACACGCGGGCTCGACGTCGGCGCGATCGAATACGTGCACCGGCGGCTCGTCGCCGAGCGCGACGCGGGCCGCGCGATCCTGCTCGTGTCGCTCGAGCTCGACGAGGTGCTCTCGCTCGCTGACCGCATCCTCGTCATGTACGAGGGACGCATCGTCGGCGAGCACGCGGCCGGCGCCGGCGAGGAGGAGATCGGCCTGGAGATGCTCGGCGGTAGGAAGGAGGCGGCATGAGCGAGCAGGCGACGCCGACCGCGAACGTGCCGCCCGAGCAGGAGGCTTCGACCGACTTCGTCGTGCGGCTCGGCATCGCGCAACGCGCCGGTGGTTTGATCGTGCCGGTGCTGACGGCGGTGCTCGCGTTCCTCGCGGGCGGCATCGTCGTCGCGGCGACGGGACACAACCCGTTGTCGGCCTACCGGGGCATCTGGGACGGCGCCGGCTTCAACTGGCTCTTCCATATTCCCTGGAACACGAACACGGTCAACCTCGACGCGTTCAACCTGACCCAGACGCTGCTCACCACGACGACGCTGATCCTCGTGGGGCTCGCGGTCGCGTTCCCGTTCCGCTGCGGGCTCTTCAACATCGGCGGACAAGGCCAGTACCTCGTCGGGCTGATCGTCGCGAACTGGGTCGGCGTCTCGTTCGCGAGTTGGCCCACGCTGCCGCATGTGCTGCTCGGGATCGGCGCGGCGGCGTTTGCCGGAGCGGCGTGGGCCGGCATCGCCGGCTTTCTGAAGGCGACGACCGGCGCGCACGAGGTGATCTCGACGATCATGCTCAACTGGATCGCGATCTGGGGCGGCCAGTATTTGTTCGGCCAGGGCGGCCCGCTGCAGAACACCTACAACCCTTCAGCGCCGGAGTCGGGGACGGTCGTGCGGAGCGCGCACATCCCGGTCTTCTGGGGCAACCCGGTGCTGCAAGGCCTCGACTACGGGATCTTCGTCGCGATCGCGGCCCTCGTCGTCTTCTGGCTGATCCTGAACCGGACGACGCTCGGCTACGAGGTGCGCGCGGTCGGCTTCAACCCCGAAGCAGCGGCATACGGCGGCATCAACGTCAGGCGCAAGTACATCCAGGCGATGGCGATCTCGGGCGCGTTCGCGGGCCTCGCGGGCGCACTCGACATGCTCGGCTACCTCTTCCAGTTCGGCGTGCTCGACGTCCAGGCCTCGCAGATCGGTTTCCTCGGAATCGCGGTCGCGCTGCTCGGCCGGAACACCGCCGTCGGAACGGGCATAGCGGCGTTCCTCTTCGGCGGCCTTCTGTACGGCACGACGCGCGGCCTGAACCCGAGCGTCTTCGATCCGAGCCTCGCCGGCAACCTGACCTCGATGATCCAGGGGCTGATCGTGCTGTTCGTCGGCGCCGACGTCTTCGTCCTCTACATCTGGAACTCCCGCCGGAAGCTCAGACCGAAACGCCGAGCTGAGGCGGCTGCCGCGTGACGAACCACGCGCAGCCACTCCAGGAGACGCACTGGGCGTTTCAGCCGAAGGCGATCGCCGTTGCTGGGAGCATCCTCGGGCTCGTCGCGTTCTGGAGCGCGCTCCCGCCGTTCACGGTGCGCTCGCCGCTCGTGCCGATCCTCGTCGGCGTCCTCGGGATCGCGGCCGGGCTGTGGGCTGTCACGCGCGGCACGCGCCGCCTCGGGTGGGGCGCGATCGCGTCGGGCGTCATCGGCCTTGGGCTGGGTCTGCTCGCCACGCGGTCGAGCTCCGGCAACCTCCACGTCGTCTTCGCCGCCGACCTGGTCGCGCAGGTGTTCGTGTTCGCGACGCCGCTCACCTTCGGCGCGCTCGGCGGGATGGTGTCCGAGCGGAGCGGCGTCGTGAACGTCGGGCTCGAGGGAATGATGCTCATGGGCGCGTTCTGGGGCGTCTACGGCGCCGACAAGGGTGGGAGCTGGGTCGTCGGCATCCTCGCCGCCCTCGCAGCGGGCGGCCTGTTCGCGCTCCTGCACGCCTACTGGTCGATCCACCTGCGGGCGAACCAGATCGTGAGCGGGATGGCGATCAACTTTCTCGCACTCGGCGTCACCGGGTACTTCTTCGAGCAGCTGTACGGGAACCAGAACATCCCGGCCGGCGTCTCGACCGTGCCGAACGTGGCCATTCCAGGCATCGACCACATGGCGTATCTGGGGCCCGCGATCGGCGACCTGAACCTGCTCATCTGGGTCGGGATCGCCTTCGTCCCGCTCTCGTACGTCATCCTCTTCAAGACGCCGATCGGCCTGCGGGTTCGCGCGTGCGGCGAGCATCCGCGTGCGGCCGACACGGTCGGGATCAACGTCTACGCGGTGCGCTACGCGGCTGTGGTGGTGTCCGGGATGCTGGCCGCGCTCGGCGGCGCATTCCTCTCGATCGGCTTCGGCGGCGGCAGCTTCACCGAGAACATGACGGAGGGTCGCGGCTTCATCGCGCTCGCCGCGATGATCTTCGGGAACTGGCGTCCGTTCGGCGCCTGGGGTGCAGCGCTGCTGTTCGGCTTCTCGACGGCATTGGCCTACCGGCTGCCCGTCTACTCCAGCTCGGCGGCGACGCTCTTTCAAGTGCTGCCGTACGTCCTGACGCTCATCGCCGTCGCCGGCGTGATCGGCCGTTCCGTCCCGCCGGCGGCCGACGGACAGCCGTATGTCAAGCAGTAGCCGCCGCTGCGCCTACCCTGTCGACAATGGCAAGCCGGACCGCAAGCAGTAGCCGTCCGAACCACCGGGCTTCGCTCGCGCTGATCGCGGCGCTGTGCGGCGTCCTCGTGGTACCGGCTGCGGTGGCGCTGTCGCGGCAGACGGGGAAGATCCACCTCCTCGACGCTGTCTGGGCCATCCCGATCGGGATGGGGCTCAGCCTCGGGGCGTTGCTGCTCGCTCGCGGCGCTCGCGGCCAGATCCGGCGCACGCTCGAGCGCGCCGGGGGCGCTGGACGGCTGCGCGCCACCCGCTGGCTCGCGGTAGCCGGCATCTGCGTGGCCCTCTCGGCCGCGATCGCGGTCGGCTTCTACGAGCTCCTCGTCCGGCTCGAGCACTAGCCGTATCCGGCGGCGCCCGCGCCGCACGCTATGCGGATCTCCGTCTCGGATTCGTCGACGCGGCCGTCGTCCCGACGGCCGAGCGCCTCGGAGAGCGAACCATCGCTCCCCGCCTGAGCTACGCCCCGATCGCGACCATGCGCTCGATCGCGAGCCGCGCCCGGTCGGCGATCTCCGGCTCGACGGTGATGCGATGCTGCATCTCGACGAGCGAGTCGCGCACCTTCTCCAGCGTCGTCACCTTCATGAAGCGGCAGACGGCGTCCTCGCGCACCGGCTCGAACGTCTTCCCCGGCGCCTCCTTCTGGAGCCGGTGCAGGATGCCCGTTTCGGTGGCGACGAGGAACCGCTGCTTCGGCGAGCGTCGCGCGTAGTCGACCATCTTCTCCGTCGAGAGGATCTGCGTGCGCTCGCTCCCGAAGGCCATTGCCTGGCTCGCGCAACCGCACTCCGGGTGCACGAGCAGCTCGGCGTCCGGCGCCTCGCGCTCCCAGCGCTCGATGTCCGCGGGCCGGATGCCGGCGTGCACGTGGCATTCGCCGAGCCAGATGGTCAGCTTCCGTCCCGTGACGCGCTCGAGCCAGAGCCCGAGGTACATGTCCGGCAGGAACAGGATCTCCTGGTCTTTCGGGATCGCCTCGATCACCTGCTGCGCGTTGCCCGACGTGCAGCAGTAGTCCGTCTCCGCCTTCACGTCCGCGGTCGTGTTCACGTAGGCCACGACGACGGCGCCGGGATGCTTCGCTTTCCATTCGCGCAGCTCGTCGCCCGTGATCGACGCGGCGAGCGAGCAGCCGGCGCCGAGGTCCGGGAGGAGGACGGTCTTCTCCGGGCTGAGGATCGCCGCCGTCTCCGCCATGAAGTGGACGCCGCAGAACACGATCACGTCGGCCTCGGTCGCGGCCGCCTGGCGCGAGAGGCCGAGCGAGTCGCCGACATAGTCGGCCACGTCCTGCACCTCGGGGCGCTGGTAGTTGTGCGCGAGGATGACCGCGTCGCGGGTGCGCGCGAGCTCGCGAATCTCTTCGTGCAACGTGGTGACGGTCATTCGACCTCCAGTGAGACGTGGAGCGAGCGCGCAGCGTGCGTGAGCGCGCCCACGGAGATGAAGTCGACGCCTGTCTCGGCATAGCCGCGGACGGTGGCGAGCGAGATGCCGCCCGACGCTTCCAGCTCGGCGCGTCCGGCGGTGAGCGTCACTGCCTGCGCGACGTGCTCGGGGCTCATGTTGTCGAGGAGGATCCGGCCGACGCCGGCGTCGAGGGCCTCCTGCACCTGCTCCAGCGTCTCGGCCTCGACCTCGATGCCGGCGGTGCCGTTCAGCATGGCGACTGCGGCCGTGATCCCGCCGGCGATGCGTAGATGGTTCTCCTTGACGAGGATCGCGTCGTACAGGCCGGCGCGGTGGTTGGCGCCGCCGCCGCAGCGCACGGCGTACTTCTCCAGCGCGCGCAGGCCGGGCGTCGTCTTGCGCGTGTCGAGGAAGGTCGCACCGGTCCCGTTCGCGAGCTCGACGTAGCGGCGCGTGAGCGAGGCGATGCCGCACAGTCGGCCAAGGAGGTTGAGCGCGACGCGCTCGCCGGTGAGGACGGCGCGCGCAGGGCCCTCGATCTCGGCGAGGAGTCCCGGCACGCCGGTGACGGCCGTTCCTTCTTCGACGAGCGGCTCGACGCGAACGGACGGGTCGACGGCGCGGAACACGGCGGCAGCGATCAGGACGCCGCACACGACACCGGGCTCCTCGAGCAGGAGCTGCGCGCGGCAGCGCGCGTCCGCGGGGACGAGCGCGGCGGTCGTGCGGTCTCCTGTGCCGACGTCTTCGGCCAGCGCCGCGGTGACGACGCGGTCGACCTCGGCGTCCGTCAGTTCCATCGCTCCAGCTCCGGGTCGCCGCCGCGATGGATGACGAGGTGACCTGCAAGCGCGTCGTCCTCGGCGGGGAAGTCCGCGCGGAAGTGGACGCCGCGGCTCTCGGTGCGCGCGAGCGCGCTGCGTGCGATGAGGCGAACGAGCTCCGACGGCGCGTCCAGCAGCCGCTCGAGCCCCATCGCGCTCCGGATGAGACCGGCGTTCCGCCAGAGCGCGTGCCCGGCGTCCGGACTCGGTGTCAGAC
>Ga0193751_1001272_pt1 | contig 16456 bp, 19 predicted proteins | sample L1c2metaG_FD_143050 | JGI IMG/M metagenome (GOLD analysis project Ga0193751, IMG submission 143050) | Soil microbial communities from a riparian zone of the East river system, Colorado, United States - L1c2 | ecosystem: Environmental > Terrestrial > Soil > Riparian zone | place: USA: East River... | reverse complement strand
CCTTCAGGGAAAGCGTGTGCCGGTGGATGACACCGACCGCGGCGCGGCGGACGAGGAGGCGCTCGCCGCCTGCGTCCACGGCCCAGGCCTCCTTCGAGGCGCCCCCGGCGAGGAGCACGGGGTCGGAGACGGGGCCGAGCAGGGCTTCGAGCGCTTCACGCATCTTCTGTGCGATCATCGCTGTCCGTGTCCACCGTTGTCATCCCGGACCTCGTCGCCGACCGGCGTGAGCGGGTGCGTGGGTTCATGGAGGAGCACGTCTACCCGAACGAGCCGACGCTCTTCCGGGAGGACGAAACCGCCGACGCGCTCATCCGCGAGCTGCAACAGGAGGCGAAGTCCGCGGGCCTGTGGGCGCCGCACCTGCCCCCGGAGGCAGGCGGCAGCGGCAGCGGCTTCATCGAGTACGCGTACCTGAACGAGGAGATCGGGCGCAGCTTCATCGCCCAGCTCATCTTCGGATGCCAGGCGCCCGACGCCGGCAACGGCGAGATTCTCCACCTGTACGGCACCGACGACCAGAAGGAGCGCTTCCTGCGACCGCTCGTCGCCTGCGAGACGCGCTCGTTCTTCGGCATGACGGAGCCGGAAGTCGCGGGCTCGGACCCGACGCTGCTGCGCGGGCGGGCTGTGCGCGACGGCGACGAGTGGGTAATCGACGCGCACAAGTGGTTCTCGTCCGGCGCCGACGGGGCCGCCTTCGGCGTCGTCATGGTGGTCACCGATCCCGACGCAGCTCCACACGCGCGCGCGTCGATGATCCTCGTCCCGACGGACACACCGGGCTATGAGCTCGTGCGCAAGGTGTCGGTCATGGGGCATGAGGGACGTGGTTGGGGAACACATTGCGAGACGCGTTTCACCGGCGTTCGCGTGCCGGTCGAGAACACGCTCGGCGCGCCGGGTGAAGGATTCCGCATCGCGCAGAAGCGGCTCGGCCCTGGGCGCATCCACCACGTCATGCGGTGGCTCGGACAGATGCAGCGCGCGTTCGAGCTCATGTGCTCGTACTCCCTCGAGCGCGAAGCGTTCGGCGGGCCACTTGCGGAGAAGCAGACGGTCCAGAACTGGATCGCTGAGTCGGCGGCGGAGATCCAGGCCTGCCGGTTGATGACGCTGCAGGCAGCGCATCGTCTCGACGACGGGGACGAGGCCCGGGTCGAGGTGTCGCTCATCAAGTTCTACGCGGCGAAGGTGCTCCACGACGTCATCGACCGTGCGCTGCAGGTGCACGGCGGGCTGGGCATGACTGACGATACGCCGCTCGCGGTCATGTATCGGATGGCGCGCGGCGCCCGCATCTACGACGGAGCCGACGAGGTGCACAAGATGGTCGTGGCGCGGCGCATCCTGCGGGACTTCGAAGACGGAGGAACCTGGCGCTTCACGTGAAGCTCGAGGGTGCGCGCGTCCGGCTGGAGCCGCTCGAGCCGCGCCACCAAGAAGCGCTGTGGGAGATAGCGCAGGATCCGCGTGTCTGGGCGCTGATGAAGGTGCGCGGGAACGAGAGCCGTGAGCTCTTCCGGCAGTGGTTTGACTCGGTCGAGCTCGGGTTCGCGCACTTCTTCGACGGCGAACTCGTCGGACACACGAGCTATCTCAACGTGAATCCGGACGACCGCGTGGTCGAGATCGGGAACACGTGGTTGGCGCCGGCGGCGTGGGGGACGGGCGCGAACACGGAGGCGAAGTACCTTCTGATGCGGCACGCGTTCGAGGACGAGGATTTTCTGCGGGTCGAGTTCAAGACGGATGCGACGAACGAAAGAGCGCGCGCCGCGCTGGCGGCGCTGCCTGCCGAGTTCGAGGGCGTCTTCCGGAAGCACATGCTCGTGCGGGGAGGCGAGCGCCGAGACTCCGCCTGGTACGCGGTCATCGACGACGACTGGCCGACGGTGAAGGCGAGCCTGGAAGCGCGCCTCAACGGATGATCTGCGTGCAGCGCGACGACGCGAGCAGCTCGCCGTCCGCGTCATAGAGCTCGGCCGCGCAGAATGCGACGCGGCGGCTCCGCTGGACGACGCGACCCTCCGCTCGCAGCACGCCGGGTCGCGCTGACCGCATGAACTCGCAATGCAGGTCCGCCGTGAGGAAGCTCTCGTCGTCGCCGAGCACCGACCAGCACGCGCCGCCCATCGCCGTGTCGAGCAGCGTCGTCACCATCCCGCCGTGGACGATGAAGCCACCGCTGCCGTCGTGGAAGCAGTACTCCGGCGCGGCGTCCCACTCGATCACCGACCGGCCGTCGCCCTGCTCGACGCCGTGATAGGCGAGCGTGCGCCAGATGTGCGGCGCCGTCGGCGCTTCGTCGCCCCAGGCGCGACGCGTCCTCGCCATCAGCGCGGTCCGGGAATCCCGGGGAAGCGAAACGGCAGCACGCGGTTCGGCTGAACGATCCACGCGCGCCCGGTTTCCGCGTCGTTCATCACCGTTACGGCTGCCTCGGCGACGAACGACGGCTCCATCAGCGGCACGGGGAGGACGCCCCGGAGCTCGTCTTCGACGATCGGCGTGTCGGTGAAGCCAGGGCAGAGGGCGTTGATGCGAATGTTGTGCGTTCGCAGACCCTCGGCTGCGCCGCGCACGAACCCGACGACTGCGTGCTTCGTCGCCGTGTACATCGGGTCGAACGGCATGCCGGTCAGCCCCGCAAGCGACGCGGTGCAGACGATCGAGCCGCCGTTAGGCATCAGCCGCCGCGCGCACTCGCGTCCGCCGTACACGACGCCGAGGAGGTTCGCGTCGACGATGCGTGCGATCTCGGCGTCCGGCAGCTCGGCGATGTCGGGATACCCGATGCCGATGCCGGCGTTGAGGAACGCTGCGTCGAACGTCCCGTCGACCGCGGTCCACGCTGCGATCGATCCGACGTCGAACTCCGGCAGGTCGAGCGCGACCACGTCCCATCCTTCGAGCACTGCCGCGATTGCGCGGCCGATCCCGCCGCGCCCGCCGGTGATGAGCGCCTTCACGGGATGAGCACCACCTTGCCGACGCTGGCGCGCGACTCGACGAGCGCATGCGCGTCGTCGACGCCAGACAGCGGGAACTCCGCGCCGACGACCGGCTTCAGCGCGCCAGTCTGCCAGAGCGCGAGCAACTCACCGACCGCCTCGCCGACGACCTCGGGTTCATGGCGAAGCAGTCTCCCGAGATAGAACCCCTGCACGCCGACATTGCGCCCAACGAGCGCCGCCGGGCTGATCTCGGGCCACATCCCTCCGGCGAAGCCGATGGCGACGAGCGTGCCCAGCGGCTTCAGCAGGCCGAGCGCGCGCTCGAAGAGCTCGCCGCCGACGGGATCGAGGACGGCGTCCACGCGAAGGTCGACCGGGAGCTCGTCGTACACGTACGCCTCGGCGGCGCCCAGCTCGCGGCACACGTCGAGCTTCTCGTGCGAGCCGACAGCCGCGACCACGCGCGCTCCAAGTGTGCGCGCAACCTGGATGGCAGCTGTGCCGACGCCGCCGGCGGCCGCCGTGACGAGCACGGTCGATCCCGGCCGCAGCCGCACCTGTCGAGTCAACGGGATGTACGCAGTCAGGAACGTGAGCAGGAACGCGGCGCCCTCGGCGAAGCTCGCATGGTCCGGCAGCGGAACGATCTGCGCGCGATCGACGGCGACGAGCTCCGCGTACCCGCCGCTCCCCGGCGTGATCGCCATCACGCGCGTCCCGTCCTCGAGCTCGCCCGCGATCTCGGAGCCGAGCACGACCGGAAGCTCCGGCATCTGCGGGTAACGGCCGCGCCGAATGAGCACGTCGGCGAAGTTGATCCCGGCCGCGCGCACGCGCACGTACGCGCGGCCTGCCCCGTCGGGCTCCGGCACCTCGCGAACCTCGAAGGCGCCGTCGACGCTCGAGAGGACGGCCGCGCGCACTAGCGCAGAGACGCAGTCTCTGCGCCTGCGAACTGCTCACGCAGCGCGGTCTTGCGGAACTTGCCGACGCTCGTCTTCGGGATCTCGGAGATGAACTCGATTCGCTCCGGCAGCCACCACTTCGCGAACTGCGGTGCAAGGAACGCGCGCAGCTCGTCCGCGCTCGCCGACGCGCCCTCCTTCAGCACCACCGCGGCGAGCGGCCGCTCGGCCCACTTCTCGTCGGAGATGGCGATCACCGCGGCTTCCGCCACGGCGGGGTGCGCCATGAGCGCGTTCTCGAGCTCGACCGACGAGATCCACTCGCCGCCCGACTTGATCACGTCCTTCGAGCGATCCTTGATCTGGATGTAGCCGCGCGGATGGATGGACGCGATGTCGCCGGTGCGGAACCAGCCGTCCTCGGTCCACCGGTCGGCCTGCTCGGGCGTGTCGAAGTAGCCGGCCGCCACCCAGGGGCCGCGCACCTCGAGCTCGCCCATCGACTCGCCGTCCCAGGCGATCTCCTCGTCGCCCACGCGAACGCGGATCTCCACGAACGGCAGCGGCATGCCGGCCCACGACTCGATGTCGAAGCGCGTCTCCTCGTCGACGTCCGCGAGGTCGTGCGGCAGCGTCGCGGTCGACGCGACCGGCGACGTCTCCGTCATGCCCCACCCTTGCACGATGCTGATGCCGTGCCGCCGCTGATAGGCGGCGATCATGGCGCGCGGCACCGCGGAGCCACCGACGAGCATCGCCTTCATGGGCGAGAGATCCCAGCGTCCGGGGTTCGCGTCGAGCAGCTGCAGGATCCCCATCCAGATCGTCGGGACGCCCGCCGCCCATGCGACCTTCTCGTCCGCCATCAGGTCGAGCAGGCTCTCGGGATCGAGATGCGGGCCGGGATAGACGAGCTTCGAGCCTGTCATCGTCGCAACGTAGGGGTAGCCCCACGCGTTCGCGTGGAACATCGGCACGACCGGGAGGATCGCGTCGTTCACCGAGATGCCGATGCCGAGCGGGCTGTTCGCGGCGACGCCGATGGAGTGGAGCACCGTCGAGCGGTGCGAGTAGCAGACGCCCTTCGGCAGGCCCGTCGTGCCGCTCGTGTAGCACATCGCGGCCGCCTCGTTCTCGTTCAGCTCCGGATCGCGCCACTCGTCCGGCGACGCGGTCGCAAGCAGGTCCTCGTACGAGTCCTCGACGACGAAGATGTGCTCGATCTTCGTCCGGTCGCGGAACTGGTCGAGCAGCGGGACGAGCGAACGGTCGACGATGACGGCACGGTCGCCGCCGTGGTCGGCGATGTACGCGAGGTCGTTGGGGTGGAGGCGCAGGTTGAGCGTGTGCAGGACGAAGCCGCCGCACGGGATGCCGAAGTACGCCTCGTGGTGCTGGTGGTGGTTCCAGCACAGCGTCGCGACGCGGTCGCCGCGCTCGAGCCCGAGCTTCTGCAGCGCGACCGCGAGCTGCCTCGCGCGCGCCATCGTCTCGCGGTAGTTCGTCCGGTGCAGGCTCTTGTCGGGGAGCCGCGACACGATCTCGCCGTTGCCGAGCAACGTCTCGGACCGTCGCAGCAGGTGCGGCAGCGTCAGCTGGAAGTCCATCATGAGGCCGTCCATCAGGCAGTCACGGCCACGCCGAGCAGCGCGTCCGCGATCTCGGCGCGGAGCTCGGCGGGACGGCGCCCGAAGCCCTCGAGCCAGAGCGCGCGCTTGTACAAGCGGTGCAGCGGGTGCTCCCACGTGAAGCCGATCCCGCCGTGCACCTGGATCGACCGTTCGCACGCCCTGACGGCGGCCTCGGTTGCAAAGGCCTTGGCCGCTGCGGCGGCGAGGGGCGCCTGCTCGTCCTCCTCGGCGACACACCAGGCCGCCCAGTAGGTGAGCGAGCGCGCGAGCTCGACGTCCGCGTACGTGTCGGCGAGCTGATGCGACACCGCCTGGTACACGCCGATCTTCTTGCCGAACTGCTCGCGCGTCTTCGCGTAGTCGACTCCGAGCTCGAGCGCGCGTTGCGCGACACCGACCGCCTCGGCCGCCATCGCCGTCCGTGCACGCGGGACATCGCGCGCGCCCGGAAGCGGTGTTCCGTTCGTCCGTTCCAGCCGGCCGAGCGGCCGCGTCGGATCGACCGTCGGCAGCTCTTCGCCGCGCGCCGGCTGCGCGTTGCCGTCGGAATCGACCACCATGTCGACCGTTCCGAGCCACGGAACGAGCCCCCGGTCCTCCGCCGACCACTTCGTCGTGCCTGCCGCAGCCGCCTCGCGATCCTCTGGGCCGAGCCAGGGGAGTGCGAACGCGACGGTGACGAGGAACGGCCCGGGGTAGAGCGCATAGCCGCTCTCCTCGAAGAGGATCGCCTCCTCGACGAAGCTGAGATCGGCCCCGCCGAGCCAGCCGAGCTCTGCGAGCTCCTGCCAGCGGTCGTCCTGGTTCTCCCAATCGCGGTCGAGCGGATAGTTCGCGGCGAGAAACCCGCGTACCTCGCGCTGCAGTTGCCGCTGCTCGTCGGTGAAGGCGAAATCCATTACCTGCTCCTCGGGAGGCCGAGGACGCGCTCGGCGACGATGTTGCGCAGCACTTCGGAGCTGCCCGCCTCGATCGTGTTCCCGCGGCTGCGCAGCTGCTGGTAGTGCCACCAGCCGTCGTCGAGGATGCCCTCGGGGCCGAGCAGCTCGCGGCCGAGCTTCGTCAGGCGCTGGTTCTGCTCCGACCAGCGCAGCTTGATCGCCGATCCTTCCGGCCCGGGGACTCCGGTGCGCTGGTACGCCCCGAGCGAGCGGTAGTTCGTGTAGCGCAACGCCTGCATCTCGATCCACTCGGCGGCGATCCGCTCGCGCACGCCGGCGTCGCCGTTGACGTGCTCGCGCGCGGTCGCGACCAGGCGGCCGACGCCGACGTCGAGAGCGGCAGTGAGTGCGAAGCCGAGCGTGCCGCGCTCGTGCAGCAGCGTCGTCATCGCCACCTGCCAGCCTTCGCCCTCGTCGCCGAGGCGATTGGACACCGGCACCTCGACGTCGGTGAAGAAGATCTCGTTGAACTCCGCCTCGCCCGTGATCTGCCGCAGCGGTCGTACCTCCACGCCGGGCGAGTGCATGTCGACGATGAGATACGTGAGGCCCTTGTAGCGCGGCGCTTCGGGATCGCTGAGCGTGACGAGGATGCAGAAGTCTGCGATGTGCGCGAACGACGACCACACCTTCTGGCCGTTGACGACGTAGACGTCGCCGCGGCGCTCGGCGCGCATGCGCGCGGCGGCGAGGTCGGAGCCGGCGTCGGGCTCAGAGAAACCCTGGCACCAGATCTCCTCGGCGGAGAGGATCTTCGACAGGTGGGCCTGCTTCTGCTCGTCGCTGCCGTGCGCCATGATCGTCGGCCCGGCCATCCCGAGTCCGATCACGCCGACGTGCGCCGGAGCCTGCGCGCGTGCCATCTCCTCGTAGAAGATCGCCTGGAAGCTGTAGGGCGAACCGGCGCCGCCGTACTCCGAGGGCCACGTCAGCCCGGCGTAGCCGGCCTCGTACAGCTTGAGGCTCCACGCGCGGCCGAATTCGTCGCCGAAGCGCTGCTCGCCGCCTCGCCACCCGCGCCGCTCCTCGGGCAGGTTGGCGTCCAGCCACGCGCGCAGCTCGGCCCGGAAGGCGCCCTCCTCCGCGGTGTCGCGCAGGTCCACGACGCCGAGCCTAGCTCGCCGCGGGAGCGGGCACCAAGTCAGGTGTCCGGACGATGTCGCGCCGGCGTGCCGGTAGGAGGCTGACGACCCCCACCGTGACCGCGACGCCGACCCACTGAGTCCACCGCAGCGAGCTGTTGAAGACATACAGGCCGACGAGCGTGGCGGTCACCGGGAAGGCGAGCTCGCCGAGGGCGGCGAGCAGCGCCGGGGTGCGCTGAAGGCCGTAGTAGTAGAGGCCGAGCGCGGCCAGGCCGGTCACGAGCGCGAGCACGGCGATGTAGAAGCTGTCGTGCGCATCCGAGTACGCGGCCGCTCCGACGATCGGAAGCGCGCATGCGCTCGCGACCAGCCCGAACGCAAAGCGGACGGTGGTGACGTGCTCGAATGCGAGCTTCCGGCCCAGGTAGCGGCCGAAGACGGTGCCGAGCCCCCACAGCGCGGCCGCGCCGAGCGTCTCCGCGATCGGCGTCATGCCGTGCACGTGCGGCGCGAGGGGGTGCGGGAGCGCGATCAGCCAGATGCCGGCGAGAGCCGGAACGAGGAACCACGCGAACTGTGGGCGCGGCTGCTCGCCGAGCACGAGCCACGCGCCGACGACGGCGATGAGCGGCTGCGACTTCTGCAGCACGACGACGGTGATGAAGTCGCCGTGGAACAGCGCCTCGGTGAAGAGGATGGTGGCGATCGCAGACGCGCCGGCGCCGACGAGGATGCCGGCGAGGATGTAGCGAGGGCCGGCACGCCACAGCGAGGCCAGCGCCGGCACGAGCAGCGTGATCGTGCAGGCGACGAGGACGACGTGCTCGCCGAACACGATCGTGGTCGCGCTCGTCGTGTGCGCCAGTGGCTTGCGGATGAGGCCGTCGAGCCCCCACATCGTCGCGGCGATGCTCACGAGCACGATTCCCGGGACGTTGGCGAGGCGCTGCGTCATCGCTCGAAGCGTAGGAGATCGGCCACAGGCTGCCGAGCGCGCACGAGCCGCGCGACACCGTCGGCGACGAGCACCGCGGCCGGATTCGGGACGCCGTTGTACGTCGACCCCATCGCGAGCGTATACGCGCCGGTCGCCGGCACCGCGAGCAAGTCCCCGCGCCGCGGGTGCGGAAGCGCGATCGCATCGATGAGGACGTCGCCCGACTCGCAGTGCTTGCCCGCGATCCGGAAGACACCGTCCGGGAGCTCGGACGCCCGATTGGCGAGCAGCGCTTCGTACCGCGCGCCGTACAGCTGCGGCCGCGGGTTGTCGGACATGCCCCCGTCGACCGCGACATACGACACGCCGCCGGATTCCTTCACGCCGCCGACGCGGTAGAGCGTCAGTCCGGCTCGGCCGACGAGCGAACGCCCTGGCTCGAGCACGACCTGGACGCCGGCGGGAAGCCGCGACACGAGCGGCGGCACGAAGTCTGCGATCTCGGGAACGTGCTCGTCGCGCGTGTACTTGATCCCGAGGCCGCCCCCGATGTCGAGCACCTGCGGTGTCCATCCGAGCTCGGCCTCAGCGCGCGCGCAGAACGCAACCAGCCGGTCCACCGCGACGAGGCTTTCCTCGACGCGCGCGAGCTGGGAGCCGACGTGGAAGTGGATGCCGGCGACGTCCATGCCGAGCGCACGGGCCTCGGCGATCGCGGCGAGCGCCGCGTCCGGAGCGAGGCCGAACTTCGACTCGTCGTGCGCAGTCTGGATCGACTGGTGCGTGACGGCCTCCACACCCGGTGTCAGCCGCACGAGCACGCGGCCGACGCCGGCGGCCGCCGCGCGCGCCGGCTCGTCGGGCGCGTCGAGGACGACCGTCGCTCCCGCTTCGGCCGCAGCGCGGAGCTCGTCGTCCGACTTGTTGTTGCCGTGGAAGAGGAGGCGGCCGCCGTCGAGCCCGGCTTCACGGGCGAACGCGAGCTCTCCGAGGGTGGAGACGTCGGCGCCCACGCCCTCTTCCGCCAGGACGCGGAGCAGCGCGACGTTGGCGAAGGCCTTCGTCCCGTAGACGATCGAGGCGCCGGGCGCCGCCGCTCGGTACGCGCGCGCCTGCGCTCGGATCGTCTCCTCGCAGTAGACGACGAGCGGCGTCCCGTGCTCCTCCGCGAGCTGCGACGCGGACATGCCGCCGATCGAGAGCTGCCCGTCGGCGATCTCGGCGGTGAGTGGGAGTAGGTCGAGCACGGAGGCAGTCTGCCCTGTGGAAGAACCGGCGCGAAAGCTGGACGCTCTCGTCACCATCGCGGCGTCGCGCCGCAATAGGATCGCGCTCAGGTCGGTGGGGGGAGGGAGTCGGGACTCGGGTCACACGCGCGTGTACCTGGAAAGTGCGCGAATCCGGCTTGGTTGCTACGATCGGCGCGGTGAACAGGCAGCTCCTTCGATAGCCCAGGAACAGACCGCGGCGAGGCCGCGTCGAGTTCCCCCGGCCTCTCTCGCGAGAGGCTTTTTCGTCTTTGGAGGGCGATGGACAGGTACGAACCCGAGCAGATCGAGCCGAAGTGGCAGCGCGTCTGGGCCGACGCGCGGGCGTTCAACGTCCCCAACCCCGAGCCCGGGGCCGAGGACGAAAAGCGCTGGTACCAGCTCGAGATGCTGCCCTACCCGTCCGCGAAGAGCCTGCACATGGGGCACGTCTTCAACTACACGATGGGCGATGTCGTCACGCACTACCACCGGCGCAACGGCGCTCGGGTGCTGCGGCCGATGGGCTGGGACGCCTTCGGCCTGCCGGCGGAGAACGCGGCGATCCGCGAGGGCGGCCACCCGCGCGACATTACCGAAGCCAGCATCGTGCTGATCCGCGAGCAGATGCAGCGCCTCGGCTGGGCGATCGACTGGGACCGCGAGGTCTCGTCGCACGATCCCCGCTTCTACAAGTGGACGCAGTGGCTGTTCCTGCGCTTCTTCGAGCGCGACCTCGCGTACCGGCGCGCGGCCCCCGTCAACTGGTGCCCGAACGACCAGACGGTGATCGCGAACGAGTACGTCGTCGACGGGCATTGCGAGCGCTGCGGCGCGCTCATCGAGCTCCGCAACATGACGCAGTGGTTCTTCAAGACCACCGCCTATGCGGACGAACTGCGCGAGTACGAGCTGCCGCCGGGGGGCGAGTGGCCCGAGCGGACGAAGACGATCCAGCGCAACTGGATCGGCCGCAGCGAGGGCGCCGAGATCCTCTTCCGCGTCGACGAGCTCGACCGCGACATCCCGGTGTTCACCACGCGTCCGGACACGCTCTTCGGGGCGACGTTCTTCGTGATGGCGCCCGAGCACCCGTTCGTCGAGGCGTACGCGAGCGAGGAGGCCAAGGACTACGCGAAGCACGCGGGCGCCCGGCGCGCAGAAGACCGCGCTGCCGAGGAGGAGAAGACGGGCGTCTTCACCGGGCACTACGCGACCAACCCCGTGAACGGCGAGAAACTTCCGATCTGGGTCGCCGACTACGTGCTGATGGACTACGGGACGGGCGCGATCATGGCCGTGCCGGCGCACGACGAGCGCGACCGAGAGTTTGCGCGGACCTTCGACCTGCCGGTCCGCACCGTCATCGACGAGGACGGTGTGCTCGTCGATTCGGGCGAGTTCACCGGCACGCCGGCAGACGAGGCGAAGACGGCGATCGTCGATTGGCTGCACCGGCAGGGCCGCGGTGCGCCGGCGGTCTCGTTCCGGTTGCGCGACTGGAGCTTTTCGCGGCAGCGCTACTGGGGCTGCCCCATCCCGATCGTCTACTGCGACGCCTGCGGTGTCGTGGCCGTCCCCGACGAGGATCTGCCCGTGCTGCTCCCCGACGTCGACGACTACCTGCCCAAGGGCAAGGCGCCGCTCGCCTCGAACGAAGAGTGGTTGCACGTCGACTGCCCGCAGTGCGGAGGCCCGGCGACGCGCGAGGCCGACACGATGGACACCTTCGTCGACTCGTCGTGGTACTTCATCCGCTACGTCGACCCGACGAACGACGAGGCGCCGTTCGGCCGCGACGTTGTCGATTACTGGATGCCGGTGTCGCAGTACATCGGTGGCATCGACCACGCGACGGGCCACCTCCTGTACTCGCGCTTCTTCGTGAAGGCGCTGAACGACATGGGGATGCTCGGCTTCCGCGAGCCGTTCGCGCGCCTCTACCACCAGGGCTGGATCACGATGGGCGGGACGAAGATGTCGAAGACGAAGGGCAATCTCGTCGGCCCGGACGAGCTCGTCGCCGAGTACGGCGCCGATGCGGTGCGCCTCTACATCATGTTCATGGGGCCGGGCGACCAGGACAAGGAGTGGTCCGATTCCGGGATCGAAGGCACGGTGCGCTTCCTGCGCCGGCTGTGGCGCCTTGTGCACGAGGTCGCGGAGCGCTCGCCGACCGATGGCGAGCCGGGGCCGCTCACGCGCAAGACGCATCAGACGATCGCGCGCGTGAGCGACGACATCGCGCGCAGGTTCCAGTTCCACACGCCGATCTCCGCGTTGATGGAGCTCGTGCATGCGCTCGCCGACGACCCTGAAGCTCCGGACGCCCGCTTCGCGGCGGAGACGGCCGTTTCGCTCATCCAGCCGTACGCGCCGCACATCGCCGAGGAGCTGTGGCAGGCGTTGGGGCACGAGCGGCTGTGGGAGCAGCCCTGGCCGGTCGCCGACGCCTCGGCGCTCGAGCAGGAGACATTCGAGCTCGTCGTGCAGGTGAACGGCAAGGTGCGCGACCGGTTCGAGGTCGGCGTCGAGCTGTCCGAGGATGAGCTCGTCGCGCTCGCGCTCGCCTCGGAGCGCGTGCAGGCGCATCTCAACGGCGCGCAGGTGCGGAAGGCGATCGTCGTGCCGCGCAAGCTCGTGAACATCGTCGTCGACTGACGTGTTCGGCGTCGACGACCGGCAGCGCGCGCACGAGCGCGTGCTCGCGCTCGCGGAGAACGACGCGCGCGTCGTCGGTGGAGCGGTCGTCGGATCGCTCGCGCTCGCGGGCGGCGACCAGTGGTCGGACCTCGACCTGACGTTCGCGGTCGCTGACGGCGTGGTCGTCGACGACGTGCTCGCGGACTGGACGCGCACAGTGGAGACCGAGCTCGGCGGCGTCCGGCTCTTCGACCTGCCGGCCGGACCGAGCATCTATCGCGTGTTCCTGCTGCCTGGGTGCCTCCAGTTCGACCTTTCGTTCACGCCCGCGTCCGAGTTCGGCGCAACGAGCCCGAAGTTCCGGCTCCTCTTCGGATCCGTCGTCGATCCGCAGCCGCCGCCGCAGCCGGATCCGGACGAGCTCTTCGGTTACGCCGTCCACCACGCGCTACGCGCGCGGTTCTCGATCGAGCGCGGACGCGTGTGGCTCGCGGAGTACTGGATCACGAGCGTTCGCACCTACGCGCTCGGCCTCGCGTGCGTTGAACATGGTCTTCCGGCGCACCATGGCCGCGGCTTCGACGAGCTGCCTGCCGGCGTGCTCGCCCGTTTCGACGGCGCCCTCGTGCGCTCGCTCGATCACGCCGAGCTGTTGCGGGCGTTGCGTGTTGCAATCGATGGACTGCTCCACGTCGCCGGCGGGCGCGGGGACGCGGTCGCGCCGCAGCTGCGCGAGCTCGTGGAAGACGACACCCTGTCGTAACCCTTCCGCCGCGACGATCGCGGCATGCAGCACCGGTACCTCCTCGTCGCGGGACTAGCGGTCGCCGTCGCCGTCGTGTTCGGCCTGAACGTGTTGCACCGCGGTCGCGCGCACGCCGTGGTTCCCGTGCTGCGAACCGCGACGCACGCACGCGCGCCGGCAGCAGCGCAGCTCGTCGTCGACGTCGCCGGCGCCGTCCGGGGGCCGGGCCTCTACCACCTCGCTGCCGGGACGAGGATCGCGGACGCGGTCGCGGCCGCCGGCGGCGCAACCGGGAAGGCCGACATCACGCTCGTGAACCTCGCGGCGCCGCTCGCGGACGGCGAGCAGGTGCTTGTTCCCGCGCGCGGGGCCGTAGGGGGCGCAGCCGGCGGTGTGCCCTCGCCGACCGCGCCGCTCGACCTGAACACCGCGAGCGCGGACCAGCTCGACGCTCTCCCCGGCGTCGGGCCGGCCACGGCGCAGAAGATCATCGACTACCGGCAGGCGCACGGCATCTTTCGGGTTAGTCGATGACGGCAGCGCACTATTCATGCCGCTTCCCGTGAGTTGAGGAATCTGCGTCGAACCCTTGACAAGATCGTCCACAGAGCACGCCAAGCCCTAGTAGAACTGCCAACCGGTGATCTCCGGCGACACTCCGAGGAGAGCCGCGATTTCGATCTCCGGAGGAAGTGCCCGCACGTACGCGGTTGCCCGTGTGTGTCCCTCGACGAGGATCGGGACGGAATCCTCTGCCTCTGCGGCGACGATTAGTTCTGGATAACGCCGCCCGCGATTGAAAGCACGCTGAACCGCGAGTATGTGGTCGTTAGCGCCCTTCGGCAGTCGGCACGATCAGCACATTTGCCGCTCCGTCTATAACGAGGCGAGTCCCCTTGGACAGTCTCGTCCAAGTTGGGTGATTGGCGTACTTCATCGCACCAACCTCCTCGACGGTATAGATCACGCGAAGCCACTCCGCGTCGATCGGGAACTCCGTGAAGAGAGCGGCGTTTGTCCCGAAACCGCGCACGTTTTCGAGTGCGCGTTTGCGAGTCGTGTTCTCGGCTACGTCGTCGAGGTCAGGATCGTCAATCAGAGCGCGGTTCCCGCCGAGCCACCCGCGGATGTAATACCCGAATCGCGGCGAGTCAAATTCGGCCCGCAGAAATGCCAACACCATTTCGTCCTCGCTGCTTGGCCCGATGATCCGCACGATTGAAGCGTAGGCGTCAGATCCGCCGTCGTCTCCGTCCGGGCCGGAAGCGAGTCTTCATCGAACAGATGCCTCTCACTTGGCATTCGCTCTTTCAGACAACGACGGGACTGGCGGCGGTGGGCACGATCCTCCTGGCTGTCGTCACGCTCGCACTTGCGGATGTTCTGCACGGGCCCTGTAGCCAGAACCCCGGTCTGGAGCCCAACTTGAGACGCTGACGCGCTTAGCGCGCGAGGTGAAGGGGCTTAGGCAAACAGAGTTCGACTCGCAGGGCCAGCACTCTTCGTCCGCATGCCGCAGAGAGGAGGCCCATTTGGAAACCTTGACCGACACCCTGATGAAGCGGGTGAACAAGCTGCTCCGACCCAGTAGGCCGGCGCGTAAATGGGGAAACCCGCTTCTGTCGACGACACCGAGCCCCATCGCGATCCAAGAACTTGCCCTCCGGACCGAGGCGCTCGAGAACGCCGTACGGGAAATCGCACTCGAAGTGGAGAAACTCTCCGACAACAGCTAAGCCACGCAGTCAGCTAGCCTAGGCGAGCGCGATACTGCAAGCGCCTAACGGTTCCGCTTCACACGGGCTCTGATGCTGCGCGTTATCGCCTTGAGCGTTCCGCCGGAGATGTAACCCTCGTCGTAGACATGTCGGAGCGCGGCGATTCGGCGGCCTGCTTCCTCGGTCGTCAAGCCCTGTTTATGCCGCTCTGACACATCCTCGCTGTGATCGGCCGTGCCCATTCTCATGCTCTCCCCCCGCCAGGAGATTCCAACCCAACTCGATGCGCCTATTCGTCGGCGGGGAATAGTTCGTACGGGTGGCCGCCCAACTCAAGACTCGCCGCACCATCGCCACGCTGCGTCACATACGCCTCGAGCGCGTTCAACGCGGCGACGATCTGCTTGGCACCGATGCCTCCAAGAGGAATCTCGATCTGGTAGCCGCTCTCGGTCTCGACCAACTTCGCGTCAAACTCCTCGAGCACGCCACAAAAGCCCTCTCCCGACTCCCGGCTAACAGCGTGGATTACCAGCGATTCCATCGGCCTCTCTACTAACTAGTAATAGCGACAGCGTGAGGTGCGCGACCCGTGGTGTGCGCGATGCCCTAACCCCTCCGCGGGCGACGCCATCCGGCCGCCGTGCTTCCCTCTTGGGATGCCCTGGTACGAAGTACTGGGAATCGCCGTCGCTGCGTGGATCGTCATGCCACCTCTGATCGTCGTGATCCTGTTCGCGGTTGCGCGCGTGTTCGACTACCGCGTGGGCTCAGCGAAGCACTAGTAGCCAGACAACAGCGGCGACGAACGCAGCCAGCCATGCCACTTCCACTCCAACGAGGAGCGTTACCACGAGGCCGTCCACAAGCCGCTTCCCAATCATCGGTTCCGTTATCGGCAGCGTTTCCACGAAGTTGAGCGGTGCCATGGCGGGGAGGCTTGCGCTCAGGAGCCTCGTCTCTAAGATGACGCGGCTCCTAAGCAGAACTTGCGGCCTGCCCCCATCGTGCGGCGACCTTCGGGCGACGATGTCCAACGCTCTCAGCCGTGCTGGGGGCATTCCTGGCGATCTGACCGCGCGCGAGTCGAATGTAAATCCTTCTTCAGTCCATTGCTACAGGTGTCTCCCTTAGATCTAGTCCAGCTCGACAGCGTTGCCTAACCTGGCGACGCACGAGCAAAGGAGCACCATGCCCCGCAAGTTCACCACCGCGCAGCCCCTTCACACGCGGCTGCTCGACGGGTTCACGTACACGTCACGCGTGAACGGCAGCGTCTACACGATCAAGGTCGAGAAGAAGGCCGTTGCGGAGGTCTGTGTAGGCAAGAAGACCGTCCGGCTCAACGTTCGCGCCAAGGGTGATGTCACGAAGGGTCTCAAAGCTTTCGGGCAAGAGTAAGAGTTGGCCGCAGGGCGGATGCCTCGTGACCGAGGAGACGCTGGCCCCGTGTCGCGCGTTGCTCGCATCGCTCGCGTCTGCACCGCACGCAACGCCCGCAACGCCCGCACCGCGCAAGGCGACGCAACCGGCAACCCCGCGCACGCGCAGCTCACGCAAGGCGGTTGCGGCGGCATAACATCCAGAGACCAACCCTCCGTTGGTGTGAGGCGGCCCGAGAGGGCCGTCTTGCTGTGCAGGGTGCCT
>Ga0193751_1001271_pt1 | contig 16464 bp, 13 predicted proteins | sample L1c2metaG_FD_143050 | JGI IMG/M metagenome (GOLD analysis project Ga0193751, IMG submission 143050) | Soil microbial communities from a riparian zone of the East river system, Colorado, United States - L1c2 | ecosystem: Environmental > Terrestrial > Soil > Riparian zone | place: USA: East River... | reverse complement strand
AGATCCAGTCTTCATGCTCGATGAAATCGACAAGGTCGGTCGCGACTTCCGCGGCGATCCTGCTTCGGCGTTGCTCGAAGCACTCGATCCGGAGCAGAACTCAAGCTTCCGTGACAATTATCTCGACGTTACCTTCGACTTGTCGAAGGTGCTGTTCATCACCACGGCCAACATGCTCGATCCCATTGCCGAACCTTTGCGCGACCGCATGGAGATCATCGAACTGCAGGGTTATACGGAAGAGGAAAAAGTTCACATTGCGTTCCGGTATCTGATCCCGCGGCAGATTGATGAGAATGGCATCACCGCGGAGCAGATTGAATTTCCCGAAGCAGGCGTACGCTACGTGATCCGGCACTACACGCGGGAAGCGGGCGTACGTAGCCTGGAGCGCACCATCGGCACCATCTGCCGTAAGCAAGCGCGGCGATTGGCGGAGGGGAAGACAGCAAAACTTGTCGTCACCAAGGAAGTCATTCAGGAGTTTCTGGGTGGCATCAAGATTCGCAGCGAAGGCGAGATTGCGGAACGTACCGAGCGGCCCGGTGTGGCCGTGGGATTGGCTTGGACTCCCTCGGGCGGCGATGTACTGTTCGTTGAAGCCAACGCCATGAAGGGCAAGGGCGGATTCACCATGACCGGGCAGATTGGCCAGGTTATGCAGGAATCGATGCAGGCGGCATTGACCTGGGTGCGATCCAACGCAGACCGGCTTGGAGTTCCCGAGGACTTTTTCGCCAATCACGATCTGCACATCCATGTACCGGCCGGAGCGATTCCTAAAGATGGTCCTTCGGCAGGAGTGACAATGGCGACGACTCTGGTGTCGCTGTTGACGAAGCGGCGCATCACGCCGTTGCTGGCGATGACTGGAGAAATCACGCTGAGTGGGAATGTTCTTCCAGTCGGCGGTATCAAAGAGAAAGTACTCGCCGCAAAGCGGGCTGGCGTGCGCGACGTGATTCTGCCTGCGGAAAATAAAATGAATGTTGAGGAGGATCTCTCGCCGGAACAGCTCCAGAATCTTACAGTGCACTACGTGAAGACCATCGACGAGGCTTTGCAGGTCTCGCTGCCGGAGGTGGCGGAAGGTCCGGCTGCGAAGATCTTGTCGACGCCGCCAAAGGATCCCTCGCAGGATTACAATCCGACGCCCGTCAAAGAACCGGAAAGGGTTCACGACAAGGTGTTGACGCGAGTCTGAGTTCGTCAGTACGAGTGGCCAGCCTGATCGGGCTGGCCATTTTTTGTTTGTCGGACAGTGGGAATCTGGGGCATTTCAAGGCCACAAGGTAAACTGAATGCGCGATGCGAGTGCGAGTCCTGTTCTTCGGCGTTTTGAAGGAAATGGTTGGGAAGTCGTTAGACCTGATTGAACTGGCGGACGGAGCTTCGGTTCGCGATTTGCTTGCAATCTACGAATCGCAAAATCCAGGCTTGAAAGAGTCGCTGCCGTCGCTTGCCCTGGCAGTGAATCAAGAATATGCGGGGCCGGATACGCAGTTGAGGGAAAACGACGAAATCGCCTTGCTTCCTCCAGTCAGTGGAGGCGCGTCTGAGGCGGCGGGCGGGACGCCTGGCGGACAGGCGGCGGGACGCCGGCGTTACGCTTCGATTGTCCGCGAGGCCATTGATACCTCGCAAACTGTTGGGGGCCTCAAGCGAGGAGAGGATGGGGCCGCTCTGGTGTTCGAGGGCATAGTGCGCAACCAGACACGTGGTCGCAAGACTCTCTATCTTGATTACGAGGCCTATGAAGAGATGGCGCTGGAGCAGATGGACTCACTAGCCCGGCAGGCTCTCCAACAATTCCAAATTCGCGACGTTGCTATCGTCCATCGGCTGGGGCGGCTCGAAATTGGCGAGACCAGCGTATTGATCGCCGTCACCTCGGCTCATCGCGCCGCCGCTTTTGACGCCTGCCGGTGGCTGATCGATACCCTCAAGCGCACCGTACCCATCTGGAAAAAAGAATACTTCGAGGATGGCGCGGTTTGGGCCGATGGGGAACCATTTCCGGCAGAAATTCCGCGGGCAAATTCATGAGGCAGGCAGCCCCTCAATGCAAGCCGCATCTAACTGCACGAGTCTTAAGGCTGTTTCGGGCCGGAGAAACACAAAACTTTAACCGCAGAGTCCGCTGAGAAGAGCCGCAAAGCACGCGAAGAAAAACACCTTCGCGGTATTCTTTGCGATCTTCGCGGCCGTTCTCTGCGCCCTCAGCGGTTAAGAGCTTTGCTCAGTAAGAGCCGCCGCTGACTGCGACGGTATAATTCGAACCACTCGATGAGAAAACTCGCTACGATTCTGCTCCTTATCGTCTCGCTCGTTCCGCCTAGCGGAGTGGCGGCGCAGGAGACGACGAGCCAACAGAATCTCACCTCGCAAAATTCTCATGCCCAACAGTCCGAACCGACAACCACACTACGAGTCGACGTCAATCTGGTTAACGTATTCGTCACGGTGACTGACGCTCATGGGGCCCCTATCGGCGGGCTTAAAAAGGAAAACTTTGTTCTCAAGGAGGACGATCGCGAGCAGACCATTGCCGTTTTCGACAAGGAATCCGCCCTGCCTCTTTCGATCGCGCTTACCATCGACACAAGTTTGAGCACGCGGCACGACTTGCCGCTGGAGCAGTCCTCGGCCAAACGATTCGCGCACGCCATCCTCCGTCCGGTCGACGCACTCTGCGTGTACGGATTCAGCGAAGTAGTGAATGAATCCACGCATGGATATACGGCGGATCTCAAACGCATTGACGAGGGCATCGACCATATTCGAGTGGGCGCAGCCACCGCGCTCTATGACGCGATTTATCTCGCCTCGCGCGCCCTGGACCACCGCAAGGGACGAAAAGTCATCGTCCTGATCACGGACGGCGGCGACACGATCAGCAGGATCGATTACAAACAAGCGGTGCGCGCCGCGGAAGAGGCGGAAGCGATTGTCTACTCGATCATTATCGTCCCCATTGAGAGCAGCGCCGGGCGCGAGACCGGCGGCGAGCACGCGCTGATCCAGCTTTCCGACGATACGGGTGGCAAGTATTACTATGCAACCTCGACCGGGGATCTGGATGAAGCGTTTCGCAAAATCAGCGACGAACTGCGAACCCAATATTTGTTGGCCTATTATCCGTCGCACCGCACATCGTTCTCCGAATTCCGTCGCATCGAAGTGAAAGTGACTGCTGTGCCGGACGCTGCTGCCTACCATGTTCGCCATCGCGCGGGTTATTACACCGTGAAATCGGACTTCTGAACTGACGCTGAATCCGCTGTACCACTCGAAACATAACGTTCTACACAGCTTCGTCGTTATCGCCAGCCGTCCGCATTTTGGGAGTACTAATACTGGATTTGGAATCAACACTGGTTTTGCGCGCGCTGTGCAGCCCACCGAAACATTCCAAGTGATTGAAATAATTAACAGTCGAGTGTCTGGTATTAAACGGGACCCGCTGGCCGAAAAATTGCTATAACAACGCTTGCGGAAGTACGGATTCTGATCGCAAGGTCACGCCGAAAAGTGTCAAGCCATTTTATTCTGCCCAGTAGTCATTCGGTTTCGGTTTGAATAACTACAAGAAAAAACTGTCCGTGAAGTTCCCGAAAGGAAGGTGCACAATGTTGAGTTTTCATTCCCAAGGATCGAGCCTTCGCATTTGCTCGCTGATCCTAATGATCGCCTTTGTACTGTCCTGCTCGCTGCTGTTGGCTCAGACCACGCTCAGCACTGGGAGCATTGTGGGCACCGTCAGCGATCCGAGCGGCGCCTTCGTAGAAGGAGCCAAAGTAGTGGTCACCAATACCGCTACCAATCAGACCTTTAGTCTGACCAGCAATTCATCTGGCGCGTTCAGTACAGGACCCCTTGATCCGGGCACCTATAAAGTTCAGGTCTCGGGCAAGGGTTTTAGTACTATCAGCCAAACTGTTACGGTTCAGGTCGGCAACACCGCCAGCATAAACGCGAAGCTAGCCCTCGGCGCCGAGAGCACAGTCGTCGAAGTGCAGGGTTCTTCGGTGGAGGTGAATACCGAGCAGGCAACGGTTCAGGGAGTTCTGACGTCGAGCCAGATTGAGAATTTGCCCGTCAACGGCCGCAACTTCCTGGATCTCGCCCAACTCGAACCCGGCGTTCAGATTCAAGATGGCCAGAACTTCGATCCGACGAAAGCGGGTTATTCCTCGATCTCTTTCGGCGGACGCTTCGGGCGCACCGCTCGTGTCAATGTGGACGGCGTCGACGTGAGTGACGAAACCGTTGGGACGACCACCGCTGACATCCCCGCCAGCGCGATCGACGAATTTCAAATTAGCCAGTCGTCCCTGGACCTGTCGCAGGATTTGACTTCCTCGGGCGCGGTCAACGTGACGACAAAGTCTGGAACCAACACGCTTCACGGCGAAGCGTTTGGTTTCTTCCGCGATCATTCCATGGCGGCCGCTGCCTCCGGTGGACAAGATTTATATTCCCAGCGCGATCAGTATGGTGCGCGGCTGGGCGGTCCGGTAATCAAGAACAAGCTCTTCTTTTTCGGCGATGGCGAACGCACCAAGCAAGCTTCTTTTGCTCCCGTAATATTGAGTGGAACGCCCTATGCAAGCCTCGGGGCCGGTTTCAGCCAGCCGTTTATCGAAGACAATCTGATTGGCAAACTGGATTACAACCTGAGCAATGGCGCGAAAGCGTTTTATCGCTATTCGTATTTCAAGAACTCGTTGCTGGCCACGTTCGGCCTCGGATTCTCGGTCTACGATAATCGCGACATCACTCGTCAGCACGTTCTCGGATTCGATTTCAATACTGGTAGTTTCACTCACAGTATCCGCTTCTCCTATTTGAAATTCCAGAACCAGATCGTGGATGCGACGTTGAGCAACAGTTCGCTTCCGGATTGCTGCACTGGACTCGAATTGAGTTCCGGATCTTTTTTTGTCGGCCCCAACCTTCTCGCGCCGCAGAGCACCCCGCAGTCCAACCGCGAGATCAAGTACGACGGCAGCAAGATCTATCGCTCGCATACGATTCGCTATGGAATTTCTTTCAACCACGTGCAGGGCGGCGGATTTGCTGACTTTTATGGCACCGCTCCCCGTGTGTCATGGAGCACAAACGCTACGACGGAAGCTTTTGCTGCCGCCGGTCCCTTCCCAGGCGGATCAGCTAATCCTCTGAACTATCCCGTGAACCGGCTGCGCGTCGGCAACGGCGAGGGATTCAGCACCCTGCAGCCTGCCCTGGGTTTCAAGGCGGGCGGCTTAGGTCCCGACAATCGCATTGGACTTTACGTAGGCGACTCGTGGAAGATCAAACCGAACCTGACTCTAAGCTTGGGTCTGCGTTACGACCGCGATACCGGCCGTACCGACAGCGACTTGCCGGCTATTCCCGAAATCAACGCCGCCTTTCCGGGTTATGGCAATGCCGTACACCAGGCCAACATGAACGTTGCGCCACAATTTGGCTTTGCCTGGGATCCCAGCAAGAACGGAAAGACCGTGGTCCGCGGGGGCGTCGGCTTGTTTTACGAGAACGTGATCTGGAACAATGTTCTGTTCGATCGGCCGGAACGCCTCCGCACGGGTGCTTTTAATGCGGTCACAAGCGCTTGCCTGGGGGGCAGCCCACAACCGGTTCCGGTCAGTGGTGGAACCATCACCCCTCCAGCAGGGATTTGCGGTAACAACGTTTACGTTGGCAATGTGATTCCGCAGATCATGACGTTCTGGCAGCAGGTTTTGGCTGGCAATACATTCAATCCGCAAAACCCGAATCCAAACTTCGTTGGGACTTCTTTGGCTGAGGGACTTGGCGTACCGGGGCCGTCTTTGTTCGCGCCGAATTACCAGACGCCACGCTCGGTGCAGATCAACTTCGGCATCCAGCGCGAAATCCGGCACGGAATGGTTCTGAGCGTGGACTATCTACGCAACATTGAAACTCACAGTTTGCTGGGCATTGATGTAAACAAGGTTGGAGACATTTCTACCTTCAACCTGGCGGGCGCGCAGGCAGCTATCGCAGCCACGCTGGCAAATTGCGGAGCAGCTTCGGTGGCGGCGTCTTACTCGAGCAATTGTCCAAACGACCCGGGGACGGGAACTACCGATGGCGGGTCCTGGACGCCCCGGCCGGCAGACATCACTGATTATGCCGCCAACGGCCTGTCAACTCCGAACGATTCGACGGGCGTGGGTTGTGCCTCGGCAAGCGGACTTGGACGCCCTTGTGCTTTTGGCGGTGTGAATGCCAATCAGAATCAGGCATTCTTCCTGAAGCCGATCGGACGTTCGGTCTACAACGCCTTGCAGATGAAGTTAGTGGAGAACGTCAACAAACCCTTCCGTGGCGTGAAGGCGATGAACTTTCAGGTCGCCTACAGTCTCTCGAACTTCAGCAATACCGGCGGAGCCCAGCTCACGGGAACGCCGGGAGACAGTGATCAGGACTTTGTGCTCACTGCGGCCGACAACAACAAACCTGGCCGGTATTATGGCCCGGCGTTGCTCGACCGTACTCATCAGATCTCCTTCGGTGGATATACGGACGTACCGGCCGGCTTCCGCCTGGGGTTGATTGCTCACTTCTACAGCCCGTTGTCGAGCGCCATCGTAGCGCCGAACTTCGGCAGTACCGGCGAGATTTTCCGTACCGACTTCACCGGTGACGGAACGGTTGGCGACCCAGTCCCGGGTACTCATCTGGGGCAGTTTGATCGTGGCACGGACGCCAGTTCGCTGAATAATCTCATCAGCAAGTACAACACGACGTTCGGAAACCAACCGACCCCGGCAGGTAACGTTCTAATTCAGAACAATCTGATGACGGCGGCCGACCTGCAAGCGTTGGGCGGCGTTGCCCCCGTCATCGATCCGGCTCCGGCTGGGCAGGTTAATTTCACTTGGTTGCGAGCTCTGGATCTGAAGTTGGCGTGGCGGCACACATTCATGGACCGGCTCACCATCGAGCCGAGCGTGGGCTTCTACAACCTGCCTAACTTCAGCAACTTCAACCTGCCTCCCAACACCATGAACGGCATTCTGTTCGGAGCTGGGAACGGTTCAATTAACGGCACGACGCGGGCGGACAATGAGTCTTTCCGTGTGGGTAACGGCACGGGCGTCTACGGTCTGGGCGCGCAGCGGCAAATCGAATTCGGTCTGCGCATCGTTTTCTAGCCGCACCCGTTCGAACCTTTGGCCACCAGCGCACGGTGCTGGTGGCCTTTCTTCATTGCCTCGGGTTAATGAGGCGCACATCACGGCCTTGCGAAGTCAGCGAAGCCGGGCTACTATCCGCATCGTGGAGGATTAAGATGCCACGCTTCGCTCGTTTCCAGCTTATTTCTGCTTTGATATTGATTCCTCTCCTGCCTCCCGCCGCTGCTCAGTCACCCTCGGCAGCGGCTTCCCCCAACACCACCCCTCGTACGCTCAAGGACAAAATTGTATTCGTGCGCGCCGACCCATCCGTTGGCATTTCTTCGATGAGGTCCATCGTAGTCGCCGAATCCTCGCCAGGCGCGATCGGCGATCAAGCGAACGAAGCCACCGGCGCGGGCTCGGGAGGCATGGTCACCACAACTCACGATGCCCCGGACATGCAGAGTAGGGCTGTCGCCAACCCAAAGACCAGCGAGATCGCGATTATGAACCCGGACGGATCCGGTGTGACACGACTGCGCGTGTTTGGTTCCGACCCCATGGCATCCCCCGATGGCTCCAAAATTGTTTACTGCTCGCAGCGCGACACCATTTATTCGCAGATCTATGTGATGAATTCCGACGGCACCAACCCGAAGCGCCTGACGGATGTCCGGAGCGGAGACGCTTGTGGCCCGGCCTGGTCTCGTGACGGAAAGAAAATTGCCTACTATGCCTTCGCCCAGACTCATCCCAGCCGCAATCCCGAAATCTGGGTTATGGATTCCGACGGCTCCAATCCCAAGAAACTAACCGATCACGGAATGGACCCCTCCTGGTCGCCCGATGGAAAGCAGATTGTGTTTGCGTCTCACCGAGACGGCGTTTTCCAGATCTATGCAATGAACGCGGACGGATCGAACATGCGCCGCCTTACCAAACACAATGCAGAAGACTCCAACCCGGTATGGGCGCCGGACGGTGGCTCGATCGTTTATATCTCGGCCACGGCCGATGATCGTCGCGGCCTGTTTCTGATGGGGCCGGACGGTTCCGGTCAGCACGGCCTGGCGCACTCCAAGCATCAGGATTTTTGTTTTCCTTCGTGGTCTCCCGACGGAAGGACGATTGTCTTTTCAGCATTAAACCGTTTGGGCTCCCAGGGCATCATGCCGGGGGAAGAGAAGCCCCGCTGTGAACAATGGAGCGGCGAATATCAGATGTTCGCTATGGACGAGGAAGGTCAAGTTCACCTACTGACCGACGCCAAAGTAATGGGCACGCATCCGTCCTATGGTCGCCTTCTGACGCCGTAAGGCGCCGCTTTCAACCCGTACCCGACCTGCCAGCATTATTTGCGGCCCTCGGCTTCGAGCTTCTATGTTGCTGACGGGTCTGCGAATCTATACAAGTGCGATTCCTCATGCTTCACGGGTTTAGTTCGTTGCGCAGGCGCTTCGACAGCTTTTCGATCTGCTTCAGCTTCTCAATCGCATCCTTGGGCAGTACGCCCTTACGGACGCTGGCTACGTCAGACGGAATGGTTTGCGCGGTGCGCGCCAAGTCGTCGGCATCTCGCTGCAGTTGATCCAGGTCGATTCGGTGGGACGGCCCGGAGGGTTGCTTCGTAGGGGTTTGTGGGTCGAGAGGCTCAGGAGGCGTCGGAAAATGGTGTCCGGTTGTTTGCGAAATTGCCGGTGTGACTAACAGCGTAAGCAGTAGAGTGAGCGATAGCCAGGTCGATGTCTTCACGGTGCGCCCCCTGCCGGAAAAGTGAAGGACGAAGAACGAAGGTTTTCTGGCATTGTACGCCGACTGCGCGCCACTCCTCAGTTTTCGCCGATGCCTTGCGCAGAGTGCTTTGTGTACAATGCCAGCATGTCGTTTCGCGCTCCGCAAGGGAATCCCAATGCCGCCAAGCGCAGCCGTACACCGCCTCCGGAAGATACGTTCGAAGAGGCTGCCTTCCTTAAAGCGCTGGGCGAGAAGCAGAAACTTGTCTCAGTCAAGCTGATGGACGGCCAGGTCGTCCAGGGGTGGATCGAGTATTACGATAAGAACATGGTGCGGCTGACCCGCGAGGGCGCTCCCAATCTGTTCATCTTCAAGCACGAGATCATGTATATCGCGGAAGAGAACGGGAGAAGGAAATGATTCGCTTTCCGGCTTCCGGCTCTCGGCTTCCGGAAACCAAGCTCAGTTTCAAACTTGGACTCTCATGGTGGCTGTTCTTGAGACGGACTTTGTATTCTGAGGAAGGAAGTCCGGAAGCCGGATGCCGAGAGCCGGAAGCCGGTTCCGAATGCTAAGCACTCCCCATCATCCCGAGAGCTTCCTTCCCGTTATGTCAGCCGTCGCTCGCGAGGCGGGCGCCTTGCTGCTCACGTATTTCCATCAGGGACTCAAGATTGAGTACAAGGGCGATGCCGACCTGGTAACTGCGGCGGACCGGGCTGCGGAAGCGCTGATCCGCGAGCGCATTACCCAACATTTTCCTTCGCATGACGTGCTGGGGGAAGAGCAAGGACTGAACGACCAGGGCAGCGAATACCGCTGGTACGTTGATCCGCTCGATGGAACGACGAATTTTGCGCACGGGTATCCGGTGTTTTCCGTTTCCATGGCGCTGGAGCATCGTGATTCGGAGCAGGCCCGGCGTATCGCGGGCGTTGTTTACGATCCGACGCGCGACGAGCTATTCACCGCTGAGCAGGGCAGAGGCGCCCACCTCAATGGCAAGCCGATTCAGGTGTCCAACGCCACGCAGTTGAAAGAATGCCTGGTGGCGACCGGTTTCCCCAGCCACAAGCGGCACAAGAATCCGAACATTTACTTCTACCATCAGATAACGCTGCGAACCCACGGCGTGCGGCGCGCGGGTTCAGCGGCACTCGATTTGTGCAATGTGGCCAGCGGACGCTTCGACGGCTTCTGGGAATTCAATCTCAATCCGTGGGACACGGCCGCGGGCGTGCTCATCGTGGAAGAGGCTGGCGGCAGGGTCAGCCGCTTCGACGGTTCTCCGTTTGAGCTCGACAGCAGCGAGACTCTGGCATCCAACGGTTTGGTACATGACGCCCTGGTGCACGAATTCCGGGAAATTTTTGCGGGACGAGGGCTGGCTCCTCTACCTGAAGTAAATGAATACAAGCGATCATAAGAATCGACAGGCGCGCCGGGGAATAACGAGAAAATGAATTGGAGCTCTAGATTCCCGCTCGCCGTGGCGCTTCTTCTAGGGTCTGCCTGGCTCGCCATTGGCGGACAAAGGCCGGAGACGCCCGATGCTGCTTACATCCAATCCTTCGAAAAATGGAAGGCGGAGCAGACCGCTGACTTGAAAGAGAACTGGTTGCCCCTTGCCGGTCTCTTCTGGCTCAAGCCCGGTGCCAACACTTTCGGTAGTGATGCCGCCAGCCAGATCGTATTTCCCAAAGGTCCGGCACACGCCGGCGAATTCGTACTGAATGGGAAAGAAGTTACTCTCAACCTCCTGCCCGGCACGAAGGCCACGGTTGACACAAAGCCGGTGACCACCGCCAAACTGGAGCCAGACACTTCCGAGCACATCACGCACGTCGAGATGGGGAGCCTGCGGTTTCACGTTATCGTTCGCGGTGACCGTGTGGGAGTCCGTCTGCTTGATACAGACAGCGCGGCAGCACGCAATTTCAAAGGGATGCTGTTTTTTCCTCTGGATATGAATTACCGGCTTACGGCGGCGTGGACTCCAGGCGACGGAAAGAAGACGATTGAAATTCCGAATGTGCTAGGCGACATCACCGCGCAGCCAGTCCCCGGAGTTGCCGTATTCAAAGTAAACGGGGAAGAGTTACAACTCACCGCCCTGGGTGGAGATGCGAAGAACGGCCTTTTCTTCGTATTCAACGATCTGACTGCGAAGAATGATACTTATCCAGGAGGCCGCTTTCTTGATACCGGGCCAATCGTCGATGGCCATGTCGTCCTCGATTTCAACCGCGCCTATAATCCCCCGTGCGCGGTGACGCCGTATGCCACCTGTCCTTTGGCGCCGAAGGAGAACCGTTTGGCGGTGGCTATTCCTGCGGGGGAAAAGTTCGACAAGCTCGCGCACACTCACCATTAGAGCGGGCTCCAGGTTCTCAGGCAAGGCTCGCGTCCGCCGAATCCGCTTTACTCATACCTTGTTACAATAATCTTGGGACGCCTACCGCTCCCCCGCTCCGCTCCGAGCGATGGCCAATTCTGGGACACTCAGGTTTACCGTGATTAACTCTCTTTTAGAACGTAAAATTGAAAAGCGGCCGGACAAAGTCCGTTTGCAGGGACGCATTCTGTTCCTCACCGAAGATCCGGAGCTCATTCGGCGGCAGCTTGCCGGCGAAGACTTGCCATGGGACACGAAGAATCCGGCCAATAATCCAAAACTGCGCGACGACATTTCTACCGACGAAATCACTCCAGCGCACTATTGTTTCTATTTTGACGAAACGCTGGGCGAGATTCCGTACCTCGGCTTGAAATGCGGCAACGTGACGCCCATCGGACGAGGCGAGGTCAAACGCGGCGGTTTCGTCTGCGCGGTGAGCGGCAAGCGGCGCGGCAAGGGATCGAGCCGCGAACAGTCTCCTTATGCCGAGATGTGCGCGGGCATTCAAGTGGTGATTGCCGAGAATATTGAACGCATCTACAAGCAGAATTGCCAGAACCTGGGGCTGCTGACCTCGACAAACTTTTCGCTGATCGACCGCATTCGCGGCGGGGAAGAGATCGCGTTGAGCGAATTTACGGCCGGCGAGGATGAGATTACGCGGCAGGTGATCGAATATGGTGGGCTGTTCCCGTTCAATGTGGCGAGGATGCAGGGGAAAGTCTTCTTGCCGCCGATCAGTCAAAGTCTGGAACTGAACATGGTCGGGCAGACTCGAACATATCAGGTCCCGCCGATGACTCTGGACGAAAAGATTTTCGCTCGGCACATGATCAACGAAAAGGGCGAGGTCGGTGTCCCGTTCGTAAAGCCTGGCGACACCGGCTTCGCGCGCGCTGATCTGCGCTTCAGCCACGAGTACGTTACGCCCATGGCCGCGATTTTCTTTGAGCGCTATGTGGGCAAGGATGCCAAGGTCAACGATCCTTCGAGCATCATCTTTTTCCGCGACCATCTGACATTTCTCGACGAAGTCATTTCTGAAGAAAAGAAGAAGCTCGGCCTTCTCGATCTGGCGACTCAGCTCAAGCTCAAGCAGCAGGATTTCGCGGCCAAGCAGGGGATCAAGCTGCATGGAGAACTGAAAGACCGCAAGGGATCGGAGGGCATCTGCCACTCGATTGTTCTCGAAAGCTACGCGCTACCGGGACAGTTGAATATCGGGTCCGACTCGCACACGCCGCATGTGGGCGCGATTGGCTGCGTGGCTTTTGGCATCGGCACCACCGACGTATTCAATTCCTGGATCACCAAAGATGTGCGCGTAAAAGTGCCCGAGTCGGTGAGAATTGTGATTCGCGGCAAGAAGCACCCCAACGTAACCGCGAAAGATTTCATCCTGAAGATTCTGAGTTTGGATTACGTCCGCAGCGGCAAAGCGCTGGCCAAGGTCATGGAGTACGCTGGCGAAGCGATTGAGGCGTTGAGCGTCGATGAGCGCGCTACCATGACCAACATGGCGGCGGAAATTGGTGGATTCACCGGCATCGTCGCGCCCGACAAAAAGGCAGTCGACTTCCTGGTCGAGCGCCGCGGCACTGGTCCAAACAAAATCGATCGCAAGAAAGCCGAAGGCATGATCGAAGGGCTGTACAGCGATCCGGGCGCGCAATACGCGCATGTGATCGAACTCGACGCGGCCGAAATTACGCCGATGGTCGCTACGCCAGGCGACCCTGGGAACGGCAAGTATGTGCGCGAGTTGAATACGCCCGTGCCGGTTGAGATCGCCTACGGCGGCACCTGTACGGCAGGCAAAAATGAAGACATGGACATGTACGCCGCCGTTCTAGCCGACGCTCTGAAGCATGGCAAGCGCGTAGCCGATTCGGTGAAGTTCTACATTCAGTTCGGATCGCAGGAGACGCGCGAATATTGTCTGCGCAGGGGCTATGTCGACATTTTCCAGAGGGCGGGTGCGCAAGTGATCGAGCCCAGTTGCGGAGCATGCATTAATGCCGGTCCCGGCGTTTCGACGCGTCCCGACCAGATCGTGATCAGCGCGCAGAACCGAAATTTCCCCGGCCGCAGCGGGCCGGGTCAGATGTATCTAGCTTCGCCATTCACCGTGGCCGCGAGCGCGGTCGCGGGCTACATCGTCGAATACGAACCCAGCGAGAAGAAAGAAATGGCATTGTCATCCTGAGCGAAGCGAAGGATCTATGTAATTCTGCCGGGCACAAGTGCTTCGGTCCGCAAAGGACGCGAATCTCAGGATGACAACGGTGTGCAAAGAACAAGTCAGTTGCTCACGGGTTCCGTCCTGCCGCGTCTGACTTTCAAGGAGAAATCTCATGAACCGCCCCCGTCTGGTTCTCGTTGCTTGCATCACCGTCGGTTTCGTCGCTGCCGCTGCGGCCTTTCGCACTGCTTCCCCTGCGATCGCGAACGCGGGTTCGCTGAAGCCTGCCGCGCCGATGCTCGAGCCGCGATCGGGGCATACGGCGACGCTGCTTCCGGACGGCAGGGTTCTCATCGTCGGCGGCATGCGAGGAAATCAAGACTTCTACAAGTCTGCTGAACTCTACGATCCGGCTACCGGCAAATTCCAGCCGACGGGAGAAATGCACCAGCGACGGGTGGGGCACATTGCTGTCTTGTTGCCCACTGGAAAAGTATTAGTCGCCGGCGGATGGGTGGGCGATGGAGGGACCGATTCAGCGGAACTGTATGACCCCGCCACCGGCCAGTTCACCCTGATTGCGAAGATGAGCAGTCCCCGCGGCAGGCCGATCGCAACCTTGCTCAACAATGGAGATGTCCTCATCGCGGGCGGCGAAAAACGAAACAACGAATCTTTAGCTTCGGCTGAGATATTCCACGTGAAGACGCTTTCGTTCCAACCGACCGGCTCGATGCATCATGAGCGCGTTTCCCATACGGCGACCTTGCTCAATGATGGGCGTGTCCTGATTGCGGGTGGTTTTGCTGATAACGTGGAGGCGAGCGCGGAACTCTACGATCCCAAGACCGGCACCTTCGCGGAAACCGGCAGCATGAGCACCGCGCGCTGCAAACACACTGCGGGACTTTTGCCGGACGGCAGGGTTCTGATTGCGGGTGGCTCTGAATCTCGCGGCTGGGACCGGAATCTGAACAGCGCGGAGCTTTACGATCCGCACACCGGCAAGTTCGCGGCCGCATCGCCGATGAATGATAGCCGGTTCAAGCTGCCGGACGAAGCGGTGCAATTGCCTTCCGGCAACCTGCTGGTTGCAGGCGGAAGCAAGCAAGTGGAAGTCTTTGATCCGTCCAGCGGGAAGTTTACAGTGGCCGCAGGGCAGATGAGCGATCCGTGGCATTTCATGACTGAAACCAAGCTGCACGATGGCAGTGTTCTTCTCGCAGGCGGATATCCAAACGGTCCGCAAGCAACCGCGAAAACATGGGTTTACCGCCCGTAGACGGATATATCCCAAAGCCTTCGCGATCCCCGTAAGTGGTTGAATTCAACCGAGATGGTTGAAATGAGCCAGTGCCCCAATAGCAACTTTTCTGCTCCATCCGCGTTCAAATAAGTAGAGACCAGTGGCCGGGTGGATGGTTAGAAGGCACCAAAGAAGACCGCAGTCTCTAGAAGGTTTCTGGATCCTATCAGAGTTCTGAGGGTCTGGAACCAAGGGGTCCATATGCGTTACATGAAATATCTTGCGTTGCTGGCAGTTCTGATGTTGCCGCTTGCTTACTCGCAGGCGCAGGTGGAAGCGGGAGTTGGTGTCGGAGTCGACCAAGGCTATGCCGATCAGGGCCCCGCAGATCAGGGCTATGCCGATCAGGGCTACGCCGATCCGGGTTATGTTAGCGGGCCTCCGGTGTGTTCGTACGGCTACTACTCCTATTACCCCTATGCCTGCGCACCTTATGGCTTCTACGGTCCGCAGTGGTTTATGGGCGGAGCATTTATTGGCGCCGGCCCTTGGTATCACTGGGGCTGGGGACATGGTGGATACGGTCGTGGGGGCTATGGGCGCGCCTACGCTGGAGGCTACGGACGCGGCTACGCCGGAGGCTATGGACGCGGCTTTGCCGGAGGCTACGGACACGGTAGTTACGGACGCGGCTATGGTGGTAATTATGCCCGCGGAGGGTACGGACGCGGCTACGCCGGTGGCGGTGGATACCATGGCGGAGGCGCCGTCCGCGGTGGTAGTTATCACGCCGGCGGTGGCGGTGGCTTCCACGGTGGAAGCAGCGGCGGCTTCCACGGCGGCGGCGGCGGTGGGTCTCACGGCGGTGGACACGGTGGTGGCGGACACCGGTAACTGACGGTTCGCTGAAAGCGTGAACGGCTGGCAGCATGGCGCTGCCAGTCGTTTTTCTTCGTTTCCCCCACGTGCCCGGACGCAATCTACGGCGCTCAGTCTGTACCAGCCGACTGCATTCTTGCTAGAATGTCCGGTCACCAAGCTGCCGCGGTAGTAAAATAGACGCAGAGACTCCCAGGAGACCGACACTTTTATGACCTACGTGATTGCTGAGCCGTGCATCGGCACCAAAGACACTGCATGCGTGGATGCGTGTCCGGTGGACTGCATTCATCCCAAGAAAGACGAGCCCGCTTACGCGACCGAGGAGTTGCTCTATATCGATCCGGTGGAGTGCATTGATTGCGGTGCTTGCGTTCCGGTGTGCCCGGTTTCGGCCATCTTCGCTCTCGACGATCTGCCGGAAAAATGGAACGCTTTCACCGAGCGCAATGCCAAGTACTTCGGACGGTAGTGCAGCCGTTGGCTGGCGGTTTTTAGCTCTTGGTTTCGGATCAGAGGCGCGCGTCCTTGCCTGGGCCGCGCCTTTCTTGCGTCTGATGCGTAGTTGATCTTCTGCGATGCGCGTTAGCGCTTATCTGCGTTTCCCAGAACCTCGGCATCTTTACCGGTATGGGCCTTAACCGCGTCGAGAATCCGCAGGTATTCGTGTTTGTCCATGCGCAGAAAAAATGACTTCGGGACTTCGCCCTCGCGGTAGTCGATTTTAAGCCAATGACTCCTCGCCTTGGTCAACATGAAAATTGCGCCCACTCCCACCGGGGCGGTAAAGATTGTCTCTTCGTTGACGCGGTGCTTCTTGGTGTACTCATACGAACACTTGTAGACTTCATCGTAAGGGATGCTCACCGCCGGA
>Ga0193751_1001270_pt1 | contig 16464 bp, 4 predicted proteins | sample L1c2metaG_FD_143050 | JGI IMG/M metagenome (GOLD analysis project Ga0193751, IMG submission 143050) | Soil microbial communities from a riparian zone of the East river system, Colorado, United States - L1c2 | ecosystem: Environmental > Terrestrial > Soil > Riparian zone | place: USA: East River... | reverse complement strand
GGCAAAGTGCGACCTATACGGTCACAGTGTCGTCGGCCGTGTTTCAGTCGGTCACGGTGAACTACTCGATGAGCGGCACGGCAAAGCTGGGAAGTGATTACACCCTTAGCGGCACACCGGGCAAGGTTACCATCCCTGGAGGGCAAACTTCGGGCACTGTTACCCTCAACGCTGCGCCAAATAAAGCGCTCAAGACGAAAAAAACAGCGATTATGACCCTGCAATCGGGAGCAGGTTACAAATTAGGCAAATCTAAAACCGCGACAGTTACGATCACGCCGTAGCGCATCGGGCAGATCTGTTGCATTCGGCGTCCAACTTCCAACGTTGGGCGCCGAATTATTTTAGGGCCGGTCGAACTATCTAAGGCTTCTTCCGATACAACTCTCAGACTCTCACTTACCGGAAACGCCCGGCAAAACGTCTTCCTCCATGCGTCCATTTTTTGTCGAGGCACGATTCTTGAATAACTATGAGAACGAATCCCCGTTGTGAGGTCGGTGCCTTCAATCCGCGAGCCTTTGCAGCTTTTTTGCTTTGTTCAGCCGGCGTCATGCTGGCCATGCTCAGCTTTGCCTCCACACCATCGAGTGGGACGCTGACCGACACCTCCGGCCCCATCAGCTACACTGCGGGGCCGTTTTTTGTCGCCAATCCGACGCCCGTCATCGAAGTCGACAGTGGGCCAGAATGCGGCGGTTCCTCTCAGCCATGTGATGACTTTGCGCTCACGGTTAATCTGCCAGCCGGATATACGACCACTAATCCGAACGCTTCGATCAAGGTCACCCTGAGCTGGACTGATAACGGGAGCGGCTCGTCCGATTATGACCTCTATATTTACAAAACGCCCCGCACTGATTGCAGTCCTAACGATTGCACCAGCACCAATGGCGGCCAGGCCGCTGACTACCAGTCGGCCAGCAGCAATAACCCCGAGATAGCCACCATCAGCCCGCTCCACGACGGCAATCAGACCTACACAATCGTCGTCGTTCCCTTCACGCCAACCGGCGAAACCGTGCATGTGAAGGCCGAATTGCTTCCTGGCTCCGGAAGTGCAGGCGGCGTTCCGGGGTTTGGCGGCCTGGACCCGGCTGCGCCGGGTGTTCCACGGTATCAGAATTTCTTTGCGCCTGACAACACCTCTGCCCAAAGCAGCGCAGGCGAATTCAACATTGGTTTCGATCCGAAGACCGGCCGGATTATGACCATGAATACCGGACCGATCTGGCGCATCACTCCACCTGAACTACTCACCCCGGCAAAGCCCGAGTGCTGCGAAGGCCTGTGGGAGGACAAGGACAATCTCTCTACCATCACGGGTCTCGATCCAATCCTTTGGACGGACCAGAAGACTGGCCGCACGCTTGTTTCTAATTCTACTGCGGGCGCCAATGCCGCTTACGGATTCAGCGACAATGACGGCGACACCTGGGTGCCACTGGCTGGTTCGCCTCCGAACGGCGGCACCGACCACGAAACCATCGGCTCGGGTCCGTATCCGGCGTCCTTAAGCGCGTTGTCAACCGCACTGAACCAGGGCGAAGCTGTTTACTATTGCTCGCAGAGCTTTCCACTGGGACCGGCGGCGTGTCAGCGCAGCGATACTCTCGGCGCAAGCTACGGCCCGGGTACGTTCGCTTACCTGGGCAATGGGATTACTAAATGCGAGGGTTTGCATGGTCACGTTCGTGTCGCGCCCGATGGGACAGTTTGGTTACCGGTGAACCAATGCGCTGGCAATCAGGGCGGCGCGTTTAGCACGGACGGCGGCGTGACCTGGCATGAGTTTATCGTGCCCAATGCTATTTCGCAGGCCGAAGGCGCTGATCCTTCCATCGCCATCGATGTCAACAGCAGAATCTACTACTCCTATGTTAACAATGAACCAGTGCCTGCTGGCAGCCTGCTGGAGGGACATGCCCGCGTCGCAGTTGGCACTCTGAACAAGTCCACGAACACCATCACCTGGAGCAGTAACTTCGATATCGGCGCTTCCCACGGGATTGTGAACGCGGCCGAGATCGAGGCCGTAGGCGGCACCGCTAGCCGCGCGGCAGTTGGTTTCCTCGGTACTGATATCGCCGGAGATTACCAGGCAATAAGCTTCCCAGGGAATTGGTACGCGTTTATCGCCACGACTTACGATAACGGCGCACACTGGGTCACAGTCAACGCCACGCCCAACGATCCGGTACAAAGCATGACCGGTATTTGGCAGCAGGGCGGTAGTCACCAGGACCGCAACCTACTCGACTTCAACGAAATCACCGTCGACAAATTTGGACGCGTCCTTTACGGCTACAGCGACGGGTGTGTCAGTGAAGGTTGCATTGCCGGGACCGCAGCCAATGACTTCACTGCCTTCATGCGTGTCGCACGCCAGTCGGGTGGAAAGACGCTGTTCGCCAGCAACGACCCGAATACAGATACAACCACAGCGTTGCCTCCGAAACCTCCTTGCCTTTCCGGCACCCGCGATCCATCTGCTTCGCATCTGAGCTGGAAGGCACCGGACAACGGCGGCTCAGATATTACCGGTTACCAGATCCTGCGTGGCACAACCTCAGGCAGTGAAACAGTGCTGGTCGCCAATACCGGCAATACAAATACAGAGATCGACGACACGACGGCCCTTTCTTCTGTGCCGCACTACTTCTACACGGTCAAGGCGATCAACAGTAATGGAATAGGCTCGGCCAGTAATGAGATCGACCTGGTAGTGGTTGTACCGCCGCCGCCGGAAAACGTTTGCGCGCTGCCTGGCTTAACCGAACTCACAGATGCTCAGGGCGACACGCAGGCCCTCATCGGCGTTACCTCTCCAGCGCCACCTGGAGCGGATCTCAAGTCGTTCCAGATTGCGCAGCCATTTGCCGCGGACAACGTGATCAGGCTCGCTTTCACCATCAACACTTGGGATAACGGTCAATCGCCGCAACCAGTCGGTTCGTCCTGGTATGTCGCGATGAAGATACCGGATCCCGCCCCAGCGACCACCTTCCATTACAAGGCAGTGCATATGACTTGGAATGGGACCACACCAACTTTCGAGTCGTACACTCCGGCTCCTAACGGCAGTGGTGGCGTTGATGGACGATTCGTCACCGGTGGTACCCAAATACCAGCTGAACCGAGTAGTGGGTATGCGCCACCATTCAACAAGGTCGTGATCGTGGTAAAAGCCAGCGACCTCGGCCTCAACCCCGGTGATACAATCGCGGGTTTTGTCTCGGGCGTGTCTCAGACCGTTGGGGGAGTAGTTACGGGGTTGTGGGATCAGATGCCCGACAGCCTGGCCTTTACCGGCAGCTACTCGGTTAATAGCAACGCCTTCTGCCAGCCAAATAACCCGCCGACGGCAGTGTTAACGGCGAATCCAACTTCCGGTCCGCCGTCGTTGACGGTTAATTTCGATGGCTCGGGCTCAACGGATCCCGATGCCGGAGACAGCATCGCTTCCTATACCTTCACATTCGGAGACGGTTCGGCGGCAACCTGCCCGGGCAACGCTGCCTGCACCGGGACTGGAAAGGTTAGTCATACCTACACCAAAGCTGGAACCTATGCAGCGACTCTTACCGTGACGGACACGCACGGCGCGAAAAGCGTGAACGGGGCGGAGGTAACCATCACCGTTACTGCGCCCGACCTAGTCGTTTCTACCCTCAAGGCTGCTAACAATCAGGCGCCACAAGGTGCGAAGATCCCAATAACGGCAACTATTACCAACCAGGGGCAGGTGGGTGCTGGCGCATCTAACACTGGATTTCTGCTCGACGGCAAAACGAACATCGGGAAGGTAGCCACAACCGCGATCCCGGCTCAGTCAACCGTGTCGGTAACATTGAATTGGAATACAGCCGGTGTGAAAAAAGGCAATCACACCATCCAAGCGATCGCCGATGTTGATAACCAAGTCACTGAAAGCAACGAAACCAATAACACTAGCGCGCCGGTCACCATCTTCATTCAGGGCAACCAGACGAAATAACACTACGACACCAAAGCCGCATCATTTGGACTGTGAAACATGCCGCGTGCAATGCGCGGCATGTTTTGTACCCGAAGAGTCGGAGTGCCGAATGTGTTTTGTCGGCGAAAATCACGCGCACGCGTCCGGCCGTGACGCTGACCCGAATCTTATCTAAACACGCACAATTTTTTTGCTTGAACATTCGGCTCTCACATAAATACGAATCCACATGAAAAAGAACCCCGCTTCTCAATCTGGTCTCCTTACCCTTCGTGTCTTCCTCGCGCTCGCCCTCGGTTCGGTCGCGGCATTGCTCGGTACTTTCAGTTTCGCGCCAAACTCGACCGCCAGCTCGACATCGACGACTACAGTCAACACGACCGCGCCTGCCGGCACACCGCGCTTCTTTAATTACATGTCGCCACAAGGCGTCGCCGACAGCATGGGCGAGCCTTCAATTGGCAGCAACTGGACGAGGGAAGCGATTAGCCACAACACCAACGTCGATGGCACAACCGATAACATTCCGAATGGCGGTACCTCGCTATTCTTCGGCGGCTTTTCCCCCGCCCTTACAAAGGTGACTTGGAACGACTGCTCCTCGCCGGCCGACCCACTCTGGGAAAACAAACCGCTCCTCAGCGCGAATACGCCGCGCGCTTTTGGAGATCCGATCCTCTTTACTCTGCACGACACCGGACGGACGTTCGTGGCGCAGCTCGAAGGCTTAACTCCGGCCGGTGCTACGATCGATATAACGGACGATGACGGTGATCACTTCCTACCCAGCGATGGCGTTATTCCTTCCGATATCGACCACGAGACACTCGGTGGCGGCCCATATCATTCCCCCCTACCGCTTCCGGGGTTCTATCAGGACGCCGTCTACTACGCTTCGCAAAGTGTCACGGACGCGCGCGCATTTCGGAGCGACGACGGCGGATTTGTATTTAGTCAGGCAGCTACACCGATGTTTACTACTCTCGATTGCGAAGGGTTGCACGGTCACGTCAAAGTCTCTCCCGCGGATGGCACAGTCTACGTCCCGAACGGCGGTTGCGGCGGCAGCGTGCCATTCCATGAGGTTGGCGCGAAGCAAGCGGCCGTAGTTTCCGAAGACAATGGAATTACCTGGAGTATCCGACCGATTCCCGACTCCACGACGAACGGCGAAAGCGATCTAAACAACACAATTCCGGCGACGCGCGATCCATCCATTGGCATAGCTACAGACGGGACGGTCTACTTTGGTTATCAAGCCGCCAATGGTCACCCGATGATCGCAGTGTCTCACGACAAAGGCGTGACCTGGTCTCCGTCGGTCGATGTCGGTGCGGCGGTGGTCAACGGCGGCCCGGTCTTGAACGCCACCTTCCCGGCCGTTGTCGCGGGTGACCCGCAGCGCGCCGCGTTTACCTTCTACGGTAGCGAAACTGGCGGCACAAACTGGGATTGTGGCCAGGGCACCGACTGCGGCCATGGTTCAAATTTCACCGGCGTCTGGTATTTGTACGTCTCGACTACGTTCGATGGTGGTCAAACGTGGACGACCCAAAACATCACGCCCGGCGATCCGGTGCAGCGTGGTGGTATTTGTCAGAGCGGTACCTGCCGCAACCTGCTCGACTTCTACGATGCCACCATTGATAAGGAAGGCCGAATAGTCATCGGCTACGACGATGGCTGTATAAGCTCCGCTTGCATCAATGGCGGAGCGAACGATTTCACCGCCAAAGGCGCTATTGCACGCCAGAGCGGAGGCATGCGCATGTTCGCTGCGTCTGATCCCACCGAGCCGACCAAGCCAGGTGCGCCCAAGGCAACCGGCGCGGTCAATACCGATGGCACTGCGACATTAAGCTGGCCTGCGCCGGATAATGGCGGGGCTACTATCACGGGTTACAACATCTACCGCAGCGTGGGCGGTGGATCGTTTAACCTTATCGCGACTGTTCCTCTTACCAACTATACCGATCCCACTTTTGCCGCCGGCGACGTCTATCACGTGACGGCAGTTAATTCACAGGGTGAAGGACCTTACTGTCCGACCGTAGCGCCCACGGCGGTTGTGCCGCCGGATCCATGTCATCTGCCGGGAGTGTTGGCGGTGACTGATCTTAATCCGGATGGCACCGATAACGACAGCGGCGTCAACACGCCGCCAGACCCGACCGTGAACATTCGGCAGCAATATGTGGCCGAGCCGGATTTCGGCAAGGATAGCAGTGGTAACGTGATCGAGAAGTTAGTCTTTACCATGCAGCTGGCGCCATCCTCGGCCAGTTCCCCGCCACCGAGCAGCCAATGGTTCATCATTTGGACGCGGCAAGGCTCAGATCCAACCGATCCGAACGACTCGAGTTTTGACCGGATCTGGGTTGGGATGAAGAGCAACGCCAGCAGCGCGCTCTCGTTTGAATACGGCAAGTTCGGTGTGCCGCTCGATGCGACCAATCCGAACCCGTTGGCAAATACGCCGGTGACCTTCGGTACCGCCGACAGCGGCACTTACGATATCGCCACTGGCGTCGTGACGATAACCATCTCCAACTCGAAGCTTCGTGCGATTGATGGCGGCTCAACCAAGTACGTCGCCAACACGTCTCTGGGCGCAATCAACGTCCGGACATTCTTCCTCCGGACCGATTGTGACGTCCAATGTGGTCAAAAATCGCAGAACAATGCCAGCGACATCACTGGCAATGGCGCCTACACCCTGTTCGGAAATGCGTTTTGTGTGGTGAACAGGCTACCGGTCGCCAGTTTGTCTGCCACACCGACGCAAGGCTTTGCCCCGTTGACCGTCTCCTTCGACGGCTCGGCTTCCTCTGACGCGGATGGTTCGGTGACCTCTTACACGTTTACTTTCGGGGACGGTTCAGCTCCCGTCACGCAACAGTCGCCCACAATCCAGCATACATATGCTAACCCGGGCGATTACTTCGCGACATTGACTGTGAAAGATAACAGCGGTGCTACCAGCTCGAATATTGCGTCGGTGGAGATCAAGGCACAAGCCGCGCCAGACCTGATTGTTTCCAACCTAAGCGCCACTACCAGTCAGGCGCCACAAGGCGCCAAGATTCCCATCACAGCGACAATTAAGAATCAGGGCTTCGCAGACGCAGGCTCGTCCTCCACTAAGTTCCTCGTTGACGGCGGCAAAACCGCTAGTGGGACAGTATCGACCCCGAGCATTGCCGTTGGCCAAACCGTGAAAGTAACCTTCACCTGGAACACGGCCGGTGTGAAAAAGGGCAATCACACTGTCACAGCCGTTGCCGACTCGGGCAACCAAGTCACTGAAAGTAACGAGAACAATAATACAAGCAGCCCGATTACCATCTTCATTCAGGGCAACAAGACGAAGTAGCACGGGCCCCCAAAGCGCAACCACTTGCCTAAAGTAGCTGTGCAGAGAATTACACGGCCGCTTCTTAAGTGAAGCGGCCGTTTCTTTGGACAACACCCAACAGGCAAGGGCCTAGGAAGTTGATCGCCTTCGATTGACTCAGGCAAGTGGTGGCTTGCCGCACCAACGAGACGCTTGGCGGCCCGACAAGCGCCACGGATGTCTTCCGATGAGATTTACCGCCCGCCGGTGGTCTGGGCCCAACCAGCCAGGCTGACATCACCGCGATTTGATTTTGGCGATGGCGGAGCTCCGGTGACGCAATCTACCCCGACTATATCGCATACCTACCAATTTGCCGGTAACTATGCAGCTCGCCTTAGCGTCACCGATACACATGGTGCACCGAGCACCAACACCGCGGAGTTTACAATCATGGTTTCTGCTGCTCCAACTCCTACACCAACTCCAACTCCTACTCCGACGCCTACCCCTACTCCAAAGCCACACGGAAAGCCGACGCCGACTCCCACAGTAAGTCCGACTCCAACGCCGACGCCAAAGCCTCATGGCAAAAAATGATTACTCCAACGCTGCGACCTACTCTACTACACGGTTAGTAGTTCGCGGCGTGGCAATTTCATTCGGCGTTCAACGGCAGACGTTGGGCGCCGAATGTTCTCTTAACTTTTTTGCCTCGGACGCATTTGCCCTCCACCGGCCAGCTCCTTCGTGGGCGCGTCCCGGGGCCTGAAGCCCACCAAATTTTAATGGCCTTCGGATACGACCATTTTCGGTTCAGTTCCGATTACAAATAACAAACCAAATTTTTATGAAAACAAACCCCGCTTCGCTGACAGCTCGCGTCACCGTCGGCACACTCTTTCTTTTAACCAGCATTGTCCTGGTTGTGCTCGCGCTCTCTACGACAAGATCGCGATCGGCGACACCCGGGTCGGGGACAATTACTGGCCCAACCGGGTCGCCCCTCGCTTGGGACGGCAATGCGGTGGGGACAGGAGCTGCCAACGGGGAGAGCACGTGCGTTGAAAACGATCCCCATCTCCCAGGGGATAACTGCGACACTTTTACACTGACCGTTGGCGGAACGCAGGCTGACTGGGCGACCGCGGGCAAACGCATTGAGGTCAAGACTTTGGCACCTAGTGGGGCGGATGATTACGACTTGGTTATCCACAAGACCTCAAACAGCGGGCCAATTGTAGATTCGTCCGGCGCCGGCGCGGGCGTCACCCAAGATGAAGTGGAAGTAGCACATATCAGCCCAGCAACGGACGGTGTCGGCGTCTTTACCGTGCACGTCATCTATTTTGCGACCGTACCGGGCGACCAGTATCACGGCACGGCCACGGTCGTCCCATTGACACCGTCGCCACCACCTCCAGCGCCTGCGGATACAGGGCCAAAGGTAGGTTATGAAAATTTTGAAGCGCCAGGAGTTTTGACACCGGTTACAGTGAGCACCGGTCCTACCGTAGAATACATGGGACGTGGCGCGGGCGAACCATCGATCGGCGTGAACTGGAACTCACTTGCGCCAAACAATGTAACCGGCGTGACAAATTTCCAGTCGGACCTCGAAACGTTGTTTATTACGTTCGCTAACAGTTGCCCGACAGGTGGGCCGACTGCAACCTGGGCCAACCGGCCGGCACCGACATCTGTGGTCATTGATTCTGATCCCATCGGCTTCACCGATCGTCAAACAGGTCGCGTATTCGCGGCAGAACTAACGGCAACGTCGCCCACGTGCAAGATCTCCTACTCGGACGACGACGGAAACACCTGGGTAGCAAGCCCCGGAACGCTCGGCTCTGGCATTGACCACGAGACTATCGGCGGCGGCCCCTACCATGCGCCGCTCACCGGCACCCCCGCTTATGCTAACGCTGTCTATTACTGCTCGCAGGACCTCGTCGCGGCCTTTTGTTTGCGGAGCGATGACGGAGGTGCTACTTGGGGTCCTCCGGTAGACACCTACACAACCGAGTGCGGCGGGTTACACGGGCACGTAAAAGTCTCGCCTAAGGATGGAACAGTCTATCTACCGAACAATAACTGCGGTGGTGACGGGGCCGTGGTAGTTTCAGAGGATAATGGAATAACCTGGCACGTCCGCCATGTTGGCAATGCCACCGTTCAAACGGCTTCCGGCGGCAGCGACCCCGCGGTTGGCATTGACAATAATGGCCGTGTCTACTTCGCTATGGCGAACGCCGACAGTGCCGCAGTAGTCGCCACATCTGACGACCATGGCAATACCTGGCAAAACATCTTCGATGTCAGCGCCGCTTACGGACTGAAGAACATAAGGTACCCTGCCGCCGTGGCAGCCAATGGAACTGCGACGACGCCCGGCCGCGCCGCCGTCGCCTTCCTCGGCACGACCACGACTGGAAGCTCTGACTCAGGCACCTTTAGTGGCCTTTGGCATCTTTATGTTGCCCATACCTTTGACGGCGGATTGACCTGGACAACATCTGATGTAACACCAGGCGCTCCGATGCAACGCGGTTGTATATGGAACGGAGGCGGGGCCAACATCTGCCGTAACCTGCTCGACTTCTTCGACGTCACCATTGACAAGCAAGGTCGGGTCGAGGTTGGGTACGTCAACGGATGCCCTGGCGGCAATTGCGCCCAGGCAGCGCCCACTGCGACTGGGAACGCATATGGTGCAACGGCAACAATCGCGCGCCAGTCAAGCGGCAGACGGCTTCTCGCTGCTTTTGACCCACCCACTGCCACATCGGTACCGGGCATGCCTTTTATCACACAGCGTCGAGTCGGTCCAGTGGTCCACCTCGGGTGGTCCGAAGCCGATACCGGCAACTCGACGATCACGAAGTATAAGATTATGAGGGGCACCGCGATTGGCGGTGAGACTCTTCTGACAACGGTCGGGGGAACTCAGACGACTTATGATGACCTGACGGCAACCGACATCACCAAGACCTATTACTATAAAGTGGTCGCGATAAACGGTGTAGGCATGTCGTGCGCTAACAACGAAATTGCTGCACCTTTTGTGGGTGACACGTGTAGTGGTCTGATTATCCACCAGAACCTGTCTAATCATCCGGAAAGCGCGGCCGTGCAAAACAATGCGAACCCCCAGCTTGCCATCGACTATGTTGCGGTGGGCGAGCCTCCCGCAACAAGCAACTTGATGTTCAAGATGAAAGTATCCAATCTCAATACCGTACCACCCAATAGCAGGTGGCGAATGGTCTGGGACTCGTTCTCATCCCCAGGCCAGCAATACTATGTTGGGATGAGGAGTGACGCAAATAGCGCGGTGACCTTTGACTACGGTACGATTGCTACCGCCGTGGTTGGTCTTGTGGTTGGTGTTCCGACAGAGACCTTTGTCGCGGCGGCCTTGCCTGCAAGCAACTTCAATGCTGATGGGACGATCACCATCTTTGTGCCAAAGTCCGCAGTCGGAAATCCACAGCCCGGGGACCTCCTCGGCGCGGTGAACGGAAGGACATTCACCGGTGATACTCCGCAGACTAACACCCTCGAGCGCTCGACCGCTCTGATAGACCATACATTCGTCAAAGCGCAGACCGATAACGCGTTTCCGGCTGCGACATACACGGTAGTCGGCAATGTCGCTTGTGGAGGGCCGAGTCCCTTGCCTTGCAGTGGCACGACGGTTGAGGACGACGACCCGCACATCGCCTACTCAAACGGTTGGCACCTGATCAATGACTCGGCGGCCAGTGCTGGCCACTACCGGCTTAACGAAGGCGGGAACAACATACACAGCGCCGTCTTAACTTTCGACGACACCGCGCTAACGGGTTCAGTCACCTACTTCTACGCCACCAGTACGAAAGGCGGTAGCGCAGAAGTCTTCCTGGATGGCCAAGACATGGGGAGTGTTAATTACAACGGCCCGTCAGGCTCGAATCGTGCACCTGTGTTCGCCGTTGCTCCAAAGACTTACACTTATGGACCAACTATGGGAGGGCACCACACGCTGGAGATCAGGCCCATTCACGATGGGGTCTTTATCGACGGCTTCTGTCTACCCCCAACTGCGACTCCGACCGGGACACCGGCGGCGCATCCGGGCGCCACATCTCAGTCACTAGTTACTCAGTCGGCGGGGCAGACGCTGCTAAGCAACATCACGCTGCCGACAGGCACGCAAGCAATCTCGATTGCGGCTGAGCCGAGTGTCGTGGTGCCGATTCAGTTGGTGCTGATCAACCCCTCGGGAACCGTGGTGCAAACCGTGAACAGTTCATCGGGAGTCGCAATTCTCGAAGCCCCGATAACGCAAAGCGGTGTGTACGTCATCAAGATTGTGAACCTCAGCGCTGGGCCAGTGCAGATCTGGTCAGTCGCGACTCCGCTAGTGTCGCAGATGTAGAACGGGCTGACGGACAGGGCGGAAAGGAAGGGACACCCAAAGGTGGACCACTATCACCGCTATTGTCGAACATCCTGCTCGTAGTGTAACGGGCGAGTGCTGGCCTCGTACGTCATCGACACCAACTGCAACTCGAACTGCAACTCAGGTGCGCAAAGGAGAACGAGAGGAATCGCATCCGCCGAAAAAAATTGAAGACATCGGCGATGATGCCTACTGGACCGGCAACCGCTTCGGCGGCATGCTCTATGTGTTGAAGCACGACGCTTTCATCTCCATCAGCGTCGGCGGCCCCGACAACGAACAAACTAAGATCGACAAGTCGAAAAATTTTTCTGGGCCAGTTTACATCCAGTTGATCTGAATCCTTCGATTTCAATCAACGATGGCCTTGCTGGCCGAACAAAAGGAAACCCCATGAAAAAGAATCGCGCATCCGCATCCGGCCTGCTCACCTGGCGTATCTTCATCGCGCTCGCGCTCTGCTCAGGTGCCGCGTGGCTGGCCATGGTTAGCTTTGCCGCAACTCCGAGGACTGCCACCTACGTCAGTGGTGGCTTTAACTTCGCCAACCCCGTGGAATTAACCAAAACGCCGATTAGTCCAATCTTTTTCCAGCAGGACGGCGAGCCTGAGATTCACGTGGATAAGTATGGCGATATCTACGCCACCGCCATCAATGGCGTACCAGGTGGAACCGATCTGTGGAAATCGACAGACGAGGGAGCGACCTTCGTCTATCTAGGCGAGCCGGATGGCGCGCAGGATAAGTGCAGCACCTTACCGCAATGCGTCGGGGTCGGTGGTGGCGACGATTCCACGGATGTTTCGCCGGGTGGCTACTTGTATGTTTCGAGTCTGTCGATCGGCAACGTGACCGTGTCGACTTCGATGGACGGCGGAACTGGCGGGACCGAGCCCGGGCAAGCGTGGCAGGTTAATCCAGCGGCCGCGAGTGTAATTGTCGATGATAGGCAGTGGATCGCTGCCTACGGCCCAGAGACGTTGAACATGACCTATCGGCAAGCGCCCGGCACGGGGGATCTGTTCTTCAACAAGTCCACTGATGCAGGTAAGACCTTCGGCACGCCCGTGCTGATGCGAACCGGAAATAGCACGGAAGGTAATTTGGTAGTCGATCCCTACAACGGAAACCTTTATACGACTACAATTCCGACCAATGCCACTAACCAAATCCATCTGTTAAAATCGGGGAATGGTGGTGCGAGTTGGACGGAGACGACCGCTTACACGGCGCCGGCCAGCTCGAATCCGGGCCACAAGTTCACCATCCTGGCGGTAGATCGCGGCGGCAATCTTCATTTGGTTTTTAGCCAAAGCAATGCGAACGGCAGCTTTCACGTTTACCTCACGAGCTCAACCGACCAGGGAGCGACCTGGCTGCCGGCTGTGCAGGTAGATAGTGGAACCGGCGACACGACTTTTGGGGTGATGCCATGGGTAGTAGCCGGTAGCCCAGGTGTGGTGGATATCACCTGGCTCGGCTCGCCGAATTCGCCGAACACATTTCCCGGCGCCTGGTTTGTTTACTTCGCACAAACGAGTAACGCGCTCTCGACGACCAGTGTTACTTTCAACGAGCAGAAGGTGCTAAGTAAGAGTATCCATGACCAGGACATCTGTTTTAACGGGAGCGGTTGCGCAGATAACCCACGGATGAGTCCAGGTAACAGAGACCTCCTGGAATATTACACCATTACAGTTGATCCGGACGGCAACGCAAACATCGCCTTTCCAGACAGTCTGACGCCAGATTGCCCGGCTAGCACCTGCATAAACAACGCCTGGTTCGTGAAACAAACCACAGGTGCGAGCGCCTTCGCGCCACCCGCACCGCCGGCTGCGGCTACCTTTGGAACTAACGTTAACGTGGCAGAGAACGGTGGCGGTGGCGCCGAGCCCAACTCAAAGGTGGATAGCCATAACTGCATGTTCTCTGCTGCACCGGGGAACCCCGATTTTTGGAAATCAGTGAACAATGGGGCGAGCTGGCTCGCTCCAGTTAATCCCGTCGCCGATGAAACTGGAGTTATTGGCGGTGACGAAGACATTCTTCCCATCCCGCAATTTTCCGGTGCGCGCCCTGATATTCTCTACTTCGCCGATCTTGGCATCAGCTCGGTACATATTAGGCAGTCAACCGATGGCGGCGCGACGTGGTTTGCGCCGGGCACAGCTGGAGTAGCAGGCGAGGTGTCGGTTTCTTCCGACCGGCAGTGGCTGGCGTTTGATCACGTCCCGGCCGCGACTGACACGACGCTGTACGAGATGGACCATGAGCTCGCGACCGAGGTGATCCGTTTCTCCGCATCGACCAACGACGCCGCCTGGACAAGTACAGTCGGTATTACCAATTCGGAGCTATTTTTGCCTCCCGATAGCACGATTCCTAACACTAATCCCGGACCGGCGTTTACGTTTGTCGATCCTACGGACAACAGCCACAAGATTGGCGGCGTATTTTGCGCCTCCACTGTGCGCACCAACCAGGCCCAGCCGCCCTTCGGCAAACTGCCGAATGTTTGGGACGCGATCGGCGCCGCGCCAATTACCGCGCACGCAGCGCCCGGCCCATTCACTAACTTCCCGGTGTTCAAAGGCGTGCAGGACTCACCTACGACTGCGCCAACGCCGCCGCCTGGAGCTACTACTTATGGGAACAACACAGCGAACGATTTCCCGACCGCAGCGGTGGATAAGGCGGGCAATATCTATGTGGCATGGGCGATGAATGATGCACGCATCAATCACTTCAACATCTGGTATGCCATCTCTCATGACCAAGGCAAAACCTTCTACGGACCATTCCAGATCAGCTCCGGCCCCGGGCATGCTGTGATGCCATGGATCGCAGCCGGCGACGCGGGCCGATTGGACATTGTCTTCTACCAAACCAATGACACACAGGATCCAAATACGAGCACGACTGATCAGTGGACGGTCAAGTTCGCGCAATCACTTAACGCAGCCGCGCGCGAGCCAGTCTTCACCACAGTCCAAGCCAGTGATCATGTGAACCACGTCGGCCCAATTTGTAACCTGGGGCTCCTGTGTGCCAGCGGCACGCGCGACCTGCTCGACTTTTTCCAAGTCGCGATTGGGCCCGACGGCTTGGCGAACGTTGTTTACGCCGATGATTCGGCAGGACCGGTACATCCGGAATTCGCGCGCCAGACCAGCGGCCCGCTCGCGCTAACGAATCCGAGCTCGGTCACCTGCACCGGGACAACTCCGACTCCGACGCCGACCCCAACCGCTACACCTACACCTACACCAACACCAACACCGACGCCGACTCCAACACCGACTCCAACGGCGACACCCACTCCTACTCCTTCAACCCGCAAGGTGACCGGTGGCGGCCAGATTTCGGGAGATCCGGTCTTCTCCGCCACGGGCGATCTCCTTTCGGCGCCAGCCTTGATTCCCAGCCTAGCTGATCCCAACTCGCAGGCCAGTTTCGGCTTCGTCGTGCAAGGCGGCGCATCGTCGCCGAGTGGGAACTTAGATTACAACGATCAAGCGGCCGGGGTACGGATAAAAGTAATATCGTACAGTTCGCTGATCATTAATAGCGGCACTTGCGGCCCGAACAGCCACTCCAAGTTCACGGGAACGGCTACGGTTACCCGTTCTACTGGCACGACTACCGAGTCCTTCACGGTCAATGTGGACGACTGCGGCGAGCCTGGGACTTCGGACAGGTTCGGCATCACAACGACGAGCTACTCGAACGGACCTAAGACTTTAATCGCGGGCAATATTCAGATCCACAAGTAGCTCTTTCTGCGCTCAATAGAACCGAACGGCGCCAGCAAGCGCTGCTAAGCAGCATCACCCTGCCCACGGGCACGCAAGCAATCTCGATTGCGGCTGAGCCGAGTGTCGCGGTGCCGATTCAGTTGGTGCTGATCGACCCCTCGGGAACCGTGGTGCAAACCGTGAACAGTTCATCGGGAGTCGCGATTCTCGAAGCCCCCATAACGCAAAGCGGCGTGTACATCATCAAGATTGTGAACCTCAGCCTTGGGCCAGTGCAGATCTGATCAGTCGCGACTCCGCTAGTGTCGCAGATGTAGAACGGGCTGACGACAGGGCGGAAGGAAGGGACAACCAAAGGTGGACCGCTATCCCCGCTATTGTCGAACATCCTGCTCGTAGTGTAACGGGCGAGTGCTGGCCTCGTACATCACCGACACCGACACCAACGCCAACTCCCACTCCGACGCCAAAGCCTCATCCAAGCCATCCGCCACATCCGTACGAATATTTCTCACCTCAACTGCGCTGCACGTTTAGTCCTGCGCAATAGCGTGCGTGAATCGCTCGCGCTGGATCTTGCGCCTTGATCCTGGCTCGGCGTTTCAACGGCGCGCTCCAGCGTCGCTGCCGCTGCTCTCGGACTCTGGCCCCGCAACTCCAACAACAGCCTTGTGACGTTGTTGTGCCCGACTCGGGACTAATTTTTCTTTTCAAAAACTGAGCGACCTTGTTGTCCAGATACTTCTCCGCGATCAGCGAAAATAATTGTCGATATAATCCTCGTCGGAATTGCGAAAAATCTTTGCCAAGGAGGCGTCCGATCCACCCCGGATTCCGATTCCTCATACGTAACACAGGAAAATCTTATGAAAAAAAATCCTGCTTCCCAATCGGGGCTTTTCAATCCCCACATTTTACTGGCCGTCGCTCTTTGTTCAGTCGGGG
>Ga0193751_1001268_pt1 | contig 16481 bp, 14 predicted proteins | sample L1c2metaG_FD_143050 | JGI IMG/M metagenome (GOLD analysis project Ga0193751, IMG submission 143050) | Soil microbial communities from a riparian zone of the East river system, Colorado, United States - L1c2 | ecosystem: Environmental > Terrestrial > Soil > Riparian zone | place: USA: East River... | reverse complement strand
TGGCTCGCGCGGGCACCGGTCGAGCCGATCATCGAGCCGCAGCTCCCCATCATCGACACCCATCATCACGTCTGGCGCGACCGCGGGCGGTACATGCTCGACGAGCTGCTGGCCGACACCGGGAGCGGCCATAACGTGGTGGCGACAGTCTTCATCGACTGCCGTTTCCAATATCGCACCGATGGGCCGGCCGAGTTGCGCTCCGTCGGCGAGGTCGAGGCGGTCGCCGGCCTGGCGGAGCAATGTGCGGCCGATTATCCCGGCAAGACCCGCGTCGCTGCCGGCATCGTCGGGTATGCCGACCTCACGCTCGGCGATCGCGTCGAGCCGGTGCTGGCGACGCTGGTCGCGGCGGGGCGCGGCCGCTTCCGCGGCGTGCGCAATTCGGCCGGCTGGCATGAATATCCGGTGATCGGCAACAATCATCATGGCGCAGGTCCCGGTCACTACCTGCGCGCGGATTTTCGCGCCGGCCTGAACCGGCTCTCCGCCATGGGACTGTCTCTCGACGCGCTGGTGTATCATCATCAGCATGCCGACCTGCTCGATCTGGCGCGCGCCTGCCCGGGCGCCAACATCATCATGAACCATACCGGCATGCCGCTCGGCTATGGCCCGTTCTCCGGCAAGGAGCGCGAGGTCTACGCCCAGTGGCGCGCAAAGCTGCCTGATATCGCCGCCTGTGCAAACGTCAGCATGAAGCTTGGCGGCATGATGATGCGGCTCGCCGCCTACGATTACAACCAGCTGGCGGCCCCGCCGTCCTCGGAGCAGCTGGCGGCCTTCTGGCGGCCTTATATCGAGCCGTGCATCGAGCTTTTCGGTCCCGAACGCTGCACCTTCGAAAGCAATTTTCCCGTCGACAAGATGGGGATCGGCTACGCGGCCTTATGGAACGCCTTCAAGCGCATCGCCGCAAATGCGTCAGCCGACGAAAAGGCCGCCTTGTTCAGCGGCACCGCCCGGCGCGTCTATCGGCTGCGCTAGAGCTTGTACCCATAAATCCAATTCTGAGCGCCGCTTGCTCAATGTCCGCTTTCCCTCCGATATCGACCGAACAGCGGACATGCCAGGAGGTCCGCTTGGTGCCAGAAGCAGAAATACTGGCTTTAGCAGCCATGCGAAGGCGAATAGCTTTGGGTATCCCCAGGAGCAGGCCATGAAACTTCTCCGGAGAAAATTTCTCCATCTGGCCGCGGCTGCGGCCGCACTGCCGGCCGTCTCACGCGTTGCGCGGGCGCAGAGCTATCCGACGCGGCCGGTGCGCTTGGTCGTCGGTTTTGCCCCCGCGGGCGGCAATGACATTGCCGCGCGCTTGCTGGGCCGATGGTTGTCGGAGCGCCTCGGTCAGCAATGCGTAGTGGAAAACCGCCCCGGCGCGGCGACCAATGTCGCCACCGAGGCAGTCGTGAATGCGTCGCCGGATGGCTACACCTTGCTGTTCGTCTCTACGCCGGCGGCGATTAATGCGACGCTCTATGAGGGGCTAAAGTTCAATTTCATCCGCGATATCGCGCCGATCGCAAGCATCGCTCACCTGCCCAGCATCTTAACCGTTCATCCATCGGTTCCTGCCGAGACCGTTCCCGAGTTCATTGCCTACGCCAAGAGCAATCCCGGCAAGATCAATATGGCTTCTGCCGGGGTCGGCAGCTCGGGCCATCTAGCCGGCGAGCTGTTCAAGATGATGACCGGCACCAACCTGGTGCACGTGCCTTACCGCGGCAACGGACCGGCGCTCACGGATTTGCTGGGCGGTCAGGTACAAGTCCTGTTCCCCACCGCTCCTTCAGCCATCGAGTATATCAAGTCCGGCAAATTGCGCGGGTTGGGCGTGACGACGCCGGTGCGCTCGCAGACGCTGCCGGACATCCCGGCCGTTGCCGAGTTCGTGCCGGGCTACGAGGCCACTGCCTGGTACGGCATCGGAGCGCCGAAGCGCACGCCAGCCGAGATCATCGACAGACTCAACAAGGAGACAAATGCAGGCCTCGCGGATCCGCAATTGAAGGCGCGGCTTGTCGGCTTGGCCCTTGAGCCGATATCGATGACGTCCGCCGAATTCGGAACATTCATCGCCGAGGAAATCGCCAAGTGGGGGAAAGTGATTCGGGCGGCCAACATCAAGGTGGAGTGACGCAGCGGTACTTGCGGTTGAACATACGGTTCGGCGAATTACGTCCGCCCAATGTCCGAGTTGGGTCAAAATTCGTGCAGCATGATCTTTTCCGACCGTGCTTCGCCCCCCCCCGCCGCCTCCACAAGGGCTTAAGGGAAGAAAACGAATGAGCGACTGGAGCAAGGTGACGAGGCCGGTTCCCGTCCCAAACGAATGGACGAAGCCATTCTGGGATGCCGCCAAGCGCGGGGTTCTGGAGCTGCAGCGCTGCCAGAGCTGCGGACATTTCCAGCATCCGCCGTATGCGACCTGCGTCAAATGCATGGGAATAGATCTGAAGTTCGAAGCCGTGCGCGGCGCCGGCACCATCTACGCCTACACCATCATGTACCACACCGGCGACAAGCGCTTTGCCGCCGCCGTTCCCTACGCCAGCATCATCGTGGAGCTTGACGCGGCGCCCGGCGCGCTGCTCGCCGGCAATCTTCTCGGCGCGCCCCATACGCAGGCGAAGGTCGGACGCCGGGTCGAGGTCATTTTCGAGCCGCTCAACGACGACATCACGCTGCCGCAGTTTCGTTTGGTGGATGCGGCGTCGGCCGGATAAAGCATGATCCCGAAAAGTGGATACCGGTTTTCGGAAAAGATCATGCTTCACGAGTAGCGGAGAACGGCATGTGGGAAAACCGTTGCAAGGTGGCCGTCAGCGGCGTGGGCTTTTCCAAGGTCACGCGCTCGGCCGAGATCCCGCTCGCCGCCCATACGCTCGAGGCCGTGAAGGGGGCGGTTGCCGACAGCGGGCTTGCGATGTCGGACATCGACGGGCTCGCCACGTATCCGGAATTGCCGGCGACGGGCCATGCGGAGGTCGACGGCATCACCATCGTCTCCGTCAACTGCATGATGGCGATGCTCAAGCTGCCCAATCTCACCTGGCACATCCAGGTGGGCACGACCAATATCGGCGGAGCCGTGCAGCAGGCGGTCAACGCTTTGCTCGCCGGCGTGTGCAAATACGCGGTGGTGTGGCGGGCGATGCATAACCCGAAGGGGACGTATCAGAACCTTCCCGGCGGGCAGGCCGGGGGCGCCGCCCAGTTTACGGCGCCCTACGGCTTCGGCGGTCCCGGGCAGGCCATGGCGGTCGCCTATACGCGCTGGCTCGAGCGCCACGACCAGGATCGCACCAAGATGGCGACGTTGGCGCTGACTCAGCGCCGCCATACCCAGCACAACCCGCATGCTTTCTTTTACGGCGTGCCGCTGACGCGCGAGGACTATCTCAAATCGCGCATGGTCGCCTATCCTTTCTGCCTGTACGATTGCGACATTCCGGTCCAGGGGGCGGTCGCCATGGTGCTGACAACCGCCGACCGGGCGCGCGACCTCAAGCCGAGGCCGGCCTATCTGGCCGGCTACGGCCAGCGACTGCACTTCGAGGTGGCGGGGCGCATCGGCAGCCTGTCGAGCTACATGGAAGGCGGCAGCAGCTCCGCCAAGCTGACCTGGGAGCGCTCCGGATTCACGCCGAAGGATGTCGACGTCGCGCAGATCTACGACGGGTTTTCCGCCTCGGTGATCTATGGCCTGGAGTCCTACGGCTTCTGCCGCGAAGGCGAGGCGCTCGATTTCATCCAGGACGGGCGCATCGAGCTCGACGGCGCGCTGCCGCTCAACACCTTCGGCGGCAGCCTCGGCACCGGCCGCATCCACGGCCTGTGGCACATCATCGAAGGGGCGCTGCAGGCATCCGGGCGGGCCGGCACGCGCCAAGTCAAAGGCGCCAACGTCTCGTTCGTGGGTGCCAGCGCCCCGATCGTGACCGGGACGACGTTCATCTTTGTCGGCGAGCCGTATTGAGCAGCTGATAACCAGCGGCCTAGACTCTGATACGAAATCCGGTTGATTAACTCGGTCGTCGTTCCGGGGCGCCGCGCAGGACGTAGGGTGGGCAAAGGCCGCGAAGCGGCCGTGCCCACGCGGATGATGACGTGTTTCTGAAAAAAACGGTGGGCACGGCCGCTCCGCTTGCGCTACGCGACCTTAGCCCACCCTACGAAACGCTCACATATTGCCGTGCCCGCGCGCGATGGTCTGGCGGATCACCGGTGCCGTGACTTGATCCGAGATCTGGATGTTCCACATTTCGCTTTCGCCCTGCGCGGCGAAATCGGCGAACAGCTTGGGGATCACCGACACGTCGCGTATCTCGTGGCCGCGCAGGCCGAAACCGCGTGCGATGTTTTCGAGCGCGGGCCGCCCGAACACGGCCAAGCTGTCGTCCAGGCCGTCGGCGCGCAGCTTGTGAAACTCCGAGCCGTAGCCACCATCGTTCATCGCGCAGATCAGGATGCGATATCCCTGACGCTTGAGCGTCTCGAGTTCCTGGATATGGAACAAGAGCCCGCCGTCGCCTTCGAACAGCACGATCTTGCCATCGCGGCCCTGCCGGCGTGCAGCCGCAACCCCAAGCGCATACGACAGGCCGTTGCCGACCGCGCCGAACTCACGGACCGTCGTGTAGCGCTCCGCCGGCCTGCCGCGCATCTGGGTGTTGAAATAGGCCTGATGGCCGCTGCCGACGACGATGTCCCAATCCTTGGGAACGACCGCATCGATCGCCCGGATTGCCTCGCGTGGATCCAGCATCCCCGGCGCGATGTCGAACGGCATCGAGTCCGCCGGCTCGTTCGCGATGCGATGCGCGAGCTCTTTCGAGCGTATGGCCGCCGCCGTCGGCTTGCCGACGCCCAATTTCCTGTCGAGGCCGGCAAGGATGGCCTCGACGCCCACGAGCGCATCCGATCTGACGTAGATGTCGGCGGCCTTCTGCCCATCGCGCAAGCCGCGCGGCGCATCGTCCAGCTGGATCTTGCAGGCTTTTCCCCAGTAATGACCGCCACCGACGTAGTAGGACAGGCTCGTGCCGATCGCGAGCACCACGTCCGCGGACTCGTACATCTCTCTGCCCAACGACGTGAAATAGCTGCCGGCGACGCCGAGCCCGAACGGATGGTCATGGAAAAGACCGCGGGCGGGCAGCGTGTTGGAGAGCAAGGCGCCACAGCGATCGGCGAGCTTGATCACCGCGTCGCGCGCGCCGGACCACAGCACGCCACGGCCGCCGAAAATGATCGGCCGCTTTGCCGCCGCCAGCCGCGCGACGGCCTCGGCCACGACCTCGGGATCGGGCTGCATGCGCCCGACCTTGGGCTGGTACATCGCCGAGGTCTCGTAGGGCTGGTTGGCCATGTATTCGACCTTCTGCAGGTCGTAGGGAATGCCCAGCACCGCCGGGCACCGCTCGTACTTGGCGACGTGGAAAGCCTCGCGCACGCAGTCCATCATGCGCGGCACGCTATGCGCGGCGATGTAACGCGCTCCGGTCGCCGTCACCAGGGGCGCCTGATCGATGTACTGGTTGTAGAACTTGGCGTTGATCGGCGGCTCGCCGGCGAACACCACCATCGGCAAGCGCGCGCGAACCGCGGCCGGCAGCGCCGTCATCAACTGGGTCACGCCAGGGCCGCAGGTGACCGAGGCAACGGCGACCTTCCCGGTTGCGACATTGTAGGCCGTCGCCGCCGCGACGGTGCAGTGCTCGTGCCGCACGTGGACGGTGTGCACGCCCGGCAGGTTGGCAAAGGTGGTAGACCAGTGCATGTTGCCGTCGCCCATGAGGACGAACTGCGTGTCGACTCCCTCCGCAAGGAACGCTTCGGCGAGGGCCTCGTAGAGCTTGGGCATGGGCGCGGCACCACTTGGCTTATGAGTTGATCCGGTACGCAACAAGCATGCCCGGCGACGCCCAGTCAATTACGCCGTCTGCTGCCGCTTCAGGAACATGCGCGCGCGGTTGATGGTGCGCGCTTTCAGATCCGCCGGCTCCTTCCAGGGGAACACGGTGATCTCGGCGTTCGGGCAGAGCGAGGCGACGTCGACCGACGCCACGAGCGGATGGGCGACGATATCGTCGGGCAGCACCAGCATCGGCGTGTGGCACGATTTCGCGAACTCGCGCGATACGCTGTACACGAAATCGGGCCGCACGCGGTATAGATTGTGCAGATATTTCTCGATGGTCTCCATCGACACGTCGGGGGTGCGCTCGCGCAGCTCCTTGGCCCAGACAGTCTTGCCGGCGTCGTACATGTAATCCGGCTGCGCCGGGTTGTGTCCGACCGGCTGGCTCAATATCGCCGCTGCGACGCGCTGCGGCGCGCGCTCCATCAGCTTCATCGCGAACGGACCGCCGATGCAGTTGCCGAAGAAAAAGAACTTGCTGATGCCGAGATGATCCATCACGCCGAGCTGGTCGTCGGCGAACGCGCCCCAGGGATCGTCGACCGGCACCGGGCCGGCGGACTCGCCGCCGGTGGCGTTGCGCTGGTCCATGGTGATGACGCGGAAATCGTTCTTGAACTCCTCCGGGATGTTGATCACCGCACGCGCCCACACGGCGATGCACGAGTTCAAGCCGCCGCCAGGCGTCGCCAGCAGTGGGAAGCCCGAGCCGATCTCGGCATAGCGGATGCGGACATTGCCCTTCTCGTAGAAGCCGACCTTGGCGCCGGCCGGCAAGGCCTGCGGGGCCGCCGGTTGCTGCGCCTGCGCGAACACCCGCGATGCGGTGGCCGTCGCCGCGGCCGCGGCGCCGGTCGTCAGAATGGTGCGTCGGCTCGAATCGATCATCGGCTACCTCCCTTGTCGCGGTTGCGGCTCTTGCGTGCGGCGCCCGACCCTCAGCCGTCACGACAGCTCCCGGATTGAGCATATATCGTCTGCTATTCCTCCGAAACCCGACATGCCGACGGGTATGGTGCCGGCATCGAGCCTGGTCGCGCGAACGCCGCTCAGAACACCCCTTCCGCCGCCAGGTTCGCCATCTCGCGCTTCGTCATCCCCAACAGCTCGCCATAGACATACTCGTTGTCCTCGCCATAGCACGGCGCGCCCCGGTCGATGCGGCCGCCCGCGAAGGCGGGGCTCTCGCTGAGCTTGACCGGCACCTCGGCGACCGGCCAGCGGCCGATCTTGCTGCCGGTCACCTCGGTCAGCCACGCGAGGTGGGACAATTGTGGATCGTGATCGCAGCGATCCTCGGCCGTCTGGCAGACGCCGGCCGGTACGCCGGCTGTCTGCAACGCCAGCATCAGTTGGCGCGCATCGTGCGCCTTGGTCCACTGCCCGATCATGGCGTCGAGCGCATCCTGGTGCGCGAGGCGCGCGGTGAGGTCGACAAAGCGGCTGTCCTGCGCCCAATCGGGGTGCTTCGCGACTTCGGCCAAGGCGCGCCATTCGGCTTCGCTGAAGCACGCAATGGCGAGCCAGCGATCCTCGCCGGCGCAGGGGTAGACGCCGTGCGGCGCCGCCGGCTTATAGGGGGACCGGTTGCCGATGCGCGACCAGATGCGGTCGTTTGCCGACCAGTCGAGGATGGCCGTGCCGGCAATGAACAGGCCCACCTCGGTCTGCGAGGCGTCGATCCACTGCCCCTCGCCGGTACGGGCGCGATGGAACAGCGCGGTCAGCATGGCGAGCGCGAAGCTGTAAGCGCCCATCCAGTCGAGATAGGAGTAGCCCCATCCGGCCGGCATGGCGGGCTCGGGCAGGCCCGACATCTCGGAGAGGCCGGCGAACGCGTTGGCGATCGGGCCGACGGTACGAAAGCGGCCGTAGGCTCCCTGCGCCCCCATGCCCGACTGCTGCACGTAGATGATGTCGGGTTTGATGGCGCGAAGCTGGTCGTAGCCGAGGCCCCAATTGTCGAGCACTCCGGGCGAGAAGCCTTCGGCGACGATATCGGACATCGCCACCAGGCGCCGCGCGATCTCCAGGCCCTTGGGATGCCGGACATTGAGCGAGATGCCGCGCTTGCCGGGATTCTTGTTGTTGAACTGCCCGCCCATGTCGGGATCGGTCACACCGCGCAACGGCGCCGTGGCGCGCTCGCGCGCCGCGCGGCCGCCGATCGGCGCCATCGCGGCAAGCCGCGTGTCCGGATGGCTCTTGAGCTCGACCTTGAGACACTCTGCACCAAAGGAGCTCAGGAACCGGGTGCCGCCGGCCGAGGCCAGAAACCAGGTGAAGTCGAGGACGCGAATGCCGTCGAGCGCAAACGGCGTGCCGCGCCTTGACGGTTTTCCCGCCCGCGCCGGGTCCGGGTTCGGATCGATCACCGGCGCGCGGCGCTCGGGCAGATCGTCCACGGTCCCGGCATCCTCATTGAGCCGCGGGGCGCGACGGCCCGGCGCCCAGCCGGTTGCCGTGCTGATCCACTTGCTGGTCGCGTAGCGCAACGAGCGGCCAAGCTCGGGATGCTCGAGGTCCGTTAAGCTGCCGCGCGCAATCCAGTGCGGATCGAGGGCGTTCTCGTGCGGCTTCCTGAGCGGCGCCCACAGCATCCCGGCCTGCTGTGCCTCGCGCCATGGAATATTCTCATAGGTGAAGGCGCGCACGAACCGCGCTACCGCCTCCATGGCGGGATCGCGCCGCGACGTGTCCGGTGCGGTCCCCGGAACAAACCGTCCGAATCGCGGTGGCGTGGCGTTTTGCGGATCGAGCCCCGGCTCGATGCCGTAGCGCTCCATGAGCGCGATCAGCTTGATGCCGTCGTCCGGCCGGTTGCCAAGGTTGGCCATCACCCATCGTCCGTCCTTGGTGTGGGCGATGGTCGGGTGCTGGGAGATCGACTCGCGCGCATGGCGGCAGGTCTGGCGCAACACCGGGGAGCGCCGCATGACCCAGGTCATCAGGTCGACCTCGGTGCATTTGGCGACGGCCTCGTGAACCGCGCAGGAGACCTGCTGGCCCCTGCCGGTGCGGTGGCGGAACATGAGCGCGGCGATGATGCCCATGCTCAGCTGCTCGCCGGCGACGTGATAGGCGTGCCACATCTGCGGTGCGATCGGCGGCAGATCGTATTTGCCGTCGGGGGCCGGATCGTAGCCGCAATTCATCATGACGCCGCCGAGCGCCAGGTGGACGAGATCGCAGGCCTTGAAGTCGCTCCAGGGGCCGTCATCCCCGAACGGGGTGACGCGGGCGTGGATCAATCCGGGAAGCCGCTCGCGCATCGCGCTCGCTCCCAGCCCCAGCGCATCGAGCGCTCCTTTCGGCGTGGACTCCAGCAGAATGTCGGCGGAGGCCAGCAGCGAGCGAAAACGCCCGGCGTCGCTGTCGCGCTGCAAATCCAGCGCGATCGAGCGCTTGCCGCGGTTGTACTGCCAGAAGAACAGGGATCCCTCGGGATCCACGCGATCCTGGTAGAACGGCCCGATGCGCCGCGTCGGGCTGCCCCCCGGCGGCTCCACCTTGACGACGTCGGCGCCGAGACCTGCCAGCGTCAGCCCGCAATATTCCGCCAGCTCATCGGCCAGCTCGATGACACGGATGCCCGACAACGCGCCGGGGCGCGACCCGCGATCGGGGGCTGGTTCCTCGTTTGCCGCCATGGGGTCTCTCCGATCGCCGCGGCTTGAGCAGACAAAGCACGTTCAAACATTTTGTTGGACGGAAGTGGTCCGTGCGGCAACTTCCCGCCCGGCGGCGCGTTGACCCGGGCACGCGCCGGGTGGCAACCGGCCGCAACGGGGAAGATGGACGCAGCTGATTTTGCCGGTTTCTGACTGCGGCAGCAACGCATCGGTACGCGTGGCATCTAACCTGTTCCCGGCGCGTGCGCTTGTTTTGTACGGACACTTGCGCGCCGCCTTACGCCGCCCATTGCGCCAGGCCACGCCACCTCACGCCGTCACCGGAACCTCCGATTCAGACGCCGCTGTCGACGACGATCACCCGCTGCCTCGCCCTTTGCGACTCTGGGCGAGGTTGCCGCGCCACCGGTACTTGCCGAAGGCGGCGTCGACCTCCTGCTGCCGTCGCAATCGCACCATCAAGCGAAGCGCCTGTTCTACCGTCGCTTTCTTGCTCGCCTGCCCCGAAGCCTTCTGCGCTTCTGCCATCAGCCTGTCATCGACTTCGATATTGGTGCGCATTCGGCGTCCGCCATCTGTATGAACCAACTCTCCAATACACATTCGTTTTCCGCAACACCCAACTTGCCCGCGGGCGCACGGTCACCGTGCAATCACGGCTGATTTCGTCTTCTCGAACACGCTCGAGGTCGGCAACCCGCGGATCGGTTCCGCGCGACGCGCCGCGGCCGCGCGCTTGTCAGCGGTCGCCTGCCGTAGCGTCGGCGCGTTCGAGCCGACCGCCACGATGCCGCCGAGAACAGCCGCGATCGAGCCCAGCGTGACGAGCCGATGACCGGAACGGCGCCCGCGATCGTCGCGAGGCACCGCGGCTTGCGTGTGAGCGGCCTCACATTCGGCCGTGGGTTTCGCTGGCAATATGCCGGTGTCCGATGTCCCCGGACAGGCGCCCAGGGCTTCTTGGGCGTCCCTCCTTAGGTTCCCTGGCCCCGCCTTGGCGGGGTCCTTTTTTATGCGGCGCCAGCGGGGCGCTTCCCGCGCGAAGGCCGTTTCATGCGCGGAACCGGCTGACTCCGGGTACGGACTGCGATACCAAATCCGCCCGGCACAGAGGAGCGTCCCGATGACCATCATCGATTCCCAGGTCCATGCGTATGAGGCGAACACGCCGCAGCGACCCTGGCACAGCGTGCCGAACTGGCCCGATCACGTCACCGGCGATGAGATGGTCGCGGCGATGGACAAGGTCGGCGTCGACGGCGCGATCTTCATCTCGGCCTTTTCCATGTACCGCTACGACGCCAGCTATGCGGTCGAGGTGCAGCGGGCGCATCCCGCCCGGCTCGCCATCGTCAAGCCGGTCGACCCGGACGATCCGGCGGTGGCCGACGTGGTCGCCGACTGGAAGAAGACGCCGGGCACGGTCGGCATCCGCATCATCCTGACGCAGGAGGCAAAGCGGGCGCCGGACGACCCGGGCCTCGCGCGGATCCTGCGCGCCGCCGTCCGCCACGACTTTCCGGTCAACATGCTGTGCTGGGGCAACCTGGACGCAGGGATGGCGCTGATCGATCGCCACCCGGACACGCGCTTCATCATCGACCATCTCGGCATCATGCAGCCGCGCGTGCCGCCAGCCCCGCCGCAGCCCTGGGCCGACCTCGCCAAGGTGCTGGAACTCGCCAAGCGCCCGAACGCGGTGATCAAGGTCAGCGGCGCCTGCACGCTGGCGCGGGAACCGTATCCCTTCCCGGACATCTGGGACCCGCTCGCCCGCGTGTTCGATGCCTGGGGCTTCGACCGCTGCCTGTGGGGCACGGACTGGACGCGCGCGTTCGCGGTCGTCAACTACGAGCAGGCCGTCACGCCCTTTCTCGAGAGCGGCCGCCTGAGCGACAGCGAGCGGGCGATGCTGATGGGCGGCGCCTGCGCCAAGGCTTATGGCTGGTCGCCGACGAAAAGTTAGGTCATTCGCCGCCCCGCCGCGGACGTGCAGAACGCCGGCGGCCGGCGGGTGGCGGTGCACCGGAGCGTTCGTCCCGGCAGGCGCCGGGTGGCAACCGGCCACAACAGGGAAGATGGACGCAGCTGATTTGCCGGTTTCCGGCGGCGGCGGCAACGCATCGGTACGCGTGGCATCTGACCTGCTCCCGGCGCGTGCGCCGATACGTGTCGAAACTTTTCCCCTTCTTCCGCAAGCGCAAATTTTCGTTTGCATCGCGCCGAGCCGCCGTCCGCGTGCGCCGGATTAACCAACAGTAGAGCGGTAAGCAGTTTCATCAATAGGCCCGCGTTAACTTTTCAGTAATCATCAAAAACTGCAGACGCCAACGTGTTTCCTTGTCCATGCGTCGATCGGAGGCTGCCGTCATGCGTATCGTGGTTGCGTTCGTGGTACTTCTCGCAGCAAGCCCAGCATTCGCCCAGAGTTCCGGCAGCTCGTCCGGCGCGTCGGCGGCCATCAACATCACCAACCCCGCCAGCACGACCGCGACCAACCGGCTGATCACGCCGCCGACCGTGGTCGCGCCCGGCCTCGCGGCGGCGGGTATCGAAACCTGTCTCGGTTCGAACTCCGGCGGCGTATCGGTCATGGGAGGGGGATTCAGTTTCGGCCGCACCACGGTCGATGACGGATGCACCATCCGCCTCCTGGCGCGACAGCTGCATGCCTTCGGCTTTCAGAAGGCGGCCGTGGCGCTGATGTGCCAGGACGAACGGGTGGCCGTCGCGATGGACGCGGTCGGCACGCCTTGTCCGAGCGCATTCGCCGAAACCAGGGAGCCGACCCGCGTCAACGCCGCCGCGGCGAGGCCATTCGCGCCGGAGGAGCCGGCAGCGTTCGACCGCCGTGCATTTGCCCAAGCCGGCGAGCAGAGCCAGGTCTACGCGTCGGCGGTGAAGCCGTTCACGCGCGAGGAGCAGGCGTGGTTCGACCGGGCCTCGAACTGACCCGGCCTGAAGCCCGCGTCAGCCTCCGGTCCGACGCGGGCTTCGGGACGGGCCAATTCCGACCCGTCACATTGAAGGGGACTAGTACAGGTGAGCGAAAGCGAGGGACCCATTTTAGCCTGGCAGCCGATCCGAGCCTTTCCGTCAAACGGCCCCCAGGCCGATGGAGTCAGAACTTTCGCTGGCCTGTACTAGCATGAGAATGTTCGGTTGCTTCGTCGTCGCCGCCGGGTTGCTGACAGCAGCGCCCGCCCTGGCCGGGCCCTACGGCAACGGCGGCGGATACACCAACATCTGGTCGAGCGCACAAGGCACCTCCAATTCCTACGGCCAAGCCTCGGGGTTCGGAACGAGCGCGGCCGGTGCGGCGGCCACGGCCGGTGGCGGAGGCGGAACGAACGGCTTCCACGGCGGCGGCGGCGTAAGCGCGATCACCAGTTCGCAGGCTGGAACCAGCTCGAATGGCAGCGGGTACGCGCAAGCGCAAACTTCCGGCTACGCCGGCGGCACGGCATCGGGATATGGTGGGCACGGACACTGAGCAGATGCAAAAAAGGCGAGCCGTGCCGATTGTCCGGATCGGTGCGGCTCGAGGAGCGCGATCAGTGTTTCCTCGCGTCGATCTCGGCCGAAAACGTGAGACCGCCGATCCGCGCGGCGCGGCCCGCCTCGGCGGCACGCATGTCCGCCGTCGCCTGGCGCAAGGTGGTGGCGTCGGCCTGCATCGGATCCGGACGCTTCTACTGGGCCTGATCGAATCCGGCGATCTTCCAGTTCCCATCGGGCGTGACCGCGTAGCACAGCCGGTCGGTCACCATCGGCACGGCGGCCGATGCCGGAATCCAGCCGCTCTTGCCCGACGGCAACAGCACTTGCAGATGCGTTGCCGGCAACACCGGCTGGCCTTCCGCTGCAGGCGGATACACGTTCATCACCGGCAATGCGATCTGGCTGACGCGTCCGACCGACGATCCGGGACCGGTGGGAGCAGCCGTAGCGATGGTGTCCGCGATGGTAAAATACCACTCGACCGAATCATCGGCGCCGATCTTCTGCTTTGCGGTGTCGAAAACGCCGTCATCCACGACCGTTGCGCCGGTGGGACCGCACACCAGCGTGCCGGTTGCCGTGTAAAAGAACTTGTCGGCGGCGAACGCCGCTAGCGTGTCCCAGTTCGGACCATCGGCAACCGCGCCGTCGGCGTCTTTTCCGAACTCCCTGAAGCCGAACACGACCTTGAAATTGTGCATGGCGTCGCGCCCGAAGTCGAGCTGTCCATTCAGCTCGCCCTGCGCCGTCCACACGAAAGTCGGACCCACAAGCGAGAACAAAGCTTGCGCGTCTTTCTTGGCGACCGCATCGGCGAACGCTTTTTGCATCTTTGCAAAGGCGGCGTCAGGCGTGTAGGCCTCATCCAACTGCAGCTTGACCAGCGGATAGGGAACTTCCTTCATCGCCGCCGGCGATGCAACATCGGCGGCAACCATGAATGCCGCCGCGGTCGCGTAGATGCGTAAGCCGCGCATGCCACTCCTCCAATCCGTAACGCGCATTCGCGCCAATTTGTCTCGCCGGCAACGAAGCCCGGTTGGTCATAGCGGGTTTTCTTCGGTCGCGGCGAATTTATCTCAGCCCGGTGGGGATTACCAACCGATCCCTCCCGCTGCTCACCCCGGGAGCCGGCTGCGGTTGGCCGCGACCCAATTGTAGATCGGATGGCCGAGCAGGCGGCTCACCACCGGGATGTAGAACAACGGCACCAGCCACCACAGGCCGGGCACGCGCAGCACGACGTAGCGATAGGCCTCGAACCCCGGCAGCGCCCGGCCGTCCGGCAACACGGTGTAGAGCGCCTTTTCCACTTGCGCGTCGTCTACGACGGGGGACGGATCGGCGCGGAAGTCGCGGATCGCGATCTGGCCGAGGCCGTCGAAAGCGAGAAACCATGCCATCGAGCGGACGCAGAAGCCGCAATTCCCGTCGTAGACCATCTCCATGCCGCCCATCTTGCGCTTCCACCAGGCGCCGAGCCGGTGCAGCCATTCGGGACGCAGGAAGCTCATGTGCCCCATGATCATCACGAACGAGAAGTGGATCAGAGCGAGAAACAACGCGAACTGGAGGTGAAGGTAGATGGCCGCCGCCAGCATGTAAGGCCGCGTCGCCCGCTGCCAGATCAGAAACGGGTAGGCGAGCTCGATGAAAATCGTCAAATAGGTGGCGAGAACGCCGATCCAGTACTGGTGGGCAAGGACGTACAGATAAAAGTTGTTGTAATAGTCGGTCGTCGAAAAGGCCATCCAAATGGCGTCGCCGTTGCGCCATTCCTCCCATTTTATCTTGCTGACGCCGGTGTAGAAGAAAATCACCGCCATCTGGATTTGCATCAGCCGGATGCAGGCGCCCGCCCACGGGCTGCGGTAGGGCGGCAGCGTGGCCGCGAGGCTGACGCGCTTGGCGGCGCGCACGGCGCGCACCCGGTCCAGGCTTATCGCCCGTCCGACCGGCGCGAGGCACAAGATCAAAAGCAGGGAGCTGACGACCATGTCCACCCCGTAATCGAGGACGGGGTTGCGGTAGTCGTAGGAGAGCTTGCCGATCGGCAGGATCCACTTCACCCAGGACGTGCGCCATCCGAGCATGAAGGCGGCGCAGCAAAGCAGGAAAAGGACATGAAAGGCGACCAGCTGCCACGGCGCCGTGAGATAGTAGAAGATCGATTGCGCCCAGGCGTCCTTCAATCGCAGCGCGATCGACAGCGGCATGAAGCCGGCGTCACTCCAAAATTCGAACAAATAGGCGGTCGCGAAGGAGTAATGGACGAGGAGCGCCCCGCCGATACCGATGCGGGTGATCTCGAGCGGCGTCGTCGTCGCGTTTTGGAACCAAAGCCGCGACCAGGTCCGATCGAAGGCGGCGACGGACCGTCGGCCAAAGCGGGCAAGCGCGGCTAGGCGAAGCATGCGACGCCTGTCGGAACGCGACGTTGCATGAACTGCCGGGCGATTTCAGATCGGGACCACATCACGGTTGCGGGCAGAGGCCACGCAGCACGGGTGTTTCGGTCAAATATTCGGCGTCCGTGGTCCTGTTCTTGTCGAGCAAATAGTCCTGCGGCCGGAACTCCCCTTCCTCGACGGTGACGAGAGTGATCGCGACCGGCTTCAGCGCCGCCTGCTTTCGACAGAAAAACTTCACGAAGTAATCGCCATAAAGGTCCGGGCTGATCATGGGTTCCTGGAGTATTTTCTCATACCACCTATGGACCGGGCTGAGCCAGTTTATTTCCGTGATCGGCTTGAAGGTGTGCTTGTTGCCGGCGGCGTCTTCGATGACGTACCGCCATTGATAGGAGGCACCGATCGGCGAAAAGAAATTCCAATTCGCGTCGATTCCGAGCAGGGTCACATAGGGGTGGAACAGAGTGCGGAACGCCTGCACGATGACGTTCTGCGCGGGCACCGGCGCGAGCATCATCGCAACGGTGTGCCATGCGAGGAACAGCGACGCCGCCAAATAAATCAGGCGCTCCCGCCAAGCTTTCCAAATCATTCCGGCACCCTGCGAGGCGATCGAATAGCCGTTTCTCAGCAACGTTGCTCGCCGGATGATAGCAACACGGGCTGGCTGACGGCAACCGCGGACGCCGCGCGCACAAGCGGCAATCGGCGTCCACCACGGGGGCGCGCCGGGCGAGCCGCCGGCGCGCCGCGAGCTCCCGGCCTTCAAAGCGCCGCCGGGGGGCGCGGCAACGCCACCGGCCTGCGCATGGCCGAGAGCCGGCCGCGGTTGGCCGCGACCCAATTGTAGATCGTAGCGCCGAGCAGGCGGCTCACCACCGGGATGTAGAACAACGGCACCAGCCACCACAGGCCGGGCACGCGCAGCACGACGTAGCGATAGGCCTCGAACCCCGGCAGCGCCCGGCCGTCCGGCAACACGGCGTAGAGCGCCTTTTCCACTTTCGCGTCGCC
>Ga0193751_1001267_pt1 | contig 16487 bp, 16 predicted proteins | sample L1c2metaG_FD_143050 | JGI IMG/M metagenome (GOLD analysis project Ga0193751, IMG submission 143050) | Soil microbial communities from a riparian zone of the East river system, Colorado, United States - L1c2 | ecosystem: Environmental > Terrestrial > Soil > Riparian zone | place: USA: East River... | reverse complement strand
CCCCACGATCAGGGAAACGGAGGCGATGGCGATCAGCAGAACAGTCAGAGTCTTACTGGCGTCGAGTTGCGCCTGAATAATGTCCTCAGGATTACGAATATTGAAGTCATCCTCTTCTTCGGGACGAAGATGATGGCGGTCACGGAGTACGGCGGTTGCTTCCTGTCCCGCCATCTTGACCATATCTTGTGACACCGCCGAGCACAGGATGTCGTCCAGCCACGTAATGCCCTTGAGTTTCTTCTGCGCGACCGTGTAGGGGAGGAGAATCGTGTCGTCCTGGTCCTGGCCGGACAGGGAAAGTCCCTTGGGATACAGGGTCGCCACCACTTTGCAAGGAAGGTTGTTGACGCGAATGACTTTCCCAACTGGGTTTTCGACGCCAAACAGTTGTTCCCGAACCGTACGGCCGATCGCGCAGACGTCAGCCGCTCGATCCACATCATCCTGCGAGAATACGGCGCCCTGATCGACGTACCATCGCTTTATGTCGAAGTATTCGGGCGTAACGCCTCGGTAGGACGTGTGCCAATTTTGATTGCCATAGATGACCTGTACTGGATCATCCACATTCGGCGAAACGTTCTTGATGAGCGAAACCTGGTTCTTGACGGCTATGGCATCGGCCATGACCAGCGTCTTCGTATCATGCGTGCCCGTGCGAACGCCGTTGACCGCGCGGCCGCCAGCCTCAATCCAGACGAAGTTGTCTCCCAGATTATTCAGTTGTTGCTGGACTCGCGCTTGTCCGGCTTTGCCAATGGCCACGACGCAGATCACTGCCGCAATCCCGATGGTTATCCCCAGAACCGTCAAGACGCTTCGCATCTTGTTTCTGAGCAACGTCACCAGAGCTGATCGAAAGAGAGCGCCGTAGTTCACAATTCCTATGCCTCCTCGGGTCTGGGAAAGCTAAAAAGGCTCAACATGAACTAAAACTTATCCGTTTGATGCAATTCTGCCTCATTCCGGGCCGGGCGCACCGCCGCTGTTGCGACGAAGGTAGAGCTTAGCCGTGGTGGGTTAAGCGGGCATAAATCGAAAATGAAATTCCTTTCAGACTACCATTGCTGCGCGGACTAACCGAAGCCGCGACCTTCATTGAAAACCTCGCCCGGTCGTCAAGCTATAATCGCGAGACAGTGTCTGTCATCGTGCTTCAAGAGTCATGTTCATGAGTTGTCCTGCCCCAGCCATACCTCTCAGCCGCCGGGAATGGCTTGCCCGGCTGGGTAGGACGATGCTGGTATCTCCTTTGCTGAACATGGCTTGGTTGAACATGGCGATGATTGGTACGTCCTGCGGAGGGTCTGGAAACAGTAATTCGGGGCCGCCTCCTCCGACGGATGACCAATTTCTGGATGAAGTCGAACGTGCCACCTTCCTTTACTTCTGGGAGCAGGCCAGTTCGACTACGGGCCTGGTGAAAGACCGGGCCTTCGCTAGTGGGAATGACAGTCGCACGGTCTCAAGCATTGCGGCCACCGGCTTTGGTCTAACCGCCCTGTGCATCGCGGACCAGCGCGGCTACATGGCCAACGCCAGCATTGTTGCGCGTGTCCAGGCTACGTTGAGTTTCCTTCTCAACCAGATGCCGAATCAAAACGGTTTCTTCTACCACTTCGTGGATATGAATACCGGGCAGCGGGTAAACAACTCTGAGGTCTCTTCGATTGATACCGCCATCCTGCTGTGCGGCGTACTCACCTGCCGGCAACACTTTCAGGACCAGCAGATTGTAGACCTCGCGACGCAAATCTATCAGCGCATCAACTGGCCGTGGATGCTCAACGGCGGAAGTACGTTCTCCATGGGCTGGACGCCGGAAGGCGGATTCCTGACTGCGCGCTGGGACACTTACTCCGAGCTGATGATGCTGTACCTGTTGGCGATCGGCGCGACCGCGAACCCGATTCCGGCGAGCGCATGGCAAGCGTTTGCGCGCCCGTCGCTGACTTACCAAGGCTTGACTTACGTTACGAATACCAGCGCGCCGCTGTTTATCCACCAGTATTCCCACGCCTGGTTCGACTTTCGCAACAAGCAGGACGCCTACGCCAACTACTTCAACAACTCCATCACTGCAACGCAGGCCCACAAGCTGTTCTGTTCTTCGCTCGCCAGTCAGTTTTCCGATTATTCCGACAAACTGTGGGGAATCACGGCGTCGGACTCAGTGAACGGCTATGTGGCGTGGGGCGGGCCACCGGCTATGGGGCCAATCGATGGTTCGATCGTTCCATGTGCGGCCGGCGGATCGATTCCGTTTCTGTCCTCCGATTGCATTGCGGTGCTGCGCAATATCCAGAGCGCGTTCCCGAAGGCGTGGCAGAGGTACAGCTTTGTGGACGCGTTCAATCCTCTTTCCGGCTGGTATGACACGGATGTGCTCGGCATTGATTTGGGCATCATGATGCTGATGGCGGAGAACCAGCGCACCGGCTTCGTCTGGAACACATTCATGAAGAACCCTGAAGTTGTGGGCGCGATGACGGCAGTTGGGTTCCATTAGGGTGCTGCGGATTATGTTGGTTCAACCGCGAATTTTCCCGGTATAGAGCGCCATGCCCACCACGGCGTCAATTCCCAGCGCGTCGAGGCTGTCGATCTCGTGCTGTTCGGTGATACCGCCGGCGACTACGAGGCGCCGGGCAGTGGCGCGCCGGATGGAATGAACCGTTTCCATCGGAATTCCACCCATCAAGCCTTCCGTGTCGATGTGGGTATAGAGGAAGCTCTCGCAGAACGGCTCTAACTCGCGAATCATATCGAAAGCAGTGATGGCAGTGTTCGTGCGCCAGCCGTCGATTGCGACTCGGCCTCCGCGGGAGTCGAGAGCAAACATTAGAGCTGTTTTTGGGAGGTTGTCTGCCAGTGCGCGCGCGTGCTCCTGATTGATCCGGCCATCGGTCAACAACGCGGAACCGATGATGACCTTGCGTGCACCCATGTCCAGAAGTTCCTGTCCGGTTTCGACGCCGCGAATGCCGCCGCCAACCTGGCAATTCAGGCGGCCGACGATTTGTTTCACTAACGACCGGTTGTTACCGGCGCCGCGGGCTGCGTCGAGGTCGATGAGTTGGACTATGGGATAGTTCGAGAAGCGCTCGATCCAATAGTCGAAGTTGTCGAACTCCAGTTTCTTTTTCTCGCCCTGGACTAGCTGCACGATCTTGCCGTCCATAAGGTCGATCGACGGAATCAGCATGGCCACCTCACCGGCACGTTGGCGGCTTGCAGTTCGCGTTTCAATTGTCCGATGTTCTCGATACCGAAATGGAAAATGGAAGCCGCCAGAGCCGCGTCGGCGCGACCGTTGCGAAACACGTCAATGAAGTGTTGTGGCGAACCGGCGCCACCCGACGCGATCACAGGAATCGAAACTGCATCGGCCACAATCTGCACCAATTCGCAATCAAAACCAGCCTGGGTCCCATCGCGGTCCATTGAGGTGAGCAGGATTTCTCCGGCACCGCAATCGGCCGCGTCCCGCGCCCATTGCAGCGCGTTGCGGCCTGTGGGAATGCGGCCTCCGGCAACGAATACTTCAAAACCACCGTTAGCCCGTCGGGCATCGATGGCCACCACCACCGCTTGCGAGCCAAAACGGGCGGCAATTTTTCCGATCAGCGCCGGGTTGCGAACCGCAGCCGAGTTGATGGCGATCTTGTCCGCGCCGGCCTCGAACACGGCCTCGGCGTCGGAGAGTTCACGGATTCCGCCGCCGACCGTAAACGGAATAAACAATCCGCGTGCCGTGCGGGAGACGACATCGAGCATCGTGTGGCGTTTATCGCGGGTGGCCGTGATATCGAGCAGAACGATTTCGTCCGCACCATCGCAGGCGTGAGCAGCGGCACAGTCGGCGGGGTCGCCCGCGTCGCGCAGATTATGGAATTGCACGCCTTTCACGACTCGGCCGTCGTCCACATCGAGACAGGCGATGATGCGCTTGGTCAACACTTGCTAAACCTCACAGAAATTCTTCAGGATGAGAAGCCCCACGGTCCACGATTTTTCGGGATGGAACTGCACTCCGAAAATGTTTTCTTGTTCGACGACGGCGGAAAACTGCGCTCCGTATTCGCTCGCCGCCGTGGTGGCGGCAACCACCGGCGCCTGAAAAGAATGGGTGTAGTAGACAAAGGAGTCGGGCGCGACGTTACGCAACAAGCGCGAGCTTTCTCCGGCCGAAGCTTCGCGGACTGAGCTTTCCCGAACCACCAGCGAGTTCCATCCAACGTGCGGCGATTTCACCGATGACGGAAACGGCCGGCATCTGCCGGCAAAAATTCCTGCTCCCGTAAACTCCGGAGCCTCATCGCTGCCCTCGAACAGCCATTGCATTCCCAGGCAAATCCCAAGGAATGGCTTGCCGGATTTCGCGCCTTGCAGCACGGCATCTCGCAAGCCCGTGTTGTCGAGGCCGCCCAACGCGGAGAAGTGGCCGACGCCGGGCAGAACGATCTTGTCCGCGGTTGCGACGACTTCAGGCTGCGTGGTTACGACGACTTTAGCGCCGAGATAGTCAAACGCCTTCTTCACCGAATTCAGGTTGCCGGCGCCGTAATCCACGATGGCGATCTTTGGAGCGGTCGTTGGAGCCATCATAGAAGCCCCTTGGTGCTCGGCAGCATGCGTCCCAGTCGCCGGTCGCGGGAGCAGGCTACACGAACCGCGCGCGCAAAAGCTTTGAAGAGCGCTTCGATCTTGTGGTGGCTGGAGCGCCCGTAAAGCACACGGGCATGAACATTCGCGCGCGCGCCGCGTGCGAAGCCCTCAAAGAAGTCGGACAGCAGTTCCGTTTGCAGATCGCCGACCCGCGTCGCGCGGACTTTGGTTTGGACCACGGCCAGCGCACGGCCGCCAAAGTCCACTGCCGCCAGACCTAAAGTCTCGTCCATGGGCATCAAGAAATATCCGGCTCGCAGGATGCCGCGCCGGTTGCCGAGAGCGCGGTCGAACGCCTCACCCAGAGCGATTCCGACATCTTCCACGGTATGGTGCTGATCCACGTCCAAGTCGCCCAGAGCGGCGAGTTTCAAGTCGAACGCTCCGTGACGCGTGAACAGTTCCAACATGTGGTCGAGAAAACGGATCCCGGTGGAGACTTCGTACTTTCCACGGCCTTCAATGGTGAGAGCAATTCGAATTTCTGTTTCTGCGGTCTTGCGATGCAGTTTGGCTTTTCTCACGCCCGCGCTCCTGTTGGCAAACCAGTTCGCAATCCAAGCTGCTCGACCACGTCCCGCAGAGCAGTAATGAGAGTCTCTGTATGTTCGTCCGATCCCACAGTTAGGCGGACGCAACCCTCGCATCCGGGATCAGTGTGGCGGTCGCGAACCAGAATTTCGCGATCGTGTAGGGCTCGAACGAACTCCGCGTGGGCTGAGCCGATGCGTACGAGGACAAAGTTGGCGTGGCTCGGCCAGTAATGCAATCCGAGATTGCCAAGTTCCTGCTGCAATTTATCGCGGTTGCTTAGCACTTGCGTGACATAGCGGCTGACGTACTCCTGATCTTGAAGAGCCTTTGGCAGAACTGCGAGGGCGGCTGCGTTGACGTTGTAAGGCGAGGCCATGCGGCGGACCATCGCCATCTGGCGGGCTTCTCCCGCCAGAATGCCAATGCGTAAACCAGCGAGGCCGTAGGCCTTGGAGAAAGTCCGCGCCACGAAAAGATTTTCGACCTGCTGCTTGTGGTCAATGAGCGTCTCTCCGTGAAATTCGAAATACGCCTCATCGACGAGCACGGCAGCTTGCGGCGCTGCTTCTGCAATCCGAATGAGGACATTGCCTGAGACTGCTGCTCCGGTTGGATTGTTAGGATTCGCCACCGCGATGATCCGGGTTTGTGGGCTGAGATGAGCGAGCAGTGCCTTTTCCGGAAAGGTAAAATGGTCGCCGGCGCGCACTTCGACAACGCGGGCGCCTTCAGCCTGGGCAAAGATGGCGTACATGGCGAAGGTGGGCGTAACTATGAGCGCTTCGTCCCCGGGATCGAGATACGTGGAGCTGAGAAGATGAATCGCTTCGTCGACTCCGTTGGTAAGCAATACCTGCGCTGGATCGAGTCCGAGAAAGCCCGCGACCTCTTTTTCAACCGGCTCGCGTTCGGGATAGCGCGCCAAGAGTTCCGAATCGAGCGAGCGCAACCGGGCCAGCACGCGCGGCGAACACCCCACGGTGCTCTCGTTGAAATCGAGACGCAGTCCGGTTCGCCCAGCCAGAGGAGGCCGATATGCGTGCAGATTTTTCACCGCTTCGCGAGCTTCAAGCATGGGATAACCTCACTCGGAATGCCTCCGCGTGGCCCGTCAAACCTTCGGCATTGGCCAGCGTAATGCCCGGAGGCGCGATTCGGCGGATTCCCTCGCGGGACACTTGCTGGCAGGCAATGACGCGGACGAAATCGAACACGCTGAGGCCGGCACGCACACGCGCCATCCCACCCGTGGGCAACACATGGTTTGGTCCGGAGACGTAATCGCCGGCGGCCTGAGGCGTGAACTCATCCAGGAAAACCGAGCCGGCGTGGTGCACTGCCGGCGCCAACGCTGCCGGGAGCGTGAGATGCTCGGGCGCAATGCGATTCGCCGTCTCGACGGCCTGGTCAAGAGACGCGACTAGAAGGATGGCGCCGCGACGCGAGAGTGATTGGGCGGCGATTGGGTTGGCACGCGTGCGCTTCTGCACCTCTTTCTGAACTCTTTTTGCTAACGCGGGCGCAGTTGTTATGAAGATGCACAGCGCGTCGGGATCATGTTCAGCCTGGGCTACAAGGTCGGAAGCGATGCAAGCCGGATCGCCGTCTGCACTGATGATCACGGCTTCGGTGGGGCCCGCCAGGAACTCAATTGCGCAATCGAAAGCCACGAGTTTCTTGGCCGCGGTCACGTACCGGTTGCCGGGACCGACGATCTTGTCTACGCGCGGGATATCTTCGGTTCCATAGGCAAGGGCGGCGATGGCCTGTGCTCCACCGACTCGGTAGAACTCACGCACACCGAGGAATGCCGCCGCTGCCAAGGTTGCCTGGGCAGGGTGCGGAGACGCGACGCGAATCTGCTTCACACCGGCGACCTGCGCGGGAATCACGGTCATGAGTAACGTAGACGGCAAAGGATAGCGGCCGCCCGGCACATAGCATCCTACCGATTCCAGGGGGCGCACCAATTGGCCTACGAAAACGCCGGGCTGGATTTCGCGCCGCCACTCTTTCTGCCCGTCCTTGGGCGCCTGCCACTCCGCATAGCGGCGGATGTTGCTCGCAGCCTGCTTGATCGCCTCCTGGAGCTCTGGGTCTGTTTGCTCCCAAGCCTCCTGGAGAAGGGCCTCGGGAACACGGAGTGGCTCGCCTTTGCCCAATCCGTCCCAACGTGCGGCGTAGCGGCGTACTGCGCGATCCCCGTTGCGGCGGACGTCATTCACAATGCGACGCACTGCCGGCTCGACCTCTGCCAGATCAGTCGCACCGCGCCCGGCCAGCGCAGTCACAAGACGAGCTTGCGCGGCGCCTTCGAGAATGCGCATCACGTTGCCCATCACATCACCACCTTGTTCAGCGGATATTCGACGATCCCCTGAGCGTTGGCTTGCTTCAGCTTCGGAATCAGCGACCAGGCGGTGTGCTCCTCAATGACCGTGTTGACCGCGACCCACTCGCCATCCGCCAGAGGGGCGACAGTCGGATTCTTCAATGCGGTCAGAAGGCCGAGAACTGCAGGCAAGTCCGCTTTACGCACGTTGAGCATCAGACCGACTCGCCCATGCGCGGCCATAGCCCCTGTGAGCATGACCGCCAGGTTCTCAATTTTTTCTCGCCGGGAAGGATCGGCCCATGCGGCCTTGTTCGCGACCAGTTGCGTGTTGGACTCAAGAACTGTTTCAAGGATTCTCAAATGATTTGCGCGTAGCGAACTACCCGTCTCCGTGACCTCGACGATGGCGTCTGCCAGCAACGGCGGCTTGACTTCGGTCGCGCCCCAGGAGAATTCGACCCGCACGGCAACATTCCGGCTCGCAAAATAATTGCGGGTGAAGCTGACCAGTTCGGTGGCAATAATTCGGCCGTCAAGGTCTTCGAGTTTCTGAAAGCCCGAATCCTCCGGGACGGCCAGTACCCACTTGACCGTGCCCATGCTCTGTTTGGCATAGATCAGGTCGGTGACTTTGACCACTTCGAGGCCGCTTTCGAGCACCCAGTCCAGGCCAGTCAAGCCGGCATCGAGGGCGCCATGTTCGACGTACCGGGCCATTTCCTGGGCACGAATGAGCAGGCATTCGATCTCGGGATCATCCGTGGATGCGAAATAGGAACGGGCATTGGTGTATACGCGTAGACCGGCGCGCGTGAAAAGGCTTAACGTCGCTTCCTGCAAACTTCCTTTGGGGATGCCCAGTCGCAGTTTCATCGCGCCGCCTTAGCTTGCTCAAATGGAGTTTCGAGCACGCTTCCCAAAGGTAATTCCTGAGTGAAGCAGGAACGCGTCCCGGTGTGGCAGACCTTGCCCTCGCCCAGCACACGGACGCGCAGGAGTACCGTATCTCGGTCGCAGTCGGTCCAGGCTGCAACCACCTGCAGACGATTGCCAGAGCTCTCTCCTTTGGTCCACAGTGTCCGGCGGGTGCGGCTGTAGAACGTCACGAATCCAGTGCGCAGGGTTTGGTCCAACGCTTCTCGATTCATAAAGCCAACCATCAGGAGTTCGCCGGTGCGCTCATCCTGAATGACGGCGGGCGCCAGGCCCTGCATCTTGTCAAAGTCGATTTCCATTGCATCCTCCTAATCTCCGCGCCAGATTTTTCAGAGCTCGGACAAAAGCAAAAAGCCCGCTGGGCGAGTTGTGCGCCAGCGGGCTTGGATTTCCTATGAGTGCTTTTTAGTTATCCGTTGTCCCCCGCCGACACGCTCATCGCATGGTGATGATGGTGGTGGCGATGGGTCAGCGAAGTCATCGTGAACATGATATTAGGGCAGTGGAGATATGGTTGTCAATCTGTTGCTAGGATGAGGATGAGCCAGATTTCAAAATAGGTGCGAAGGGAAAAGGGCCCGGCTCTCGTTCTACTGGATAAGACCCAAGTCTTTTTCCACGGCCTCTTGGTTGACAGCGTGAAACGCCACCCGTCCCTTCAGCACTATTCTTTAGGACAACGATAAGAAGACCGCTGTGGGAGATGGCAGACTCCGGAAGCGCAAAGCCAATTCCAAGGAGGGTAAGGATGAAAGCGAAAGCCGCCAGCGCAGTATCGCTGAGTCCGCTGGTAGACCATGTGGTGATCATCGTCAAAGAAAACCACACTTATGACAACTATTTCGGCACCTTCCCGAATTCGGAGGGCGATAACAAACTGGGGAAGGAGCCGAATCCTCCAAATGTCAGCCCGGACCACCGCCACGAAACCTGGATGACGTGTGATTCGGACCAGCGCTATCGGGTGCAATATTCCGAAGCGGATATCCCCACCTACTTTGCGCTGGCGCGCCAATACACGATTTGTGACCATTTCTTTTCGGAGGTAGCGGGGCCGTCGACTCCCAGTCACCTCATGCTGATTACGGCTGATTCTCCCGTCATCAACAACCCGCCCTTTAGCTCGACGCCCAAGAATTTATACGATTTGAAGTCGTTTCCGCTTGCACTGCAGAAAGCGGGACTTACCTGGGGAAACTATGGCGGTTATGCGTTTCACTACATACGCGAACTGGCGGCGCTTTCGCAGAATCACAGCCGCGATCTGTTTGCCCATCAGGCGGCCGCAGGCCAGCTCCCCTCCGTTTCCTGGGTCTATGGGGACGGTAACCCCCCGTACAGCGAACATCCCAGGCAGAACATTACCTCAGGTTCGGAATGGACCGGTCAACAGATTCAGGCCATCGTGGATGGCGGGTTGTGGCCGCGCACGGTCGTTTTTGTTACCTGGGATGACTGGGGCGGATGGTACGACCATGTCGTTACCCCCAATGTTGAAAAGTGGGACAGCCGCCGCGCCCAGTATCCGGGAGACGCGCATCCAGAGTTTGATGGCCAGCAGTTTCGATACGGCTCGCGCGTTCCTTGTCTTGCCATCAGTCCGTATGCGCGGCTGGGATATGTCTCGCAGACGCAACACTCCCACATCAGCCTGGTGAAATTCTGCCAGGAATTGTTCGGCGTTCCGTCCATTAATCCGCGGCTGGATACCGCCGATGACATGTCCGATTGTTTTGATCCGACGCAGGCGCCGCTTGCGCCACCGAAGCTTCCGGCGCCAACGGTGCTGGGACGCGGAGGGACTGGGGGAGTGCCGGGGCCGGTACAACCGCCAAGACCCAAACCGAAACCGAAGCCGAAACCGAAACCGCGTAGGCCGCATCGGTGAACCAGGTAGTACTTCTGGGCGACTACTATCCCGCTGATACCGGGTATCGTGGTAGCAATAATCGTTGGCAGCAGGGATCAAGAGTAAGAGGAGGTCACATGAGCACCAAGGGAACGACAGAACCGCGGCGTCCGATGAATGTTTATGTTCGGCGAGGCTCCAGTGCGGAGAAGGCTTTCAGGAAACGCGCTGGATCGCCTTCGCCAAAGGCGATTGCGCCCGGCATTGCACCCACTCCGGAACACGATCTCAAATATCAGGGCGGGAAAACAATTCAGGACTTGAGATTCATGAATTTCTATGTCGGCGGCGATGCCTGGGACAAGGGTGATATCGCAAATATCGATAAGGCCCTCTCCGCGGCAATGTCCGACCAGGATCTCAACAATGTGATGGTGCAGTACTTTCCTAGTCCAATTACCACTACGTTTGACGGTTCCCAAACCTTGCCCGGCTCCCCTCCGGCGATCATGTCACAAGGGGACGTCGAGCAACTGGTGGCGACGTTCTACAGCGGAGGTAAACTGACCGGTCGCGACTTGACGACGACGCTCTTCAACTTCATGCTTCCGCCGGGAACCGTGCTGAATACCGACACCGCGACCACGGGTGGCGGAGAGCATGTGGCCTCCGGGATCAAAAGGCAAGCGGGTGCGGTGAGGCCGCATGCCGTCGTGCCCAAGGCTCTCGTACCCAAAGATGAAGCTGATTCGCTCAACGGATTGGGTGGCTACCACGGCTCGGTTCATGTCTCCGGTACCGACATCGTCTATTACGCGGTTGGCGTTTACTCGCAAACCGAAGCCGATGGGACGGTGAACGGTATCCCGGTGTTTGACCAGCCGTGGAAGAATGTGGTCGCCACCTTCTATCACGAACTGAATGAGGCTCGAACCGACGCGGATGTTGAAGATGCAATCCGTGCCGGTAATGATCCCAACGCCAACTCGTTCCTCGGGTGGGTATCCGATCAGGGCGAGGAAATCGGTGATTTTCCGGTGTCCGAAGCCGGTGGCGATTTGACGGAGGTATTTCAGGAGGTGGAGCTCACCGACGACAGTGGTACGGTTCCGGTGCAGTTCATGTATTCAGATGCGGTCCACGGACCCGAGGGGCCTATTGCTGAGGCGCACGAGCCCGTCAATAGCCTTCAACAACGGAGCGCATAAAACCATAGCGGGCACATTAGGGAGCACGGCGTAACGGCTTCGTGCTCCTTTGTGCCCCTGGTGGATTAAAGATTTCCTCCGTGTTGCTCTGTGCCCCCAGTGGTGAAGGCCGTGGCGGTTGCTACTTGCCCGTGTAGAGATCCGGAAACTGTTGCCGAAGGTGAGCAACTTTTGGCGCATCGTTATAGATGATGTAGGGACTGTCGGGATGACGGGTGGCGTAATCCTGGTGGTAGGCCTCGGCGGGATAGAAGGCTTTCAACGGGACCACTTGAGTCACAATGGGACGCGGGAAGACTTTGGCTTTCTCCAGTTGCGTGATGTACGCCTCGGCGATTCGTTTTTGCTCATCGTTGTTGTAGAAAACGGAAGAGCGATACTGGCTGCCGGTGTCTGGTCCCTGACGGTTCAACTGCGTGGGATCGTGCGCGACGGAGAAGAAGACTCGAAGAAGTTGTCCGTAGGTGATCTGCGATGGATCGTAGGTGATCTTCACCGATTCCGCGTGGCCGGTATCGCCGTTGCTTACTAATTCGTATTCCGCAGTTCCGGCTGCTCCGCCGGAATAGCCTGACGTGGCACCGATCACGCCCTTCACGTGCTGGAAGACGGACTGAATGCCCCAGAAGCAGCCTCCGGATACGACGGCAGTTTGTTCAGACTTGGCCGTCGCCAGCGTGGCGTCCACAGCGGGGTTAGGGACGGCGGCACCAGCACGGTCGCCGGCATTGCAAGCGACTACGCCCACGAGGGTTACCATCAAGAGCACAGCAGATACGCGTGAGTAGAAGCTGGACATAGATATAACGAACTCCTTCGAACGCTCAGTAGTCAATTCCGAGCGCCTCTTTAATAGAGTCGGCAGACGGACAAAAGTTACGGATATTGCCGGTGGATCGCCGGGCGTCCCCGCCCGGCTGGCACAAACTTGGGGGCCGAGCTTGGACGGTCGAGACGCCCGTCGCTCCATCGGATGACTCGTCACTCGTCACGAGGTCACGAGATACTTCTTCATGCAGCGCATACAGGGAGTGTAACCCTCCCGCGATGCTTCGGCAGCGGTGATGGTTCGCAGCTTGTCTTTTTCGTGGATAAAATCGCATCCAGCAACGTGAAACAGTTTCCCATCTTCCGAAACCACAACCATCATGTTCGGAGGAACGCCAGTGCCGGGTTGCGCGTGTTCGGAACGCAGCTCAGGAGTGTGGAGCGCTGAGGAACGGGCCACCTCGATGGTGCCGGCGACCAGGCAGGCCGCCGCGGCGGCGACCATCCACCCCAAGAAGCTCCTCCGGGTGGGCGGCATATTCTCGTCCAGTCGCTGATGCAGACGCTGGCTGAATCCGAGGGGCACTTCGAGCATCCGTTCATCGCCATATAACTGGAGCACGTTACGCGTGCCGTCCACTACGGCGGCGCAGCGCTTGCACCCGCGGATGTGTTCCTGCATGGCAACGCGCAGACCGGGTTCAACTTCGCCGTCGAGATAGTTTGAAACTTCGCGCCAAACTTCTTCGCAGCTGACTACCATGGCTTTGTCCCCTTTACGAAAGACAACTTACTGGTCATGCTCCAGGCGCCGCCGAGGCCGGGCGCGAGCAAATCGCGCAACATCAGGCGTGCCCGCAATAGCCGAGTCTTGACCGATGCGGTGGAGATTCCGAGCGCCTTAGCCGTTTCCTCGATGCTGAGGTGCTGCATGTCGCGCAGGACAAAAACTTCACGGTAGATTTGCCCCAACCCGGCCAGCGCCTCGGCGAGCTTCTGCCGGACCTCGTTGCGTTCCAGCGTTTCCGACGGAATCTCTCGCCAGTCGGCGAAGTCGCGAGGTGTATAGTTGCCTTCCTCGTCCTGGCGATCCGCGATTGGTTCCATAATGTTGGCGTGTGCTTTCCTTCTTCGCATACGCGCCTCGTTGACGGTGATCTGGATGAGCCATGTGCTGAACCGCGACTCCGCGCGAAACTGCCGGATATGTTTGAAGGCCTTCAGCACTGCCTCCTGCGCCACGTCCTCGGCGTCGGCCTCGTTCCGTAGAATCGCAAAGGCTGCCGCGTAGACTCGCCGCTCGTGGGGGCGAATCAACTCATAAAAAAGTTCGTGCTCGCCAGCCAGGACACGCCGGATCAGCATCTCTTCGTTGAATTGTTCGGCTGGACGCTCCAGCGAAATCATCCTCTCCGGCATCGCTCCTCACCGCACTGAACTTAGCGTTGACTCGGCACCATTATGCCCGAAAAATTACGCAGTTGAATTTGGCCGATGGAGCGACGGGCGCCTCGTCCGTCCAGCCGGGCGGGGACGCCCGGCGCTCCACCGGCAAGCTTGGATCGACACGGCACCCGTTTGGTGTGATTCCCAGTGGGGAGCAAAGTTTCGGCCTTGCGTCGTTCGACTTGGCTCCGGTTCGAATTAACTCCCAAAGATCCACGCAAGGCAAGAAAATCCACCACTTTTGTGCCATTTTTGCCCGATTCTCCACAGCCTTCCACCAGCTTGCTACTTGCATTCCCACATACAAGTTCCGGATAATCATGGACAAGAGTTGATCGCCGTGTATCGCTATAGCCGCCTAGACTTGCTGCGTATCCTTCGGCTCGTTCCTCGCCAGCTTCAGACCTGGGAGAAGGCGGGACTGGTAACGGCGGGCGCAGATTACTCCTTCTTCGATCTCGTGCAGATAAAGAAAGTGCGCGACCTCTGCGCCCAGCGCGTTCGTCCGGCCGTCATCCGGCAATCGCTCGAAGCCATGCAGAAACAGGTTGCGGGCATGGAGAATCCACTGCTCGAGGCCGGCGCCTATCAGAGCGGACATCGCATCGCTTTCCGCCATCAGGGGCGGCTGCTTGAGCCCATCGCCGGGCAGTTTATGTTCGATTTCTCCTCCGAAGAAAGAAAAGTGGTAACCAGTTCGCCGCGTAATGGACCGGAACTGGTGGTGACCGACGTTGCCGACTTGTTTGCGCGCGGGATCACGCTGGAAGAGAATCCCTCCACGCAGAACGAGGCGATCACAACTTATTTAAAGGTTCTCGAAATGGATCCCATTCACGCCGCCGCGCACATCAATCTGGGCACACTGTACTACAACCGCCAGGAATACGCGCTCGCCGAGAGGCACTACCGTTCGGCGATTCAGATCGATCCACGCTACGCGCTCGCCTATTTCGACCTGGGCAACGTGCTCGACGAAACCGGACGCGTCGAGGAAGCCATCAACACTTATAAGACCGCGATTCAACTCGCGCCCACTTACGCAGACGCGCACTACAACATCGCGCTGGCCTACGAGAAGATACGCGAACCGCGTAAGGCGCTGCAACACTGGCGTGCCTACGTGAAACTCGACACCACCGGCCCCTGGACCGTGCACGCCAAACATCAGATCCAGCGCATCCTGCAGAGCGACAGCCTGAAGCTGGTGCACTCCCGCAAGGCGAACTGAACAACGCTGGGTAATGCGTCCGTCTCGGCTGCGGGTCAAGGAGAGTTGTTTCCCGCGTATACTCAGGCGTCACCTCTCAAGGAGTGCAGGAGATCAAGATGAACCTCTATCGGCAAATTTTGATGCTGAGTCTCGCGCTCAGCGTAGCGGCGAGCGGAGTCTGCTTTAGCCAGGCGGCTTCAAAGAAGAAAGAGATTTACTCCGAAAAAGCCGATGCGCACGCCGAAATCAGAGAGGCTCTGGAGAAGGCTACGGCGGAAGGCAAGCGCGTCATTGTCGTGTTTGGAGCAAACTGGTGCTACGACTGCCACGTGCTCGATACGGCTTTTCATCGTTCAGACTTGGCGCCGATACTCTCCGCCAACTACGAAGTTGTGCATGTCGATATCGGAAAGGGAGAAAAGAATCAGGACCTGATGAAGCAGTACGAGGTTCCGATGAAGCGTGGCATTCCAGGCCTGGCCGTGCTTGATGCCGATGGGAAGCTGGTTTACAGCCAGAAGAATGGCGAATTCGAGAATGCGCGAGCACTCGCCCCGGAAGATTTTCTGGCGTTCCTGAACAAGTGGAAACCGGCAGCGCAGAGCCGGTAAGATTTGCGATTACTGAACCTCCCGATAAAAAAAGGCGCGGCTTGTTGCGCCGCGCCATAGGAGAGAAAGTCAGTCGTCCGCCAGTTAGTCCACCACCAGCTTATTCTCAACGCTGAACGCGCCGGGTACGGAACTCGCTCGGATTCCGGCAATGGTCTTGTCCATCGCGCTCTCGACCGTTCCATAGAGCGTCACGTGTCCGTTATCAACCACGATGCGGATCGGGTGCACCGGGTCGGTCGCGTAGCGGCCAAGCACCGAGTCGCGATAAATCGCGCGAGCCGTCCGCACCCGGATCGAATCGTCAAACAGAGAAACGGGCAGCACGTTCACCTCGCTCACGACGTCCTTGACGCCAGGCGTACGCGCCACGATTGCGAGCGCCGAGTCCTTCGCTACGTCGTTTAGGGTGTCGCCGTCGATGGTAGCGACGCCATCTCTCACGCTGAGCGCAAGATAGTTGAACGCGTTGTCGTAGTATCCGACACGGTCATAGGCCAGCTTCTTTGCCAGTTTCTGCTGGAGCTGGCTATCGGGCACGGTTTCTCCCGCGACCGCGATGTCATTTCGCACTCCGGTGACGTTTGCGAGCTTCTTAACTTTCTTGGCCGCATCGAGTTTGTCCTGATAAAGGCTGACCGTTCCGGTCAGAGTCACAATGCCATCTTCGACGCTCGAGTTCACGCTTTGCAGTTGCTTCGCGTCATGAATCTTGTGGCTGACTGTCTGCTGAATCTGCTGATCGTAGCGGCCGGTCGAGGCCATCGCAGTCATACTCAGCAGGACGAGCGACACTAGAGTCACAACAAATACTTGTCTTTGCTTCTTCATGGTTACCATCCCTACCGGAATCCGCCTTTCTCGCGGTATTAACCGGTTAGTTAAATAGATGCGCGACGGGTCGTCCAGGATTGTT
>Ga0193751_1001266_pt1 | contig 16488 bp, 21 predicted proteins | sample L1c2metaG_FD_143050 | JGI IMG/M metagenome (GOLD analysis project Ga0193751, IMG submission 143050) | Soil microbial communities from a riparian zone of the East river system, Colorado, United States - L1c2 | ecosystem: Environmental > Terrestrial > Soil > Riparian zone | place: USA: East River... | reverse complement strand
GTCGCGACACGAAGCCCTCGGGCAAACAAGAGCGACAGTGGCACAGCCGTACGCTGAACGATCACTCCCAGAACAATAGCGCCCAAAAAAACGAGAGGCGGAGGGAATCGGACCTTTGCACCGCGCCCATTGGGAAGCGTCATGCTCTAAACCCCCCGTTTTTCGGTCGATAGAAATTCATGCCTGGTCTTTTTGGAAAATCACCCTGTCCCCATTGCATTTCGATCACCCACGTTCCCTTTTCTCGGTCGCAGCACGAAGGAATATGGCCTGTCCCACCGCTAGTCCACCGATGCGAGTCACCGCGCCGTAGATTCCCGCGTTGTTCTGGTTCGCGCAAACGACTGCCTTCATCACTTCTGGCGCAGGACCTGCCGAGTCGGGATCAAGGTTCACCATCGAGCAGCGGAGGTCGCGCATCGTGACGGTGATGGCGGGGGCGTCGTCCCCCTCGCCGAATGAAAGCACTCCGCCCAACCACTCGTCCTCCTGGAAGGGAGCCGGTCGCAGTAAACGAGCCACAACATTCGGGCGAAATCGTCGCACGTCCAGGCTCCGCCCTGCGAGTCGCCCGATCTCGCGCACCGTATCGGAGGCGATCACGGAGATGCACGCTTCATCGAAGATGCCATGCCTCAACTGCATCATCTGCACGGGAGCCCCATACCGACGTCCGACCTCGTTGGCCAAGTCCTCCCCAAAGACAGGCATCGCTTGGCCATCCGGCGTGCGAATATGCGTAGGAAGGTCGCCCGGAGCGCCGTCTTCACGGCGCTGCGGAGCGAACAAGAGCAGGTCGGGAAGTTTGCTTGCTGTCAGCCACGGCATTCCGCTGCGGTCGTCCATCCGCCGGAATGCGAGGCGTCTGTCACCGTCCAGGCCGTACCAGCCCAGATTGGCATCCTCGAGACGTTCGCCAGCCATGGACTTCACTGGATACCGGAAGATTGCCTCCACCTGCCCGATTTCTATGAGCATGCTCGCTCCGAGTCCTCCTAACAGATAGCGTTGTTTCCATAGCGCAGCGACAAGGACGTGAGTCTATGTTCGGAGTTGTGCGCCTAGGGGCATAACCCCGTTCTAAGGTACTCCGTTTGCTCAGTGAAACTTCAGTGCAAATTCACTCACCATCCAAAGCGGCGCCATTGCAGGATATCCGCTCCTTAGGATTCTGGGCAGATGACGGGCAAGCCGGAAGTTATCGATTCGTCCGTCAGATTAGTACCGCCTAACGCGCTTGTATCCATTAACGGCGTAGTTTTCCGTATTGTCGGATTGTCAACAATCCATCCCTCGCTGTGCATTCGTACCAAGTCAAATCCCTGCGACCACATTGTTTTCACGAAGCAAGGCTGGTAGCGCCAGAGTTCCTGTGGTGACTCTTTCAAACGTCCGTTTAAAACCCCTGGTAATCGACCCAGAACTCAGCAGGCGGCGCTGCTGGAAATTTACGGTGGGGTTACAGTGGCGGCAGCCGGGCTACCGTTGGATCGGATGGGCGAGGGATATTTTCAATTTGCGTTTGATTAGAGGAATTAATTTCTTATTATCGTTTTAAAGAAACTGATGAATGGAAAAGCAAGAACGGTAAGGCGGATTTTTCCATTGAATCTTCCACGATGCGCTTCTTTACCGATTTCGGGCAGATCACTCGCAGATGGAAGAAGCAGAGCGCAGAGGCGTCAATGCTTGGTGCGAAAAGGGAAGGACAATCCTGCGGAGGTGCGAAGTGCCGATTTTCGCAATGCCAAATATTCCGACGTGGCAAGCCCTTGTCCTTATGGCGGTAGTCATTTTAATTATGCTGTTTTCCCCGCCACTCCTTTCTCAGATTATCTTCGGTGCCCTTATGCTATACATCCTTTACAGGGTCGTGACAAACTACGATTAGCATCAACTTAAAACGATAAATTCTCCCCCCTCATTTTCCCTATTGCCCTTAATTGAGTGTGTATTGGTATTACTAGAAGTTAGCCCGAGGTGTATCGGTGAGTTTAAGGCTGTGATACCAAGGTCTGAGATTGAGCGGCTTTTTCTTGCTGGGCATTCAATCTTTTCCCACGTGCGCACGCGTTGCAGCCACAGGTCGGAATTATGCCATGGGCTTTCAAGAATTCCGCTGCTCTCTTGCCGTCTAGTTCTTCCCTAAGTGCGAACCCATAACTTTCCAGTGCTGCATCCAATAATTCCTTGAATCGGTCTACCGAGAGTTCAACCAGCCGTTCCTGCTGTAACTTATTCACAATCTTGGTCACTGTGGGTCTTCCCAATCGAAATTCTATGGCCAATTTCCTGAGACTTTTCCCTGCCGTGTATCCAGCAATCACCGACGCTTTTATCGCCGGTGCGATGTATGGTGCAACCCCCAAATTGGTAACCTTTGGTAACTTTTGGTAACCATCGCGTTCGCGAACCATTTTCTGACCTTCATCAGCTGCTAAACCCCGAATCAGCATTCTTTTATGCGGTTCTAATGGGAATTGTGCCTCGCTAAATCCCAGTGAAAGTATAAAAGTCATCTCATGCGCCGACTAGCCATAGTTTTTCGCGGAAACTTCACCGATTCGCCTATTACCCAAACAACTGAGTGAGACTGATGGAAGGTCAATGGTTATTTACCTACGATGCCATTCATTCTGAGAAGGCAATGTTGTTGAGTCGCTAATTTTTTGGTACAGGCGCCGAGCCACCTCCTCTATCCCGAGCTTCCAATCAACGGCGAGCCTGTTAGCCAGACTTGGACTGTATTCATAGACATCTTTAACGGTTACGTTGTGCCACACCGGTAGAATTACATTTGTCTCTTCGATGATTTCTCTCGTAAATACAGAATCAAACTCCACTTTGGTCCACCGCTTGTTGCCTAGAAAATGGGGTGACAAAACAACGACACATTTCGCTGTTTCCTTGAGTCCCTTTTCCACCTTGTCGCGAAGAGAGTCGCCTACACGGAGAGAAAATTCATCGAACCATACTGGACATGCCAACTGTTGCAGACGAATCGCGAGCGGACGAGCGACTTCCTCTTTGTCTCTTGAATCGTGCGATATAAATGCGACTGGTTTCTCTATCAAAGATCGTTCCCGCGCAAACCGCGGTCCTCTCCAGCGAACTGTTAGTGTTTTTTGTTTTCCTTCGTTTTTCAATAGTGCGAGTTCTACCTCGGACAACTCATTTTCAGAATAGAAAAAAATAGTCCCTGTAAATGGGAGAGTTTCACCAGCAATTTCTGGTTCGCACAATGGCGTAGCATTCAAGATAAGATTTCCAGGATGATTGGCAACGTAAAAACCGCCGTAAACGGCCGACCCCACAGGCAGTCTTACATTAACGTCCCCTTCTGATTTTAATAAAAACTCAGTGATGAGTAAGAGACACTTGCAGATGTTGAATAGGTGCTCGGAACTGCTGATGAACACGGAAAGATACTTGGCAGGCGCGTCAAAATCATAATGAACAGCTACGAGAATATCCAAATTGCCGGTAGGGTGCGACAATTTTACGGTGCGAATCGCGCACAATACGCGGCTGGACTCTTTGTCGAAATATTCGCGAATAGTCGCCAACGAAGCCCTTCTGTCGCCGTAAAGCTATGTCGCGACTCTACAAGTTTGGCTCACAACTTTTGCGGGGAGTATGGTCGCGCAATTTAGGGGAACCGGCATTATTGGCGAGCGGTTCGGGTGTTGCACAACCCATCCAGAGTTTAGCTGCTTCGTTGTCAAGATTCAGCAACCGGAATTCGTTTGCTCTCCATCAGTCAAATTGGATCTCTGCACCGTGGGCCTGATCTTCTCGGGACCTGATCCCCATCACAGTCATCTTGTGCACCGGATGAGACAGGGGACCTCTTTCGTTTGCCCCCCCCGCGTAACCCCTTTTTTTGCATTACTATGCATTACCTTGCGTTACCTTACTCCCCCCGCAAACGCGTATTTTGGTAAACCTTGGTAAACTTTGGTAAACCACGCCACTCCCCCATTCTTTTTTAATCTTATATATGTTTGGTCGCTCTCGACTGAGACGTTACCGTGCACGCGCCCCCATCCTCGTCCCTGCTCTTCGTACCGGGATCCAAATTGACTACCTTTATCCAGTATCCAGTTCCGATGAAGGTGTGTCTCTCAGGGAAAACACTTGCTGACCATGTTTGCTCTGAGCGACCGTACACCGCACGCTTACCTCTACTTACATCCGCGAAGTCAGGTACCCACAAGCGGGTATGTGAAACCAGCCATCAACGGGTTGCAGAGTGATGGGTGCTGCCAGCTATACCTGCCCAGCCTGAGGAAGCCCGTGCTAATTGCCAAAGTGCATTCTAATAGTTGATGACCACCCGAACGTCCGAAAAATAATTCGTGATTATCTTGAGAACGAATCTGGCTTTGAGGTCTGTGGCGAAGCTGTGGACGGATACGATGCTATACAAAAAGCCAAAGAACTGAATCCGGATTTAATAATCGTTGACCTGTCCATGCCACAAATGAACGGGATTGAGGCAGCGCGTGTATTGAAAAAGATTCTGCCGCAAACGCCGATTGTGATGCTCACTTCGCATGACCCTTCGACACTTGGCTACGATGCGCATGCGGCGGGTATTGATGCGGTTGTTGCAAAGGACGGCAATATGTCCTTACTGATGGCGAGCCTTCAAAGTTTGTTACAAGAAGCGTAACTTTATAAAATTCTTCGTAGTGCACCCTACAGTTCGTGAGTTTTAGCCAATGTGTTCTTAATTGCACATCCCTCAAACAGGACAGGTGACACCATCGGTCTTACCAAGTGCGTCCAAAAATTGTGGCCAAAATTGCCCACCCCCGCAGGCTTTTTTTAAACCGTCACGTGATGTTCCGTTAGCCTGGAGGTAATGATGCCCATAAGATTGGCGTTAGCCGACGACAGCGATGTTATGCGTCCCGCCATCGTGCGGCTGCTTAAGGATGAACCCCGGATCGAATTGGTTGGTGAAGCAACCAGCTTCGCTGAAACTCTTCAGCTAGCTGCGGGTTTGAAGCCCGATGTTTTGCTGCTAGACCTGCACATGCGCGATGAGCGTGAATACCCGCCCGAATTGGTAAAATCTCAAATCGTTTTACACACTAAATGCATTGTAGCTATATCGCTATATAACGACGATGATGCAAGGGCTTTGGCTGAAAGTTTTGGCGCACACGTGCTCTTGGACAAAATGAAGCTTTATTCGGAACTGATTCCCGCGATAAAGCAGTTTTGCCCCAGTGTGAGCATTCCGAAAATTGCGGAACCGCTTGGAAAAAGTGTCAAACGGCCTTCGAGCCCGTCAATCATAAGCGGTGAAGCAGCGTAGTCTTCCGTGCAGCGGCCTGAAAGTCCCGTTCGTTACTGAAGCTTTGTTGATTTTCGCTCGCATCGTCGGTACGTCGATGCCACCAGTCAATTTCGGTGAAACATTGAAGCACTTAGACGGCTGCTCGGCCGCGGAAAAAGTGAAACAAAATGGAAATTATAGCTAGGATCAGCAGGACGTGAATGAATCCGCTGGTGACGTGAAAAGCAGTGAAGCCCAACAGCCACAATACTAGTAGAACTCCGGCGATGATCGCTAACATTTCTTTACCTCGCAAGAATCTTAGATGGCACGCGATATTCCGTGCAGTGCAATAGAGTTTTTATCATCACGGCGGGCTGAGAGTCGATAAGGAGCAATGCTTAGTAATAGCAAAGGATTGGTGTAGACCAATCGCACGGGCGGACAGCCCAATGGATTCAATATGGAACAGCCGCAACGCCGCACACCGGGGAGCCTCATCGTCACAGGTAACTTCGTCCACTGCTGAAATCAAATCTCCCGATCTGAACCTGATTTTGCAACGCTTGGAGGACATCCAGCACCAGGACCCGCTCAATCTCGACCCTATGAGGTGATTCGAGAATACAAAGTGTTGCGCGGCTCTAGCACGCCTGGGGAATCGTGTGGTCCAGTCCGCTATTTGGATGTTGATCGAAACCACTCCTTTAACGAAGAAACGGTGCGGAAAGTCTTCGAGTTGAGCTTTGCTGGAACTGTCTGCCAAAATACGGTTGCGCTGTCAGTCAAACTGTCGATGCATAAACGTTTGTGGACCTCTGTGCCTTGATCAGGCGTCGCCTTCCTGAACCACACTGCACTCCCTCCGTCACACTCATTGGCTTCAGCGTAGCCATTGTCGCGAGCTGTCGATTGAAACTCTTGAAGTTTATTCATCGTCTTGGGCCATCCTTGACAGTGAGTAGCGCCTCAATAAAAGCTTGGGCATGAGCCGGGCTGTCATCGATTAGAAGTACCGTACGTATGTTGGTCATCATCCTAAGTCCCCCAAACAGTTTCACGGAGTTAAGACGACAAAGGCCCCGGGGGACAGCCCCATTGTGCCATCCTGTCCCCCTGGGTCGGTTAGAGTTAACTCTTAATTAAACTAACGAGAGATCGTTTAAAGATCTGTTCAGTGTTATACATATAGTACTACTGAAGCACATTTAATGTTAACTGATTGGGTAAATTACTGACATTCCCCTTATTTACGGGCCATCGGGCCACGACAGTGATTTACCTCAGTCATTATTTGTGACAATATCGGCCTAGGAAGCCGACCCGTGGCTAAGAATCGCAAGAAAGCAAAGTCCTTCGACATTCAGGAATTTCTTTCGTCCGCTGGGACATCGCGAAGTATTGCGAAGTTCAAAAAAGGGCAGGTCATCTTTTCGCAGGACGACCCCTGCGATGATGTTCTATACATTCAATCAGGAAATGCCAAGCTCAGCATTGTAAATCCACAGGGTAAGGAAGCGGTTCTGGCAATTGTGGGACCGGGTGATTTTCTGGGCGAGGGCTGCATTATCGGAAACCCAGTACGCATGGCCACGGCGACGGCAATGGCGCCGCTGAACGCTATGAGCATTGGAAAGCAAGAGATGATGCGCGTCCTCCACGATGAGCAAGAGTTTGCCGGAAAATTCATTAATTACATGCTCGAACGCAACATCAAGACCGAAGCCGATTTGGTGGACCAGTTGTTCAATTCAAGCGAGAAGCGGTTGGCGCGCGCTCTTCTGATACTTGCGCGTTACGGGAAAAAAGGCGAGCCGGAAACGATGGTGGCCAAGATATCGCAGGAAACTTTGGCTGAAATGGTAGGGACAACGCGCAGCCGCGTGAATTTCTTCATGAACAAATTCCGTAAGCTGGGATTCATTTACTACAATGGCGGCGGGATGCAAGTGCATAGTTCGCTGCTTAATGTTGTGCTCCACGATTAGCGATTCTACGAACATAATTCTGCATAACTTCGCGTTTGTCTTCGCTCATCGTGCCCTCTTTGAATTCTGCGGCCAGAGCAACGCTGCTATTTAACCGACCGACTTCCGCCTTGTTCTTATGATTTCCGAAAGGTCAGGATTCGTAAGCTTGTTTTCGTGACCAAGCTGAATGAGTTCTTGCGTCGTAAAGTGCTGGCCCTGAATTTCGAAGCGCGGTTCTGCATCTATGGTTGTGAAATGAATTTTATGTTTAATCAGTATGCGCGCCATTCTGTTAAAGTCAGATTTCATCGGTCACCTTCTTAGCTGTTCGCTCACTTGCTAGACAGTGTGTGCTTCATTGGAAAAAGCTCCTTGGAACGTTCTATCTTTTTCCGTTGTACGTTTCGGTGGATTCGTTTCCATTATGGCTGATATCGGGAAGGTTGATGGAAGAATTGGAAAGCAGCTTGGATTAGGAAGGCCAAAATGAGTCTGTATGGTATCGAGACCGAAGCTGATTGCAGGAAGGAGATTGACGAGCTGCTAGCGATGGTTGACTGCGCCGAAGAAGCGTTGAAGATTGGCTCCACAACGGCAAAACGGGCTATGGAAGTCTTGAAGTCTCGTCTAGCGGACATGGCGCGAAGTAGAACGCCGTGCACTTGAATGGGCATCCCGCTCCCTGAAAAGGGAGTTTGAACTAGTAATCATGATCGAATTACGGATCGAAGAGATGTATGGGCCGGACTGAAGCCGACCGCTAGATTACGAACGAGCCGTGGTCGTGAATGTTCAGAAGTCAAAACAGAACAACGAAGATCACTCTTCGGACTGAACGGTGTAGTGCGCGCAAAAAGGATTTGACAGGGCCGACATTGTTAGAGATGTCCGGTAACCGCCGCGTTTACCAGATGGAGTTAGGACGACCTCACGTCTACAGGCTTCGGCTCAGCGGAGAGAGACAAACCTGGAATGACACCGAGGCGAACCTCTCCAAATGGAAGGTTCTATAGGAGTCTTAGCCACGAGTCACGGCACGCCAGGCAGATTACGGTGTGTCCCAATCGAGGGCGTAGATTTCCTGGATGCTCGCGTCCCGCACAAGCAGCGGAGATTCGTCTGGAGCAAGGCCGGTCCAGTTTCCAAAGGCTCCTCCGGCCGGTTGAAACCCTTTCAGGCTGCAGATGCGCTCCAGTTTATGGTCGGAGATTTGCACGCGGTAGTAGCCCTCTTGGTTGTCAAGTATCCCGTCAAAATACAAATATCGCGCGTCTCGAGACCAGGTCGGATAGGCTACGAAAATCTTGGCCAACTCCGTCCATTCCTGGCTTGTCAAATCAAAAAGCATGAGCTTGAGCGAGTCCAGCGGAATGGCCGCCACATAGCGTCCGTTGGGGGACCAGCGGGGAGAATAAAGACCATCGGACCCGGGTAGCTTCGCGGTCTTTCGCGTTTTCAGATCGAGGACGTAAATCGCTGACCCCTGATTGTTCAATGAATTCTCTCCAAAGGCCATCGATTTGCCATCTGGCGACCAGCTGGGGTCTGCTAGGTTGGTTTCGCCGCGATAGAGCACCTCTGGTGCGCCTCCCGCGGCGGGAACCACATAGATTTGCCAGGGCTCGCCGGGTGGATGACCAAAGAAGGCGATCTCCTTGCCGTCAGGAGACCATCGAGGAAGGTAGGCCAGCATAGGCGGGGCAACAAGTTGAAGTTTCTGCGTTCCGTCCACCTTACTTCGCCACATGGTGCCATCGGTGCCGTCATTGTAGGCGACCCACTCTCCATCCCGAGAGAAATCCAGTCCCATCGCCGACATTCCCGAGAGATAAGGCGCGATTTGCCCGGATCTCGCATCGTAGCGTACCAATTCTCCCCGGGGCTGCCAGCCTTGCACAAAGAGCTTCTTCCCATCGCGGCTTGGGACCGGAGTTCCCACATTCATTGGCCCCGTCGTCAACTGCACCGGCTCCTGGCGGGTTGAGAGGAAAAGGCCACCATGTTCGTGCAAGACCCAGAGGTTTGCTGTTCCGTCACGAACCGCCTGGAACACGAAATACCTTCCGTCCGGCGTCCAGTTGCCGCAGCATTCGTTGGGCGTGCTGTTCCAGCCCGCAAGCAGCGGACGTAGATTGTTACCGTCCGCTGAAGCTTGCCAGATGGAGCGGCCATTGGTTTTTGGATCGTTCACCGTGAAACGTAGAATCGATCCGCCTGGCGACCACCGCAGGTCGCTCGCCGTTCCGGCTATGTCAACAGCCGGCGTGGTTCGCTGGCATCGCTCTTTGCCAGGAATATCGCGTTCCCATTCGCGTAGGCAATACTCTTGCGGTCCGGCGACCACGCTCCGGCGTGGCCCACAAGATTGCCCAATCGACGAGGCGTACCGCCAAGCACAGGAACTTCCCAAAGAGGGCCATTGAGAGTAGTCCCTCGGGCAGTATTCATCAACAGCACAGAGCCGTCGGGTGAGATGTCGAATATGTTAGCAAAGCCGGTGTCCTCCAATGAGGTCGCTATGGGAAATGTCTCTCCACCCGTCACCGAGGTTTGCGAAAGGTGCGATTGATCCTCGATGAAATAAAGCCGCGAGCCGTCCGTCACCACGTCGGATTTGGGCCGATTCGTGTTGGTCAGCTGGACGGTTCGCAGTACGCGAGGCGGCGCGTCCGGCCGCGTTAGAACATACCCAAGAATTGCCGTCATAGCGATCAGGGCCCCGGCGGACACCGCTGCCCAGGTGCGCAATCGTCGGCGGCTCGCGCGGATTTTGCGATCCTCTTCAGGCGTACCCGGTAGCGCGGCGAACGTTCCCGACCGGCCCGATTCCGTATCGCGCCTCAACCGTTTCAGGTCGGCGCGAAGTTCGGCGGCGGTCTGGTAGCGCAGCTCGGTTTCTTTCTCCAGCGCCTTCGTTAGAATATTTTCCAGGGCCAGCGGCAATCGCGAATTCAACTTCGTCACGGAAGTCGGCGAGGAATGCAGAATGCTGTCGAAGGTCAAGGCAGGAACCACACCCGAAAATGGAAGTAACCCGGTGGCCATTTCATAGAGCGACACGCCCAGCGAAAACAAATCCGTGCGTGCATCCAACTCTTCGCCGCGCACCTGTTCCGGCGACATGTAAGCGACCGTACCCATCGACCTGCCGGGGCTTGTCAGCAGGTCATCGTCTAGGAGGTGCATCTGTGTGGGTACGGACGATTCGCTTACTGCCTTCGTCGCAGGCTGCCTGTACGCGGTGAGTTTCGCCAGGCCGAAATCCAGTATCTTCGCCGGACCCCGGTCGACAAGGAAAACGTTGGCGGGCTTGAGGTCGCGGTGGACGATGCCCTTGGCGTGCGCGGCTTCCAGGCCCTCGGTAATTTGAATGGCGATGTCCAGCAGTTCGGATATTGCGAAGGACCGTTTGCCGATGCGATGCTTCAGCGTCTGCCCCACTAGCAACTCCATGGCGATAAACGGGCGCCCTTCGAATTCCCCGATATCGTAAATGGTGCAGATGCTCGGATGATTAAGCGAAGATGCAGCGCGTGCTTCGCGCCGGAATCGCTCGATCGCCTGAGGGTCCTGGGAAATGTCTTCGGGAAGAAATTTCAGCGCAACGTTCCGGCCGAGCCGCGTGTCCTCGGCCTTATAGACTACGCCCATACCTCCGCCGCCGATTTTTTCCTGGACGCAGTAGTGGGAGATGGTGCGGCCGGCAATGGAAGAAGTATCCTTCATTGGCGATGCAGTTTATCCCAGCGTCTAAAAGCAAGCAAACGCGCGAGATGCGACTCGGCCTCACGGCTAAGTCCTTCCATGAGAAGGCCGGTCGAGGTCAAGACACACTTCGCTTTTTTCTTTCTGTGAGTCTGTTCCCATTCAGCTAAGCCCGACCCGGTCGCCATCCTTCCATCCGCACTCTTTTTTGAGCGAGATTCGCTCGGTGCTAGGTGGGTGTTCTCGTTTCCGTAGGTGCTGCTACCTGATTAGCGTCCTCTCTTCCCACCGTTTCTGTGGGAGTTGGGCCCCAGGACTTAGTCGCAGTCACCTGGACTCGGCGGTTGAGCTCAGCTGTGCGGATCGAAACTCTCTATGCCACGGCGCGCATCGCTTTTTGGCTATTGCGCAATGGTTCGTACACCTCTCCGCTTACCCACAACCGATGTAGCAACACCGCCAACTTTCGAGCCACGGCAACCACCGCTCGTTTCTTGGCATTTTTTCCTCCTCGCTCCGCAAGTTTCAGTCCCCATCTGCGCAGATCACTGTCTGCTCCAAAAGGCCCCAGAATGTAATGCGCCATACGTCAGCGCGATCTGCGTTCCTACACCCTTCACCTGCTTGAGCAAGGACACTTCCGGGTACACGTCCTTGGCGATTTTCTCCATCCGCTCGTCGTATTCTTTAATGCGCTCGTTCAGCGATTCGATTTCTTTGAGCAACGGCTCCAGAACATCCCGCAAAATGCAGCGGCCAGCTCCCGGCTCACCTGCTGCGTGCCACACTTGGGCAGCCGTTGACCATAAGACTTCACCAACCCGCGTGCAATCGAAAAGATGATCGACACGATGCACGGACACTGGCACGACTGGCGCGAATCGATGTCTTCGCAAATTCCGATTAGTTTTCTCCTGTCGCACGAAGTGCAGCGGTATGCTCCGAACATGACACGTACATTCTCAATTCATAAGGGTGATAACGCGATTTATGTCACAGACAACGGATGGAGAGAACGAGAAAAACCAGCGCTGCCTCCACCTCAATATAAATCTTGGACTGATGTCAAAGAATATTTCGTGAAATTGGGCGCTACAGAGGAAGCACTTAGCGCCTGCCGCCTTGAACTTGAAAAAACGGGCGACGCAACATTGCAGATTGAGGCTCCATAAATCCAATTTTAGAGCTGCGCGACGAATCGAACGATGTTAGTACACCGCAGCCCAATAAATGCCGCATCAAATTTGAGTGTTTTGCTTCATCCCAAAAGCATTTTTTTCGCCGATTCTTATAGCACAAGTCGCGCTAGTCCCGGTTTCGCGGGGCGACCGAAAGCCAAGGCCGACTGTCTCAGGCCAAGTCGGTTAGCTGTCCTCGCTAATTTGTTGCGGTTACTTCTTTGGTTCAGCTGTGACCGTAACCTCAACGTGAGCACCCTTTTTGAGCTTCACATCATCGCCATGTTCGTCAGTTAACATATTTTCAATACGGAGATCCCGATGCCGGTGGTCGTTGCGGTCAACAGTAATCTGTGCCTTTTCCGGTTGGCTCGGACGTGGAGACGGGATGATTTTGTCGACGGTTCCGGGCATAGTGGTACTTGGCTGTTCTCGAATTCGCGCAGTATCTAGATTCAGTTCCGCTATTCTTCCTGACCTGGACACGCGCGGCTTTGCCATTTCCTTCTTGACACTGGCACGTGTCGAGTTGCCGGGTTTTTTCTTGGCTTTCTTAGTTTTCTTGCGCAGCATTTCCCCACCATAACAGCGAGATGGAAGGCATTTTAGTCCCATTTTGCACAGTTGCGAAAAATGTAGCTCTGCGGAGAGTGTTCCAAAATCGGCGCGCTACTTCTTTGAAAGCTCGCCCTCAAAATGGCTTTCAACATCTTCACGACTAAGCGGGTTTCTTGCTTTGGTCAATACGACCGAATAGACGACCTCATTACCTGCAAGCTGCGCCGTGAGAAACGCTCCGTCCACCGGCAATTCCTGGTAGATGAATTTCACTTTTCTGCCGTCTGCAAGTGTTTTGATCCACTCCTCGTCTGGCATTCTGGGCACCTCCTCAGTTCGAGGTCAGCGTTTGTCGCAAGTATACGTTGTTCGGTGGAAGAAATTACGATCCGCAATGATGTAGTACCCTTCGTAGCGTGCCGCCAAATTTCCTGGCACCCGTTTATCAGAACGTTGACCCGCTAGTTTTCATTTCCCCTATATCCATTTTGGGAAACGGAGCTCAGGCTAGGGCCGCCGCCCGTTGCACGTCGGGCAGTGTACGGTCGCCGGATAATTGCAGGCCGCATCGCCAGGTGAGACGCCTAGACACAAACGCTCCAGGTTCTGCCTCTCGCCTTCCTTTTCTACCATCGGCACGACAAATGAACGGGATTGAAGCTGCGCGTGTGAGCGTGCTAAGCGGATGAACGAATGAAAGGCGAAATTATTCAGCCTTACAGAGCTTGACCGGGACGCGCCAAGCATCGGGCGGAGAGTTCCGCTTTATTGCGGAAATCAATTCCGAATACAGGTTTGTTTTATCCAACAAGGCCCGTGCGCCGAATCTCATAGCCAGCGCCTTGGCCGTCTCATCGTTCCAAAACGATATGGCCAAAACACATCCAGCATCTATGGAAAGTTGAACTTTGACCAACTCGGGCGAATATTCCCCCTCATCGCTCATGTGCAGGTCCATGAGCACAATATCGGGCTTTAATGCGTTGGCCAGCTGAACAGTTTGACCGAACCCCATGGCTTCACCTACAAGCTCGGTGCTGGGTTCTTCATCGAGAAGCTTCCCGATGGCGCTGCGCATTGTGTTGCTATCATCAGCTAACAACACTGTGATTGACAAAATTACCCCCGGGCTAGCGTAAAGTGACCACCGCCCCTAAAAGCCTGACACGATTCGAGCCGAGCAAAATGTGCAATTCTGAACACATTGTTGGAAAGCGCCAAAACACGCAGAATGTAGGCTGGCCGACATATATTCGGAATTTATTCAGGCGAGTACATGAACTGAAAGCGTTGATAGGTGGCAGACTTTTGGCAATGCGGACAGCTTAAAGTTGCACCGCCCTCAGGAATCTCCGGTCGGTAGGGCCAAAGCGAATCGTAAAGGAGACCGTCGGACTGCGGTGCAATTTGACTGTGGCTGAATACTCTATTGCAGTTTTGGCACTTCAAAGTCCATCGAGGCATTTGATCTTTCCGGTGAAGGGCCTGTCTCGCTGTCAGTAAGATGCCAAAACTTCCGCAATGGGGTGAGAATATTGAAATCCTCCCTTAGCCCATTCAAACTTAGCGAAAAGAGTAACGCTTTACCTTTTAGGCCCGAAAAAAAAGGGGCCGGATAAACGGCCCCTGTAACAGACATGACGACGAATCGTGTCTTAGCTCTTTTGCTCAGCCGCAGGGATCGTCAAATTCATCCCCGCTTGAATCTTATTGGGGTCGCTGATCTTGTCCTGGTTGGCATAGAAAATACGCATGTATTCGTGCGCATCCCCATAAAACTGTTGGCTGATTTTTGACAAGCTATCTCCAGCCTTCACCGTGTAACTTTGTCCGCCCTGAGCGCTGCGTGTTCCCCCGCCGGCCGCAGCAGCTTGCGTCGCTGCCTGTGCCACGGTAAAGTCCGCCGTGATGTCATCCGCATTAGGATTCACCAGCTTGATCTCATCCCAGATTTTATTTTTCGCCTGCTCGGATGGCGCCGTTCCCTTGATCACCAGCTTGTTATTCTCTACATGCAAATTTTGCAGCCGCACTTGCTCTTGCTCGACGGTTCGCAAAACCGATTGGTACTTCTGCTTTAATTCCTCAAACCGTTTCTGCGAATTTGCGTCTTGAGCGCTGTTCGCTCCACTTCCAAACATTTTGTCAAATATTCCCATATTTCCTCCTCAGTTTTGAGATGCTGAGTTCACCGTAGTCTTCTACACGAGCCCACGCAATACGCCCATCCATGTATGCAACCCCACGACACTACGGCCATACATTTTTCAATGCGGCATGATGAAGTGGCCTACATGAATCGTTATCCCTTCTTATATCCTTGTTTCTCCTCGTCTGCTCTGTAGCCCGCGCAATGCCAGTTAGGGCATAGCACATTTCTGCCTCGTGCATGGTAAAAGGCCCTGTTCTACGACATACACCTGAGTGTCGGCGAGCAATCCGGGTGTCATATTTTGAGTGCGTCCTTCAAAGCTCTCCAGAGCTGAGGACACTTGCGAATGCCGCAATCGAAGCTGACGTTTTTTCGGAACCGATTGGGTAATACGGCAAATGCCATTTCCACGCTCTGGAAGGCGCCCCGAGTTTTCATTGAACTAATCTTTTCAGCCCTTTCCCTGCTTGAAAACACTCTGGTACAGCGTGCGATGAAGCAGGTGATGAAAGACGATGCCCATGCAGGTCACGCAAATCATGCACGAGGCAACTTTGTGAAGTCCGAAAGTTGGCGAGTACCCACTTTTTCAGGTATTAAGGGACAAAAATTGTACTTGGTGATCGCCGCCATGACTGCGTCAGCCATATTGCAATGCGTCGACGCGTCTGCGCAGGAAACCACGAGAACCCCGACTGAGCTCACTCTTGCGCAGGTAGTTGAAAAGCTTCTGCAGCGAAATGCCGAGCGGGCCAAGGCTCTTGAAAGCTATCGGAGCAAGCGGACTTACGAACTCGATTACAAAGGCTTTCCCAGTGGGCTTCGTGCAGAAATGACTGTGAATGTGAATTACAATGCGCCGGACGAAAAGGACTTCAAGATTGTGTCGGAAAGCGGACCCAAATGGATCGTCAATCGGGTACTCAGACGGTTAATCGAAACAGAGCGGGAAGCTCAAACACCAGCAAACCGGGCCAAAGTTGAACTCAATACGAGAAATTACGACTTTACGTCACTTAAACACCTCCCGAGCGTAGACGGCTGCGCCTACGTTCTGAGTGTCCAACCAAAGGCGGCTAACAAATTCCTGTACCGTGGCCGAATATGGGTAAACGAAAAAGATTTTGCCGTATGTCGGATTGAAGCGGAACCAGCGCAGAATCCTTCTATGTGGATAACCAAGATCGAAATCCGGCACAGGTACCAAAAGATCGGAGACTTTTGGCTCCCGGTGGAAAACCAAAGCCTTTCGTCTTTGCGCCTCAACGGCCGGGCCACGCTGACAATAAAATATTTAGATTATGAAATTAACAGTTCCCCAATCGCGGGAGAGGTCGCCTCTGCGTCGGCGGGCCACTGATGACATCTCCTACCAAGAGCTGGATGTGCCTACGATTTAGCCTTCGTTAGTTAGCGAATTGATGCTCCGTTCTGAAGTGGTCGCTTACACAGTTTTAGGGGAAAGGCCCCGAAAGTCGGGTTTTGGCGGGTTTTGGGACCTGTTAAAACGCCTCTGGGCCTCCCAGCAGCGGTTCAAGAGGGGTTTTTGGGGTGGAATAACGGGTTCAACAGGGTAAATCGGGTTGCAACCGGGAAAACGAGGTTTGCACCGATTTTGGGGTTAGAGGTACATAGGGA
>Ga0193751_1001265_pt1 | contig 16488 bp, 15 predicted proteins | sample L1c2metaG_FD_143050 | JGI IMG/M metagenome (GOLD analysis project Ga0193751, IMG submission 143050) | Soil microbial communities from a riparian zone of the East river system, Colorado, United States - L1c2 | ecosystem: Environmental > Terrestrial > Soil > Riparian zone | place: USA: East River... | reverse complement strand
CGCCGCGACCGAGCGAACGGAAGAGGAAGCGTCCCAAATCAACTTCAACTCTTATCGACCAGCCTTATGACCTAACAAACCACCTACACACTCGCCCGCCACACTTGACATCTTACATAGGGGTTAGGCACCGCGCTTTCGCTTCTTCCTGTGCTTTTTATGTGGGTCACGTTCATATGTTGCAGTCGATAGCTGGCCGAAGTCGAGCCTGATCAGGGCGTTGACCGCGCAATCAGAGCATAAGCCCTTAGTAGCGACCTGAGCCATCGTGACAGCGGTTTCTGTGGCTGGCCCGCCAAGCTCGGTTTGAAGCGAATCAAACTGCAGTTGGAGAAACTCTTGCTTCACCAGTTTGCGTGAGTGGCTGTGGTCGCGTCTCAGGCGGCTGGAAAAACCTAATGATTCGAGCCGACCGACAACGCGCTTGAGTGCCAACGGCGCGATTCCGGTAACTCGGCGCAACAAGTCGAGATTAATATGGACGTTCTGGGGTAATTCAGCGGGACAACCGTGAAGCAGGGTCGCGAAGACTACCCTTCGCTCTCGCTCGTCGGTGCGGAGCATCGCATCAAAAAACGCGCGTGCGCGCGACTCGACAATCTCTGGGTCGTCCTCTCCGTCAAGCGGCAACCGTTCCAGTAGGCGGTCAGGCTGCGGTGGAAAGTATTCGGCGCGCTGCCGCGCGCCGAGCTTGGCCGCAATTAACTCGGCAAAGGCTTCGGGTGTCTTGTCTGACAAATCGACATAAGCAACTGTATCGCGCATCCCAGGGAGTTTGGTGTCATCGAATCGGGCGGGAAGAATGTATTCGGAGTGTTGTTTGAAGGCGCGTTCCTGTGCGGATTTGCGTTCGTGAGTCGTCCAAAGCTTCTCACCGTAGTGCTTGGAAATGAAAACGACGCAATAGCGAGCTAGCCGACTATAAACCTCATCGAGGTGCTCGTAGAGATCCTTGCCCCAGAGTGCCACCTCCTCATACTCATCGTAAAATACACGAATGCCGCGAGACTTAAGCGCAGCGGCGACCGCTGCCACATAGCTGCGATCTTCGCCCGCGAACGAAAGGCACACGTCATATTCAAAATCTTGTTTACGCGGCGTTGACATCGAATAGCACCGCGATAACTCGCGGTCCCATTTTGGTTACTGCTTTTTCTGCCGCTCCCAGACCTGGAGGATCTGGCCACTCCCGGGGGTGGAACTGAATTCGGTGGGACGTGGCTTGCCGGCCGGGGCGAAGCACACCCTGTAACCGCCCGCGTCCAGCGCGTAGATGCCGAGCATGACTTCTTTCTCGGTCGAGATGGCGTCCATCTGCTTTGGTGTTTTCGTTTCGTCGAGCTTGATCGTCCCCGCCTTGCTGGTGGCGTACTCTGCCAGCCCGGGGAAGCGGAACGTGTCACCCTCAAAGACGATCGTCGTCTGCTTCGCCTTGTCCTTGGGCAAGGTGTTCCCGTCTTGCATCGCCGCATCTAGGTACCAAGTGCCCTGCAGCCTGTCCAAGTCCGTCTCCGGCGTGGGCGCCTGACGGTTGCACGCCGCCAGCAACAGGCCGAGCACCGCCATCATCAGCAACCGCGTTTTCATGACGCCCAAAGCGTGGACTCCTGCGTGGCCGAACGCAAGCTGGAAACGCAGAAGTTGGGCCGGCGTCTGACACAGACGCCCTACAACAAATGCGCTACTTCCATTCCCAGTATTCGGAGTGTGTGTTGCCCTCTGCGTCCACTGCGTATTCGAATAGCACTGCGACCTTATTCAGCCGGGACCATTTTGGCGGCATGGTTTGCAAATAAATGGCACCGCGATAAGTCGCGCTCCCATCTTTCTTCATTGTGCCGACACCATGACCTGTCCAGGTGGCCATTTTTCCGTCCTTGGTTATCATGACCCCTTGTCCTTCGCCGTAGTGTGTCCCGTCCGAACGGACAACTGTCCAATAGGTGCCCGTGTCCTTTAGGTCTGTGCCCAGCAGCGATCCGCTTGCCTGAAACGAGGTTTCCATCTTGGGCGCTCCGCCCAGGTTCGGTAATACCCGTTGCATAGTAACTTTGCCTGATATTTCACCAATCTTCTCGCCTAGCATAAATTTCCTCCTGTTGAAGTTTCTTTTCTCGAAGCCGTTGAATTCGGCCTCCGCAATCATAGCGAAAGAAATTCGGGCGTCCACGAAGCTAACTTCAGCGGCGGAGTCGATTGTGTGACTGCACATGCATTTGTGAGGTCCCTCGTCGTCTCCGCGACTCGGGATGACCGACGCGAAACGCGCGGGCGCTCACCACCCTTCGGCGTTCGCTCGTTGCTCGATCTGTTCGAGACTCGGATCAGTGTTGCTGATCCAATCGCGCGCCTGGTTGATTAGAACCGGATTCACCGGAACCGCGCGCGGAATCTGCTCCCCTCTTGTTACCAGTTCACCCTTATACTTCACGGGTTTGCCGCGTTTGATTGGAAACTTCCAGTGACGCCCGAATTTGTAGAGCGCGTAATACATGGTCTTTGCTTCACCGACGCTCACGCCGCTGCAACGCATCGCGTTGTAGAACATGCGATCACAATCCCACCATGGCCGGTTGTGTTTTTCGTACGCAACATCGTGCAACACGGAAGCGTTGCGATATTTTCCTTCGAATGGCCCGCCCATGATCGACCAGAGATAGCGCGGGATGGATGCGCCGTCGGTAACTGAACCGGCAGGCGCATCCCAGATGATGCCCTGCGGATCGGTGTAGCTCAACTCGGTCATCACCGTCATCGTCCGCCCATCCGGATTCCATTTTAAGATCGGATCACCGCTGTAGTAACCCCATTTGGTTCCGGCCAAGCCAGATTGCGCCGCGACAGATACTCGGCCCGGGCTCTTATGCGATGCGCACGCAGCCAAAACGGCGATTAGACCAACGAGCGCGAACAATTGAATTCTCTTTTTCGTTCCCATGTGAAAGGGGAACGTTCAACCTCGAATGCTCAACGTTCAACCCGCACCTGGCGCTTCGCGCTTGCCGAGCCGTAGCTCAGCGAAGGCTGGTCCGCCTCTCGTTGCCGAAGAATATCCGTTCGGCGCGCCAAAGGCGTACTTCATCCCCAGCCTTGGGTAACGCCCCAGGATTCGTGGCGCAAAAGAAGCGCTAGCGCTGAAAGGACATTTCAACTGCGCGATCAGTTCGTTTCGCTTACTCGCGCCATGGTCGACGCGACAGATTGAAACGCGCTTTCAGCGCTTGGCTGACCGGGCAATCGAATTCCTGGGGCGATGCCCCGGGCTGAAACGACACGGCGCCTTCGGTGCGCTGAACCACGGCAGAGTCGATGGCGTCTGACACAGACGCCCTACAATTTGCGATCGGCGGTCGGAGACCGCCGCTACAGAGTAGCCCAATAGCTAGCTTGTGATTTCCGCGAGCGCTTCCCCTCTGATAATTTCGTCCTTTTGTTCTGGCGAAGGCGTAATCGGTTCGCCTTCGGTTTGTTTTCGGTACGGCTGGAGATAAAACATCATGAAAACGCCGATCACTACGAGCAACGAACCGATCCATTTCAAGAGCCAGCCGGGGTCGCGCAAGATTTGCACCGTGCTTTGGCTAAGATTTTCCGGGTTCCACGACGCTTGGGAGATTTTGTAAGTCAACCCGCTCCACGTGCGCCACCAGTTACCAGGAAAACTGAACGGGTTGTTCATCCAGCATGCGCCGGTCACCGAATCGCCGTTAGCTGTGACGACGCGCAGCGTACTTTTAAATCCAGCCGGGCTGTCGCTGCCTTCGTTCCGTTTCACTTCAAAATTGAGCAACTCCAGTCCGATTGGCAGCGAAATTGTTTTCCAGCCGTAAGCGATCATAATTCCATCAGGCGAAGTTCGCGCCGGGGAATCCGGCTTCTGGCGGATCGGAATCGAGATCTGCCAACCGGCTGGAGCCCATCGCTCAATCGTTTCGCCGTTTTGTTGAACGCGCACGCGCACGCCGTCTGGCAAATCGCCCGTGGCCCCGAAAGCATTCGGGGATGTTTGCTCGGGTTTCACCCGAGTAAAATCCATCTGCGGCTGCGCGCTCGGCATCATCTTATCAACGACGAGCTGCCAATCGGCCCAACCGGTCGGCAGCGGTTTATTCAACTCGATCTTGCCGCTCGATTTGCCGTTCTTTCGTGAGGCAAGCTCGTACGTGATCGCGCCGCCATCGGCGATAAACAAAGTGAGATGATTTTGCGTTTCCTCCCCGGGTGCAGGCATCGTTGGCGGCCCGCCCGTGGTAGTTAGTTCTTTGTTATTTCCATGTGGATTTGTTTCGGCTTCAGAAACAGGAACACCTTTGCCGAGGAGGGTGACGAGCACTGCCGGATTGTTCGGCTCATCACTGAACGAACTCGGTTTCCCGTTCTCGATCCGGAAGTCGGGCCAGTAATTCTCGATCCGGAGCGTGAACGGTGTGTTCTCGATCGGCACGTCGCGCCCGAGATTTTTTGCGACATCAAAGATGATTTCCTTCTGGCCGGACGAAACTACGACGTAGCCCTTATTTCCGTTTACAGGCGCGACCAAACGCACTTTCGCACCGGTGCTGCCGCCTTTGCGAACGTGGCCGATCTGTTCGTCCGGCGCGTTGCTAAACGCGAAAATCGATTCCTCGAGATCTGTCATTCCGAGCGAAGTCGAGGAATCCCGTTGCGAAGCTTGTGAGGCGATTTCATCGGGCTCCTTCGACTCCGCTGCGCTGCGCTCGAGATGACGTTGTGGCGCGGTGCCGCGTTTAAACTCGATGTTCGCTAAGCCCATCGAGAATTTTCCGTGTTGCGGATCATCGGAAAGGAGCCAGCTATCGAGACGCTGGTTCATCATCGCAGTGGCGATGGTGAAATGCAGTGCTGGCGCGCCGCCATCGCTCGACGGCTTCGGATTCAGCTTCCCCTCAATCGCGGGCGCGTAATCGACAATTTGTAAATGTGCACCGCTGGCGAGAAGACCAAGATCGCGCGGGTGCTGTGGAGAAGGCGGATGATGCAAAAATTCTGCCGGATAACCTTTCACGATTCCGTCGACATCGTGCACACGAAGCTGGCGTTGATCGACCAGGAGCCGATTGGTTGGCGCTTCGCCTTTGAAGAGCGTGATTGTTCCTTCGATTCCCCAAAGTCTGCCGATCAGCGAGCCGATCAGCAGCGTGATGATGCCGAGGTGCGTGATGAGAAATGCAAGATGATGTTTGCGCCACGGCCAGCGCGACAGCGCCGAACAGGTAAGGTTCGCCCCGAGTAAAACGAGCCAGATATTGAACCACGGCGCCCCGTACACATAGGCACGCGCAACTTTCGCGTCGAAACTCGATTCGTAAATCGTTCCAGCGATCGCAGCGACGATGATCACCGCGAGCAAAACGACTGCAAGCTTGAGCGATGCAAAGAATTCAAAGACCGGGTTGCGTTGCCACGCTGGCTGCTCCCGTGAATTCAAGTTCCCCATGCGAACAGGGCACTTTCCGCGAGACGAGGCCATGCTTCAATGTTTGAGTTTGTCCGATGGCAGCGGAGTCATTAGCGAGGATCAGAGTCGAGGGCGCGCAGATTGGTTATCGTCGAGTTGGGAATGGCCGACCGCTTCTGGTCCTCAATGGCTTCGCCGCGACGAGCGCCGACTGGGATCCTTCGTTCATCGATGGCCTTGCGTCTTCTAACGAGCTCATCCTCGTCGATCATCGGGGGATCGGCAGCTCTACCGATGACGGAAAACCATTCGACATTGCGCAACTAGCTGATGATGCCTCGCATGTAATCGAGGCGCTCGGTTTTGATCGCATAAGCGTATTGGGATGGTCGATGGGCGGATTTATCGCTCAGACGCTCGCGTTGCAGAATCCAGATCGCGTTAACAAGCTCGTCTTATTATCGACGGACCCGGGAGGCGCTGACGTAGATCTCGCCTCGACTACTGTATGGTCCGAACTCATCGACACCTCTGGGAGGCCTCATGAGCAGGCGCGTCGGTTGTTGTCATTGCTTTTTCCGAGCGATGTCGCCGAATCCTTCTACCGCGAATTCGGCGACGTCGTGGCGGCTGCGCGTGCGCAGTTATCTCCCGACTTGATTAACCGTCAGGCGGCGGCGATGGACGCGTGGCACCGCAATGGTGTTGGCGGCAGGCTGCGAGAGATAACCGCGCCCGTACTAATCGCCACCGGCACTGAGGACGTCGTCATCCCGCCTTCTAACGCGTTGAAACTCGTCAACGCACTTCGCAGCGCATGGCGGGCTCAATTCCCCGGAGGCGGGCACGCTTTCATGGCGCAGTATCCACGTCCGCTGGCCGATCTCATCAATTGCTTCCTCGCACTTTGATGAATCGATGTTTTTCCTCGAGTAACTGACAGGCGACGCTCAGCGACTCCACGCTTTCCAGCGTTTGCGGATCGGCTTTGCGTAGCGGTCCACATCAATTTTTTTCAACCGCTTGACGCCGTCTTTCATTGCATCCGTCACCGCATCCGCAGATCTCTCATATTTTTCCCTGGCCGATTTGAACAACGGCCATAGAAACGGCAGAGAAAGAACGCTCCAGTTCAGATCGCCGAGCGGCGATTTCACTTCGATTTCTGTTTTTCGCTCGCCAGCAGAGCCATAACGGATCGCCAGGCCAATGGCGATTCCGATTCCCAGCGCCCCGAGGATTACCGGGACCGGATTTTCGCGCACGAAATATTCGGTGCGCTCTCGCGCCAAGCCGGCTTTTTCTTTTGTTCCATCCCACGTCTGGCTCATCGCCGTGGAGATTTTCCTTTTTGCTCGACGAAACTGCTCACGCCCACTTGAGCCAATTTCATCTTCGGGCGGCTGAAGCTGCGCCGGAAGCGGTTCGTCCCTCGTAAGATCGTTTTCGTTCGGATTAATCATACAAAGAGGAATCGGATGCGGCGGGATGATCGCGTTTCTCGATTGTGCACTCTGTGTCATTCTGAGCGGAGCGGAAATCCCTGATCATCTCGTCCGGCAGCAGGCGAACGTTAAAACCACAGATGTTTCGCTTCGCCCAACATGACAAAAAGGCAGCGACACAGAGCTGATCCAAAACGCTAAATCCGTCGGTACTCATAGAGCGCCGCTACAGCAAGCCGCGATACGTATCGTAAGCATCCGCGTCCCAAAGAACGAAGATAACCTTGTCGATCTTGTCGGTGCTCGTGAGGAATTCGCGGGTCGTTTTGAGCGCGATCTGCGCTGCTTCCGGAATCGGATACCCGTATGCGCCGCAACTGATCGCCGGAAACGCCATCGTCTTAATTCCGTTTTCGACCGCGAGCTGCAATGAATTCCGGTACCAATTTGCCAGCGTCTCAGGCTCGCCATGTTTTCCACCTCGCCAGATCGGCCCGACCGTGTGAATGACGAACCGCGCTGGCAAACGATATCCGCGAGTAATTTTCGCCTCGCCGGGCTCACAACCACCGAGCGTTCGACATTCCGCGAGTAATTCGGGGCCAGCGGCGCGATGAATCGCGCCATCGACTCCTCCTCCGCCGAGAAGCGTCGTGTTAGCCGCGTTCACAATCGCGTCGACCTCGAGCTTCGTGATGTCGCCACGGACAATGTCGATCTTAGCGGAAGGGCTCAAGTGTTAGGGACCGAAGTTTAGGGCGCAGCCGGCGGCAGAGTTCGGTTTATTTCACTGGGCCCGAGTGTTGTTTCGCCGTGAAGTTCCGCGACGATTTGTTTGAGGACTGACAGATTCCAAGTCGGCACGGGCGCTTTTGCTGACAATCCTGAATCGAACATTTCTTTCTGCATCGCCTCTGCCGCGGCGTTCGATAGCATCCAACCGAGCGGTAAGGGAACGGTGGCTGGCGCGAGCGAAAAGAAATACAAACACTGCGGCCCGTCCATTTGAATCCCCAGTTGAGCTTTGATCGCCTCACAAGATTCTCGCTGCGCCTGTCCGATGGCCTTTTGTGCATACTCGCCGCGCGCGTCGCGTGTCGAGAGCAACGCATAGGCTGGTGCGAGCGCGTCTTCGAGAAATGAGCCGGGTTCCCGCTGCGCGGCTTCTGCTGCTGCGGTGCGCGCCACGCTCTTGAGTTCCTGCTTTCTCATCCCCAGATCGCGACTGCCCGAAGCGACGCCCAATGGATTATTGCTAATCATGATGATTTGCGGAATGATGCTACGCAGGTCGGCATTCTGCCGCATTTCGTTATTCACTTGCCGTAAAACATCAAGTGCAGTCGTGGCGCCCGAGTTTTCGAAATACCCGCCGTCGACGACGTGGGTGCCGTCCGGGGCGAAACGTCCGGCAGGACTTACATAGGTGAATCGCGCGCTCATGTGCGCGGTGGTGCTGAGCAGCATATCAATCTTCGGGCGGCGGCGCTCTTTGTGCTGCGACAGAGGCAGCAACTTTGCCGTGGCATCTGTCGCTTCGAAAAAGTTGGTGTCGATCAAGACGTTCGACGCGATGATGCGGTTACCGTTTTCGACCGAAGTGCCGTTGAGGAAAAGAGACGGTACATAGATACGTCGGTCTTTCCAGAGGTCGAGAAACGATCTGGCGAAGCGATCGCTGTGCATGGTATTGCGCCACGCGTTTTCCCACGCGCGTTCCAGCCAGCGACCACGGTCTAGAAACAAAATGCGAAACGGCAGAAACCGCTGGATAAAGTCCGGATAAAGCATCGCCGCCGCGGCTGGCGAAAGAAAATCCTGGCCGAGAATACTCTGACCGCGCTTTGCAAACTCCCCTTGAGGCGCCGCATCGGCGACCAGCGCAGCGAATACCGCCGCGCCCAAGCTTCCGCCGGAAACGCCGCTGATCGCAAAAACGTGATCTGCAAAACCTGGATCGGCATCTTGAATCGTGCCGAGCACCGTTGTCGTCCAATAGGCTGCACGAATTCCGCCACCTTCGGTTGCGACTATGAACAGCGGATGCACTGGTTGCTCGGGATATTTCGTCGTAATCCGGGAGTTCCAATCGAGTAGCGCCTGGCGCAACGTCGGGCGCACAAATTCGTCCCGCGCCACGACGCGCACGTCATGATTGTCGTTAAAAAAACTGCTGACGAGAACCAGGAGAACTATGAGGGTGATTACCGGGACGCGTTGCCAGCTTCCGAGATAAATCAGCGCGCTGCCCCAAAAAACCCAACACGCCGCTGCGAACGTTAACACCGCGCCAGTCCCGATGGCTCCCGCGAAATACACAGGATCGACAATGAACATGATGCACAGCGCGAGCGAGAGGCCGGTCATCAGCGCGAGCACCACCACGGAACTGCGCGGCAGTTCCCGGAGCCGCTGGTATTTTCCTCGAGCGGCTTGCCGATCATGCTGTTCGATCCAGCGCCTCCGCAAAACGAAGAAGATGTACAACGCAATGCTACCGCCAAGTATGAGCAACCCGAAGTATGACAGCTCCGGCGGTGGATCCGATTCGTAAGAGCCCCGCACACACAGAAAGCTCCAGCCCACGATTACCATTGGTGCCACACCGAGAATTCTTGGGACGTTTCTCGGCAGCCATAAATACAGGCGTCGCCAAATTCCTGTGCGTTGCGGGTGGGCTTCGTGCGATTTCGGAAAATCGAAATACAACAGGACGCGAGCGGAATACCAACTGACCAGCGACCAAATCACCAATCCCGCCCCAAACATCATCAGTCGCAGCCCCCCGGTGACGCCCGTGAGCGCGCCCGGCTCAGCAAGCGCGCGCAAGACTTCCCGCCCTTGCTCGACTCCCAAAAACACAATCGCGCCGATGATCGCGACTATGAACGCGAAGCGGCAAGGCTTCAGCTCGTGATAGATGTCCTGAAGGTGCGAAAAGAAATTTGCAGTCCGATTGTCCGACATGAAGTCACACCTTTGCTTCGGTACACGGTTATCCCAAAATTCGGCGTACCGAGCAATGATGTAATTAATGACAAAGCTCGAATGACGGTACAATATTCGGGCCTCCGTCTTCATTCTCACGGCGCCAGGCGGTCGATTCGCCACGAGCCGTCCTGCTGTCGGGTGTAACGAAACCGATCGTGCAAGCGGTTGAGACGACCTTGCCAGAATTCCATCGTATCCGGTTTAAGCCGGTAACCGCCCCAGTGCGGCGGAAGCGGAATGGGCTTGTCGCGGAAGCGTTCGGTCATCTCGGCCATTCGCGCGTCGAGCACGCGACGCGCGTCGATCACCTCGCTCTGACGCGATGCCCAGGCGCTCAGTTGGCTGCCCACCGGGCGCGAATGAAAATATGTCTGCGATTCTTTGCGTGAGGTTTTTTTCACTTTTCCGCTGATGCGAATTTGCCGGTCCAATTCGATCCAGTAAAACGCCAGCGCCGCATACGGATTCCCCTCGAGCTGCTTTCCTTTTTCGCTCCCGTAATTGGTAAAAAAGACAAACCCGTCCTGGTCGAATCCTTTTAGCAACACAATCCGCACTGATGATCTGGCATCGCGACCAGCCGTTGCGAGGCTCATCGCGTTAACATCGCGAATACCGGCCTCGATTGCGGCAGTAAACCAATTTCCAAATTGCTTGATCGGATCGGGATCGAGATCGCTTCGGCGCAGACCTTTGCTGGCGTGTTCGTAATGTGAAGCACCAGGATCGCGTGGAATTTCCATCAGGGATTCCCGAAACTAGGTCGCCGCGGCGAGGGCTCCGAGCCTCGCGGTTTCACGCAGTTTCTCGATTACTTTCGGAATGATTTCAATAGCGCGATCGATTTCCGCTTCGGCGTTAAACCGGCCAAATGAAAAGCGCAGACTGCGCCGGGGGTCATCGCCACTCGGATTCATTGCGCGCAACACATGCGACGCCTCCTGTGAACCGGTTCGGCAGGCAGATCCAGCCGAGCAACAAATACGATGTCGATCCAATAGCAGGAGCGCGGCTGGCGATTCAATTCCCTCAAATGAAAAACTTGATGTGTTCGGGATCCGAAGCGCACTAGCGCCATTCACGGATGAGCCGCTCACGGATTCAAGAATCGCTTTTTCGAAGCGATCGCGCATCGAGTGAACGTTCCCTTTCCCTTGTGCCAGATAATTGGCGGCCAGTTCAGCGGCTTTTCCAAGGCCGACGATTCCTGCGACGTTTTCCGTTCCGCCGCGGCGCCCATTTTCCTGGCCGCCACCTGCGATCAACGAACTAAAGCGCGCTCGCCCGTTGACACAAAGCGCGCCTACGCCTTTCGGCCCATGAAATTTGTGCGCGGAAAGGGAAAGAAAATTGACCGCCGTTTCGCGCAAGCGAATAGGGATTTTCCCGACCGCCTGCACAGCATCGGTATGAAAGAGCACGCCTTTCCGGCGACAAATCTCAGCGATTTTCTGGACGGGAAACAGCGCGCCAGTTTCGTTGTTCGCCCACATCATCGAAACGAGAGCGGTCTCAGGGCGAATCGCGGCCTCCAATTCGGCGAGATCGAGATTGCCATGTCGATCGACGCCAAGAAATGTCACGGCGCATCCATGTTTTTCGAGGTCCTGGCATGGGCGCAAAACTGCACTGTGTTCCACGGCGCTCGTCACGACATGTTTCCCGTGCGGCTCAAACTGCAGCGCGGAATGAATTACCGCATTGTTGGATTCCGTTCCGCCACTTGTAAAAACTATCTCCGATGGCGCACAGCCGAGTAACGCCGCCATCCGCTCACGCGCCAAATCGACAGCCTTTCGCGCCCGCGCCGCGAACGCGTAGCCGCTGGAAGGGTTGCCGTAATACTTGGTCAAAAACGGCAGCATTTCGTCGATCACGGCAGGATCTAGCGGCGTGGTCGCGTTGTTATCCAGATAAATGATTTCCTGTTCGGCCATCTCTCGAATCTAAAGTTTGAGGCGCGCTTGTGCCAAGGTTCTTTACAGAAGGCAACGAAGAAAACAAAGGCCGCACCCAAGTCAGCTACTTGGTTGTCTTGGTTTCCTTCTGTTTGATTTCTGATTTAATCTGCGGCGCATGACTTCGATCTGGGACTTGGTCAATCGGCAACTACGTGACATCGCGGTTTACGAGGCGGGAAAACCAATTGAAGAGACGGCTCGCGAGCTCGGCATCGACCCTGCGGAAATCATCAAGCTGGCATCGAACGAGAATCCGCTGGGGCCGTCTCCCAAAGCAATCGAGGCCATGCGCGCCGCATTGAAAAACGCGCATTTGTATCCGGACGGCAGCGGCTTTTACTTGTGCAAAGTGGTCGCTGCCAGGCTCGGTGTCGCTCCAGAGAATGTTATCCTCGGCAATGGGTCAAACGAGGTGATTGAATTCCTCGGTCACGCGTTTCTGAATCCGGGCGATGACGTAATTACTTTCCAGTATGCATTTATCATCTATAAACTGCTCGCGACCTCTTTCGCTGCGCGCACGATCGAATTGCCCACTCCGAATTTTCAACAGGACCTCAGCGCAATGTTGGACGCAATCACGCCGAAAACGCGCCTGATTTTCATCCCTAACCCAAACAATCCCACTGGCAGCTTGATCTCGCAGCGCGCGATCGACAGCTTCATGTCGCGCGTCTCCGAGAACATCGTTGTCGTTTTCGACGAAGCGTATTTTGAATTCCTCGATGATCCGCCCGACACGCTGCAATACGTTCGCGAAGGACGAAACGTGGTGGTGCTGCGCACGTTTTCGAAAATTCATGGACTCGCTGGTCTGCGGATCGGTTATGGCGTCGCGACCGCCGATTTGATCGAGGTCCTTCACAAGACGAGGCAGCCATTCAATGTGAACAGCATCGCGCAAGCGGGCGCGCTCGCGGCGCTGGAGGACGACGCGCACCTGCGCGAGACGAACCGCGTGATCGACGAAGGCCGCGCTTATTTGCAGGAACAATTCGCCAAAATGCAGATTCCTTTCGTACCAGCGGTCGCAAATTTTGTGATGGTAAACGTCGGCGATGGCTGTGCGGCCTTCGAGAAACTGCTGCGACGGAAAATCATCGTGCGGCCGCTCAAAGGTTATGGCTTGCCCGAATGGGTCCGGATCACCGTCGGCACGATGGAGGAGAATAAGAGATTAATCAGTGTGCTGAGGGAAGTGACATCCGCACAATAGCGCGAGGCAAGAATCTAAATCGAAACCGGCGCACCTTGGAAGGCTTCCGAATTTGGCAACCGAAGCGGTTGCCCTACAGTTTCGGTTTGAGAATCATGACCGTTTCTGACACCATTACTGCGATCTCGACGCCGCCTGGTGAAGGCGCCATCGCGCTGGTCCGCGTCTCCGGCGCGAATGCCATCCAAATCGCGGAGAAGATTTTCCGCGGAAAAGAGAAGCCATCGCGATTTGCGTCACACGTGCAACACCTCGGCGAGATTTTCAGCGCACAAAATCAATTGATCGATCAAGCAGTGCTTTCAATTCATCGCGCACCCGCCAGTTACACTGGTGAAGATTTGGTGGAGATCAGTTGCCACGGTGGCACGCTCGTTTCCGCAAAAGTTCTTGAAGCTTGTTTGCGCGCAGGGGCAAGGGCGGCGCGGCCCGGCGAATTTACTGAGCGCGCGTTTCTCAACGGCAAAATGGATCTCACCCAAGCCGAGGCCGTGATCGATCTGATTCGCGCCCGGACTGATCTGGCGCTGCGTTCGGCTACTGAGCAACTCGAAGGCAGGCTCGGCGATCAAATCAGGAAGATCCGCGATGAATTGATCGCACTACTGGCGCACATTAACGCGTCAATCGATTTCCCGGAAGAGGGCATAGCGCCCGATGAAGGCGAGACACTCTGCGCCCGGCTCGATGCCGTTCGCGAAGAGATTGCCGCATTGCTGGCCACCGCCGATCAGGGCCGCGTTTTGCGCGAGGGCGTGCGCGTGGTGATTTACGGAGCGACCAATGCGGGCAAGTCGAGTTTGCTAAATCGCCTGCTTGGGTACGATCGCGTGATCGTCAGCGATACCCACGGCACAACGCGGGACACGATCGAAGAAACGGTCAATCTGGACGGTGTGCCCATTCGGTTACTCGACACTGCCGGTCTGCGTCCTTCTGAAAGCGAACTGGAGAGCGAAGGGATCGCGCGCACGGAAAAATCGCTGCAACTGGCAGACTTGCGTCTTCACATCGCCGATCGCAACGCGCCCAAGTCAGCGCATTTCAACGGCCGGGCCGACGACCTCAATGAGATTGTCGTTTTAAACAAGAGCGATTTGCCCGAGGACAACGATTGGAAAAATTTTCCGGCGTTGCAGATTTCCTGCGTGACCGGAGAAGGCCTGCCGCAGCTGCAAAAGGAAATTCTGGCGCGGATCGGGCGGCAAAATCTGAGGCCAGAAAGCGCAGTGGCGATCAATACGCGGCATCGCGATTGCCTGCGCCGCGCCTTGGAATCATGTGATCGGGCGCGATCAGCATTGGGCCAGGGGATATCGCAGGAGTACGTTGCGGTTGATCTTGATCAGGGATTGCGCGCGGTGGGGGAAGTAATTGGCGTCGTCGATGTGGAACAGATTCTCGAATCGGTGTTCAGCCAGTTTTGCATTGGTAAATGACAAACTGCGCGTTGAACTGTTAAATCGTCGAAGCGTTGAAGCGGAAGCACAAATGAAGGACGGCTACGAGCGGCTTGTTAGGCCGCTGCTGTTTTCGCTGGACCCGGAGACGGCGCATCGTCTCACCATCGAGTTGCTGCGTGGTGCTTCGTACTTCGATCTTGCGCTGCGAACGCTGAAGGCTTTTCAGCCCTCGCCAAAACCAAAAGCTCTTTTCGGGTTAAACTTTCCAAATCCAGTCGGACTTGCGGCTGGATTGGATAAGAACGGCGTTGCCATTCCTGCGTGGGCAGCGCTGGGTTTCGGCTTCATCGAGGTCGGAACTGTGACCGCGAAAGCGCAGCCGGGAAATCCCAAGCCGCGCATCTTTCGATTGCCCGAGCAACAAGCGTTGATCAATCGCCTTGGTTTTAACAACGACGGCGCAGACATGATCGCGGAACGACTGCGCAGACTGCGCAGAAGCGGACGATGGCCAGCGGTTCCAGTCGGGATCAACATTGGCAAATCCCGGGCAACGCCGCTCGAACAGGCCACGGACGATTACCTCTACTCGTTTCGATTGCTTCGGGATTTTGCCGATTACATCGCGCTGAATGTCAGCTCACCGAACACGCCCGGCTTGCGGGAGTTACAGGAACCCCAAAGGCTTTCGAAGTTGTTACAGGCGATTGGCCGCGAGCCAGAGGCAGGCACCAAACCGATCCTGGTGAAACTTTCGCCCGACCTCTCGCCGACCGAGTTGGAAGCGATCCTTGCAGCCTGTGAGGAAAACGCAGTGGCGGGCATCATTGCGACGAACACGACGCTCGATCACTCCTCGATTCCGCCCGCGCTCGACGAGGAAGGTGGCTTAAGCGGAGCGCCGTTGTGTGAAAAAACCACCGCGCTGCTGCGCCAGATTGTTGGAAAGTCCACAATTCCGGTGATCGCTTCCGGTGGAATTTTCGACGCAGAATCGGCGCAGGAGAAATTTCAGGCCGGCGCACACCTCATTCAGCTTTACACCGGATTCGTTTATCGCGGGCCGCGACTTCTCCGCGAAATCATGGAAGCCTGACGCCGACAATCCGCGCCGCGATTCCAATACTTTGAATGCTTCGCCACGCATTTGCTTGAAAGCGGGCAGGACATTCGTACGGTGCAGGAGCTGCTCGGCCACAAGGACGTGTCCACCACGATGATTTACACCCACGTGCTAAATAAACCGGGTTTGGCCATCCGCAGCCCGCTTGATTCTCAGGAGCCGCACCTGGTGGCCCACAACCCCGAGTTAGACGAAACTTTGTCGTCTAATTCTCGTTAGGCCTAGAAGATGACGTCTATTCCCCAATCATCGCAGAAGCGATTTCTGCGGCTGGTCAGCGCGCACGCAGATATGGGATACGCGATCGAAACGTATCGGGTTCTGCAGCACGCTCATTCTACGCCTGCTGACTACTCCTTGTTCCTTTCGATGGTCGTGTGTTACTGCCGTCCATTCACTCAGGGTCGGGGTATTGGCTCTCTGCTCTGCGAGTATCCGAATTATCCCGATTGGCCTGACTCCGAAATGAACCTTCGGCACGAAAGGATGATGAATATTCGCAACAACTTTCTCGGCCATAGCTGCATTGAGGGATCGAACGTTTTTCTGCTCTCCCCAGGTTCGAAGCATCCCGCCACGGGTGACATGATGACGATGCATTACTACGCAGTAGCGAAGCGCCAGTTTTTGCATCCAGAGTTTTCAGCCTGGCTGTACCAACTCGTGGATGCGTTGTTTCACAGACTCGACGGCGACATTCGAGCAGTAGCCAAAGAAATTGGCGCTACGCATCTCAAGGATACAGAGGTTTACGAATTCGACACAGGCACAGGCAGTTTTGTATGGACACCACCAAAAAAGGCCTAACCCCTATGTAAGATGTCAAGTGTGGCGGGCGAGTGTGTAGGTGGTTTGTTAGGTCATAAGGCTGGTCGATAAGAGTTGAAGTTGATTTGGGACGCTTCCTCTTCCGTTCGCTCGGTCGCGGCG
>Ga0193751_1001264_pt1 | contig 16500 bp, 15 predicted proteins | sample L1c2metaG_FD_143050 | JGI IMG/M metagenome (GOLD analysis project Ga0193751, IMG submission 143050) | Soil microbial communities from a riparian zone of the East river system, Colorado, United States - L1c2 | ecosystem: Environmental > Terrestrial > Soil > Riparian zone | place: USA: East River... | reverse complement strand
TGAGCCCACCGCAGGCCCGATGAAAGCTCCGTCGATCGCTTCCGTGTAAGCTTTCGGAAGATTCGGCGCCGCGCCGTGTCGCAACTGCTTGCCATTGGGATCCATTAATAGAATTGAGGCCAGGACACCGCGAGATTGCCCTTCCACCAGTAGACATAAACTATCGAGGATCTCAGCCAGCGAATCGCCCCTGGCCACCTTCTCGAGAACTCGGTTCTCTCCGGCCAAGAGCGCTTCGCGCCGTTTACGCTGGCTGATGTCTCTAATGATCGATTGGTAATATCTACCTCGCAGGGTTGATAAAGAAACCTCCACCGGAACCACTTCACCGTTTTCGCGCACGAATTTTCGCTCGAACCGGAAAGATCCTTCCGCTTTCAATTTCTCAATCCGATGCTCCAAGAGATGGCGCTCTCCCGGGAGGTAGGTGTCGGCAAGTGAGCTGCCGATCAATTCGTCTTCCGGACGTCCCGCCAACTCGACCGCTGCGGGGTTCACCAAAACAAAGATGCCGTCCGCATCGATAACGCAGATCGCGTCCGGTGAAGCGTCGATAAGATCCCGATACTTTTCCTCGCTCGTCCGCACGGCCGCTTCGGCGCGATCGCGTTCAATTGCAACTCGCGCCAGGTCCGTCGCCTTCTCCATGAGACCGAGGTCGTGCGTGCTCGGACTTTGCGGTTCGCGACCGTAAATGCAGAACGTTCCGAGGACCTTTCCTTCCGAAGAGAGTATTGGATTCGACCAGGAAGCTCGCAGCCCATGACTTAATGCGGCCGCACGATGTTCCGGCACTTCCCAAAGCGGATCGGTCGAAATGTTGGAGACGATGACAGCTGATCCGCGATAGGCCGCCGTTCCGCAAGAGCCGGCACACGGTCCGATTGGCAACTTCTCCATCTCCTGTCTCCATCCTTCAGGAAGACTAGGTCCTGCGACGGAATCCAGATGAAGACCATCGGGACGAAGCAACAAAATAGAAGCAAGCGTGCCGCTGCGGTACTCTTCGATAAGCACGCACAGGCAATTCAGGATCTCTTCAAGCGCCACGCCGGTGGCGATCATTTCGAGAAGACGCTTTTCACCAGTGAACAACGCCTGCCCTCGCTTGCGCTCGCTGATGTCCACCGTGGTACCGGTATAACGATCGCCTTGGCCAGATTCACCGAGAGCGGGTCGGCCCACTCCTTGGACGTGCTTAATAGATCCGTCTGCGAGCGCGATCCGAAATTCGAGGTCAAAATCGCTTGTCTCGCGAACGGCTTTATCGAGACTTCGTTCAACAAACGATCGATCTTCCGGATGAACCGTTTCCAAGAATAACTGGAACGATGGCTCGGTCTTCTTAGGGTCGAAGCCAAAGATGCGGAAATGCTCTTCTGACCAGGCGACCTTTCCCGTGGAAACATTCCAGCTCCAGCTTCCGGTGTGACTGATTCTCTGGCCCTCCGTTAAGAATGCTTCGCTGTGCCGGAGCTCCGTCTCCGCGCGAGCGCGTTCTGCCTTTTCCCGGGCTTCACCCAGCGCGCGCGTGACCGCAGGTCCGAGTCTGGCCAGACGCGTCTTTAATACGTAATCGGTGGCGCCGGTCTTAAGCGCTTCGATGGCGACGTCTTCGCCCAGCGTTCCGGAAACAAATATAAATGGCACTTGTGGGGAGTTCTGCTGCGCGATTTTCAGCGCGGATAATCCGTCAAACGAAGGCAGTGTGTAATCTGCGAGAATCAGATGAAAACTTCCCCCCTTGAGCGCAGCGACAAAGTCGTCCTCGGTTTCGATTCTCGTTAGCTCGCTCCGAATGCCTTCCGCTTCCAAGGTGGCTTGGACGAGTTCTGTGTCTCTGACGTCATCTTCAAGGTGCAGAACTCGGAGCGGAGAATTCATCTCTTACCTTTTTTTGACGCTGCCGGGTGGAGGCTCGTTGATTACCGCCCAAAACATGCCCAGCTCTTTCACGGCGTTCACGAATTGGTGAAAATCAACCGGCTTAACGACATAACCGTTCACACCTAACTTGTAGCTATTCACCAAGTCGCGTTCTTCGTGCGAAGAGGTAAGGACCACGACCGGTATCATCTTTAGGTTTTCATCAGCTCGAACCCGCTCGAGCACCTCGAAGCCATTCACCTTCGGCAATTTCAAGTCGAGCAGCATTACTGCGGGATTGCCGTTGGGGCGCTTCTGGTAATTGCCCCGGCGATACAAGTAATCGAGCGCCTCTTCGCCGTCGCGCGCGACCACTACTTCATTAGCGAGGTTGTACTCATCCAAGCCGGCGAGGGCAAGTTCCACATCCTTCGGATCATCTTCGACCAACAATATGCGTTTTAGCTCATTCATCCTTTCACACCTTTCCAGGTTTCGGCAGTGCAACGAAAAAGGTCGCGCCGTTATCAACCGAGGCTTCTGCCCACACTCGACCGCCGTGGCGATGGACGATTCGCTGGACTGTGGCGAGCCCGATCCCGGTGCCTTCGAACGCCTCCTGCGAGTGAAGGCGTTGGAAAACACCAAATAACTTATCCTTGTACTTCATATCAAAACCGACTCCGTTATCTTTAACAAACACGACCGCTTCATCCGGCGTGTGGCTTAACGAACCGATTTCTATCTCACCCTGCGGGCGCGTTCGAGTGAATTTCACGGCGTTCGAAACGAGATTACTAAACACCAGCCGGAGCAGGGAAGGATCGCCGTAGCAAATGGGCAAAGTGCCGATCCGCCAGTTAATGTTCCGGCCTTGCGTGTCCGGCGCGATTTCGCCGAGCACTTCTCTCACCAGCGGCTCAAGTTTGATGGTTGTTCTTTGCGTTTCGGCCCGACCGATCCGCGAGAAGGCGAGAAGATCATCCACCAGATTGCCCATCCGGTTGGCTGACTCCAGAATCATGTTTATGTGGTGCCGACCTTTGTCGTCGAGAACGGGGTGAGCGTGCTTCTGTAAAAGCTCTGTGAATCCGGCAATATGCCGGACCGGCGCGCGCAGATCGTGTGAGACGGAATACGCAAACGTCTCCAATTCTTTATTTGTGCCCTTTAACTCGTCGGAACGCTTTTCAAGTTCCACGTTCAAAGCCCGCCGCTGCTCCACTTCCGCTTCGAGCAGATCGCGCGATTGCCGAAGGTCTGCCTCAGCCCGGCGCCGCACCACACCGAACCAAATCAAAAGCCCCGAAAACACGGCGAACACGGGGAAGTAGGCGAGATCCTCACGCGTGACAATGAGACTGTAGAGCGGTGGAGTAAAAAAGTAATCGAAGGCGAGTTCTCCGACTGCAAATGCGATGACCGCCGGCCACGCTCCGGCGTACCAACTCGTCAGGGCAACGGCCAGAAGATAAATCGTAAAGACCGATTCGTGAAGATCGCAGCGGTCGGCTAAAAACCCGAGGACCGTTGCCACGGCGACAGAACCAACTGCCAGTCCGTAACGGAAAATGAAGCGCTCAAACAGGTCTCGAGGCGCAGCCGCCTTGGCCGCGGCGGTTTGAGTTCCAATGGTTGAATTCACGCAAATATCGCGTCCCGCGAAATCAGGCAAAGTGTTGGCCGCGGAATGCACGACTTTCCGGCGAATATAAAATTACCGGCTGATCTTTTGCGCCGCACTGGTCGGATTTCGGTCCTGCGCGAGGAGGCCGTCTCGAAGGGCCCCCGCCAGTCGAATCGTTCAAACGAACATAGGCGAAATCCAGGACCAAAATCTGCGGCAGCATGTCGAGCAAAGCACCGACAATTTGGTGAGGCTGGCCGCCACTCCAAATGGCGGGAAGCGCCTGAACGCTGATCAGATTATTGATACAGGCTCTGATGCGCTTAATCTCATTGGCCGCCTGCTCCACCTTCGCTTCCATCGCCAGGAAACTTCAGGCCGCTGCTTTACCCTGGGGCGCGCGGCGTTCGCGTAATTCCCGCAAAAACTCATTCGGCGGGACAAAGAACGGGTTCTCCTGGACGATTCCGCCGATGAGAATCATCGGGTGAGTTCGCATGACGTCGATGATAAGGTTGCCGCCACACTTCGTCAGATTATAGAGACAGATTACGGCATCCTTATAGTGCGGTATGATGTCGTTCAGCCGGCACTCGTATTCGAGGAAATCGTCTACCCCGGGCCAGTCGCCTGAAGCCCATTCCGCGTGGCCCATGACGCGGGCGAGGGGGAAGCCCTCGCGCTGGCTTTGCTCCAAAACGTCCTCCATACAGGCAAGCATTCGGTCCCTGTCGAAATGACCGTCGCGCAAATAAACTTCGTGCCAATGGTGCAGCTCGAATTGTCCGTTCTTCTCGACCGAAGGGACGTCGACGCCGGCTGAGGAAAGTCGCTGTAAGTGCTCGTCGCGCAGTTTTGGATCGACAATGTGAAACGCCTTCTCGCCGCGCGTGAGCCCTTCCTTAACGAACGGAAGTAGCACACGATACTCCTCCTCCACGCCATGAAAAAACGCGCAGACATGGCGATGTTGGCCCAGTGTCGCATTGGCAAACCGCATCGGTTGGTAGTCCTCTTCGCGAGACTTAGTGTTGTCTTTTGTCGGATTCATAGTTTTTTTCTTTTCTACAAAGATCTCCAGGCTGCTCCGAGCCGATGAACCGTTGACCGATCGCTCTCGAGCTGGATTTCATGACAAGCTGTCGTTGTTAGGCCGCGTCTGACTTGAACCAACCGAGTACTCTAACAGGCGTCCACGCCCTCCACCAGGCTTACGTTCTCCCTCGAAAGAGGTACCGAAAAACCCCGCAAGTGCTTCGTGGTGAGGGACGGAACTGCGTCTAGAATTTTCGTAAACAATGAAAATCAAACAACGTGAAAACAATTTCGGGAGCAGGCTGCGCAGGCTCTTTCGACTACGCGCACCCAGGCACGACCCCATGCTCGTCCTTAACATGTCGATCTTTAATTTCACCGACGGCTGGAGTCGCACGTTTTCGAAACATGAATACGCGCGATCCTATGCCTAACGAACCGATGCCAACTAAGGGGATCAGATCGCTGGCTATGGACGCCGCGGAGGCATCAATCCTGGTCAGCGCACCAGTTGCCGACGTCTACGAACGCTGGCTGGCGTTTGAGGATTACCCAAAATTCATCACCGCGATCAAACACGTGCGAAAATTGGACGGAAATCATTTTGCCGCGTCGCTGGCATTTAACGGCAAGCAGCATGAAGCGACGCTTGAAATGATGATGCGCGTTCCGGAGCGAAGACTCGCCTGGCGAACTCTGGCCGACCACCACGCTCCCGATCATTTCGCCGCGGGAGTTGTTTCTTTCGCGTCGCTTTCTGACCAGAGCACGTGCGTGACCCTGAAGCTGACCTCAAGCTTTGGCGGCGCGGTCTCAAGGCGGGTCGATAGGTATCTGCACAATTTCAAACGGCTCATCGAGCAAGAATGAGATCGGAGAAGGGCCAGGCAATTTCTCGAGCCAGGCCATGTCTTCCAAGGGTTCTTGCCAGCGCGCAGCGCGCGGCATTGGTGAGGGGGAGCATCCTGTCCCGAAAGGGGGAGTATGGCTCACCCCGTTAGTAGCAACGAAAGATCCCACGCACGCGCATTGGCGGCCGCGCGGCAACGAACGATAGCGTCCCTTGTGAAAGTAAATCCACGTCCTGACTTGAACTTCCAATAAGGAAATTGCCATGTCTCAACAAATTCATTCTTACCGCGAGCTTCAGCAGCAAATCCACCAAGATTTGCGCATCCAACATCCCGACTGGGTCGAGCCCGGCGGCGACTGCCCGACCTGCGACTCTTATGAGTCGCGTCTGGCGGAACTACTCAGCGCGGTGCGGCGGTCGGCCGTCGTGGAAATGCGCAAATCATCCCGAATGGGTTATGCGGGCGATGACTAAAGGATCGGCAGGTGCAACGAAGATGAAATCGACAATTCAAATCAATGAAGAGAACTTCGAAACCGAAGTTTTGAAATCGAAGCAACCGGTGCTGGTTGAGTTTGGCACCGGATGGAGTCTTCCGTCGATGATGTTGAACGGAGCAATGGATGAAATTGCCGCTGAGTTTGTCGATCTTTTGAAGGTTGCTCGCGTTGAACTCGATCGCAGTCCTAACCTCGGGTTGTGGTACGGGATTCGATGCCTTCCCACAATTTTGTATTTCAGCGAGGGCGAAGTGCGCGTCGGGATTTTTGGAACCACGAGTAAGGAAGCAATTCTTTCCCAACTAAGGCCGATCATAAATGGCGGCGAGCTCGGCCCAATAAGCAGCCTGCGAGGCGTTCACGCATGATAAAGACGATCTTCTATCTTGGTCTCGGGACCATGGGCAACGGCATGGCCTGCAATCTTCTCAAGGCCGGCTACAGACTTACCGTTTGGAATCGAAGCATTGAAAAATGCGAACCGTTCGCCCGGAAAGGGGCGCGCGTCGCCGCTACTCCAGCGGACGGCGTGCGCGATGCCGATCTGGTCATGTATAGCTTGAGCAACGATCAGGCCGTCGAGGAAGTTGTCTTTGGTGCGAAAGGAATTTTAAGTGGAATCAAGGAAGGCCAGATCGCGATCGACATGAGCACGGTCCTTCCCGCGACGAGTTTGCGAGAAGAGGAAGCGTACGCGAAGCGCGGCGTCGATTTTCTTGATGCGCCTGTCTTTGGCAGTAAACAGGAATCCGCGGAAGCCAAGCTTTGGATCATGGTCGCGGGCAACAAGGCCATTTGTGAAAAAGTGAAACCAGTGTTGGAACATTTGGGGCAAACCGTTCATTACTTTGGCAAGAACGGTAATGCCGCGGCCATGAAGCTGGTGGGGAATCTTATCGTGGCGTTGGAAATGGAAGCGCTCGCGGAAGGCCTGGTGCTCGCGCAAAAGGCCGGCCTTGATCTGGATACCGTGATGGAAGTCGTGAAAGTCGCCGATTTCCGGTCACCGCTACTCGTAAGCAACGGTCGGAATATTTCAAAACGCGATTTTTCGACCAGTTTCGCACTCAAGCTCATGCTCAAGGACGCGGGCCTCATTGAACAATTTGGTGAGAGTCTAAAGTCACCGATTCCGGCGCTGCGTATTGTCGAAAAAAATCTCGCATCGGCCGTTGCCCTTGGCTTCGGAAATGAGAACGCATCCGCCTTAATCAAGGCGCTCGAAAAAGAAGCAGGCGTCGAAGTGATGGGACGCCCTAACTGACTTCCTGCCGTCCACAGCGACCGCCTGCAACAGCCGGCCCGTTTGGTACGGCATCGCGGCGGTTGCCTCGAATGAGGGAGCGCAAACCCCCTCGCGAGCGAGACAAATAAATCTCTCGCACGCTCAATAGCGGGAATCGGCCGCCAGAATAGCGTGGCCGCATGAAAAACACATTATTGAAACAAGGAAGCGTTAACATCGCCTTCGTTGTAGTCGCAATCCTCGTCGCAGCATTCACCGCGAACGCGCAACCTCAGCCCGAAAGCCTGCTCTTATCAGCCGGTTTCAAAGCCAGGGTCGCCAAAACCGCTAGCCAACGCCAGGAACTGGAAACGCTGGCCAAAGGCAAGGTGTCTCCAGTTACGCAGAGCGGAAAGACGTTCTACGTCTTTCCCGACGCGCAGCGCAACCAGCTCTTCGTTGGCGACGAAGCGCAGTATCAGATTTACCTGGACTCGATCACCAAAGCAGGCGGCAGCGCCCAGCCGATCGTGAACACGGAAGACGTCCGGGGAAATCAAATCAAAGTCCGCGAATTCTACGGATGGGAACCTTTTGACGAGATGACGAGATAATTTGGTGTCACTGAATAAAGAAAACGAAACGAATTTCATATGAAGACCACAACTCAAGAGAACAACGGCGCGGGAACGTTCAATGTGCCTCAGCCCATCCGCGGCGACGCGGGCGCATCGGTCATCGGGCCGAGGAATCCATCGCGCGAGGCGGAAAATCGCGACGTCATTCTGTCGCCTGCAACGGACCACGGCACACTTGGAAACCTGCGATGGTCCTTTGCCGACAGCCACATGCATCTGTCGCCAGGGGGTTGGGGCCGGCAGACCACGATCCGTGAACTGCCGACTGCTCCGGAGCTTGCCGGTGTCAACATGCGCCTCAAGGCGGGCGGCGTCAGAGAGATGCATTGGCATCAAGCGGCCGAGTGGGCCTACATGCTCAAAGGCCGGGCGAGGATCACAGCGATTGATCAGGATGGCCGCGCTTTTCAGGACGATGTCGGCGAGGGCGACCTCTGGTATTTCGCGGCCGGCATTCCTCACTCGATTCAAGGACTCGAGGGCGATGGTTGCGAGTTCCTGCTTGTCTTCGATGACGGCAACTTCTCGGAAGAGGAAACGTTTTTGCTCTCCGATTGGATGGCGCATACCCCGAAAGAAATTTTGGCAAAGAATTTCGGCGTGCCCGAAAGCGCTTTCGCGCGCATCCCGGAGAAAGATCTCTGGATCTTTCAAGCGCAAGTTCCCGGACCTCTCGCCGCTGATCGAATTGCCGGCGCCGGTCCGATGCCTAACAAGCTCAGTCACCGAATGCTGGCGCAGGAACCAATCCGCAGCAGCGGCGGCACCGTCCGCATCACCGATTCCTCCGTATTCCCGGCGTCGAAGACAATCGCGGCTGCGTTGGTTGAAGTCGAGCCCGGCGGAATGCGTGAGATGCATTGGCACCCGAACACGGATGAGTGGCAGTTCTACATCTCGGGCGAAGCGAGGATGACGGTGTTCGCGGCGCAAAACAATGCGCGCACTTACAACTTCCAGGCAGGCGACGTCGGTTCTGTTCCTTTCGCGACGGGCCATTACATCGAGAACATCGGCGATACAACGCTGCGGTTTCTCGAGCTCTTCCGGAGCGACTACTACGCCGATGTCTCGCTCAGTCAGTGGCTGGCGTTTACGCCGCGTGAGCTGGTGAAAGCGCACCTGAATATCGACGACTCGGTTCTTAGCAAAGTCTCGGCGCGCAAGACGCCGGTCGTGGGGGCCTCATGATCAAAGTGAAGTTACTCGGTTACGCTTTGTCACTGGTTGGCGTGGCCGTTGCGACGACTTATTCGCAGGACACAACGAGCGAATACGTAGCGCCGCCGGATGCCGGTCCGAAGGGCAAAGCTCCCAGGATGAAGGTTCAACTCCTGAATCCTGGCGAACCGACGAAACAGTATGCGGTTATCTTCTACCAGGGAGATGAGGCGTTTTCCGGACTGCTGGAGTTTGCGCAGAAATATCACATTACCAGTGCCCACTTCACCGCCATTGGAGCGGTGAATGGAGCAACGCTGGGATGGTTTGATCCTGAGCGCAAAATGTACAAGAAGATCCCTATCGAGGGTCAACACGAAGTAATCGGGATGAGCGGCGACATTGCGCTCTATCAAGGAAAGCCCGTAGTCCATACACACATGCTGGTGGGCGCATCAGATGGAACAACGCGCGGAGGTCACGTTCTCGCGGCGTACGTATCCCCGACACTGGAAGTAATGGTCTCGGTCGATCCGGTAACGATGCAGAAACGTTTTGATCCGAACACGGACTTAACGCTGATTGAGTAGCACGCCTGTTACACCGCATGAATACGTTATCGCCGGCGCTTTCGAACGACATCCGTGTTCGCGATCTGCTGCTTAACGCGTTGACATTTTCCTCGGGGGCGATCGATGCGATCAGCTTTATCGCGCTCGGCAAAGTCTTCACCGCCTTCATGACGGGGAACGTCGCGTTCCTCGGGCTGCGGATTGCAGGCGCTGGTGGACCAGGATGTGTCTCCATCATCGTCTCGATGGCGGCGTTTTCGATCGGCGTCTACCTCGGAACCCGGGTGATCAAACCCAGGGGACATAAGGGCGCGGGAGTGTGGCCGCATCGAGTGACCAGCGCCCTTGGCCTGTCACTGGTCGGGCACGCAGGTTTCCTGGTTCTCTGGTTCGCGTTTCGCGGCCAGCCGTCCAATGACGTTGCGCATATTCTTCTCGCCTTATGGGGATTTGCCATGGGGATGCAGAGCGCGGCGGTGCGCTCGCTTCACGTCGACGGAGTGTTCACGACGGCGGCTACGGCAACGTTCATTTTCGTTATGGGAGACTTCGTTTATTGGTCGGAGTCGGCGGATGAACGGCGGCGGCTTTGGGGCGTGCTCATCTTTTTGTTCCTCGGCGCGCTGGCGGGAGGTTTGCTTCTGGTGCACGCGCGCATTTATGCACCGGTCCTTTCCTTTGTCACGACCCTCCTCGTCGTTGTCACCGCGGCGATCGGTTTTTCGAACCGCACCGCGACGGAAGTTGCGACAACGCCCGTCCTGGCAGGCCTCAATCGCGCTCGTTAGGCCGCGATCACCGTAATCCTGATACCTCGAATGGGGGAGCACCGATCACCTCACTGGCGGGAACGTAAAATCCCACCGATGCGCAATAGCGGGTCTGTGATCACGGGGCGAAACTTTGGCCCATGAAAACAAACCGCTTTTTCTCGGACGCCATAACTCGGCGGTTTGCCTCGCTTAGCCAGAAGGGAGGGACGTCATGTGGATTGTTCGCCTAGCTCTCAGTCGGCCTTACACGTTTGTGGTGGCGGCCCTGCTGCTACTCCTGATGACTCCTTTCGTCCTGACCAAGACGCCGACCGATATTTTTCCCTCCATCAATATTCCGGTGGTCAGCGTGATCTGGCAATACACCGGTCTGCCGGCGGACCAAATCGCTCAACGAATCATTTACAGCGAGGAACGGGCGCTCACCACTACGGTCGATAATATCGAGCACATCGAATCGACTTCGTACGACAGCCAGGGGGTAATCAAAGTCTTCTTTCAGCCAGGCGTAAACCCAGCGACCGGGGTGGCCCAACTAACCGCCGTTTCGCAAACTATTCTGAAACAGCTTCCGCCGGGCACGACTCCCCCGCTGATCCTGCAATACAGCGCGTCCACGGTTTCCATTCTGCAGTTCGGGATCAGCAGCACCAAGCTTTCCGAGCAGCAAGTCTTCGACACCGCCCTGAACCAGATTCGCGTCGGACTAATCAGCGTGCCTGGTGTGAGCATTCCGTATCCCTATGGCGGAAAGCAAAGGGTGGTTTCAGTAGACCTCGATCTCAAAGCACTGGAAGCGAACAATCTCGTCGCATCGGATGTAGTCACGGCCATCAGCAACGGGGCGTTAACTTATCCGAGCGGCGTAGCCAAGATTGGCGGAAAGGAAGTCCCAATCGATCTCAATGTCAGTCCGTTCACGATCGAGCCATTGAACACTCTCCCGATTAAGAGTGTCGGCGGAACCGTCATCCGAGTGGGCGACGTAGCGCAGGTGCGCGACGGCTACATGCCGCAGGAAAACATCGTCCGCCAGGATGGCATCCGCAGCACGCTGATCCAAATCTTCAAGAATGGCAGCGCTTCCACGCTCTCCGTCGCAGCAGGGGTGAAAGCCGCCATGGCCAAGGTTCTCACGACCGTGACCAGCGATGTGCACGTGAAACAATTTGCCGATCAATCGCTCTTCGTGAGCGCCGCAGTTAGCGGCGTCGTCAGGGAAGGTGTGATCGCTGCTGCCTTGACCGCGCTGATGATCCTTTTATTCCTCGGTTCGTGGAGGAGCACCCTCATCATCGCGGTTTCCATTCCGCTTTCGGTGCTGGCCTCTCTCGCCATTCTCAGCGCGTTGGGTCAGACGATCAATATCATGACTCTTGGCGGTTTGGCGCTCGCAGTCGGCATTCTTGTGGATGACGCCACAGTAACTATCGAAAACGTCGAGCGCCACCTGGCGACGGGCGAACCTTTGGAAGACGGCATCCTAAAGGGCGCGGGTGAGATTGCTTTGCCCGCCATGGTTTCCACACTCTGCATCTGCATTGTTTTTGTCCCGATGTTTTCGTTGGCGGGAGTGGCGCGCTACCTCTTTGTGCCTTTGGCCGAGGCAGTCGTTTTCGCTGTGCTCGCGTCCTACGCGATTTCCCGGACGCTCGTGCCGACCATGATTATGTTCTTCGAGCGCCATCACAAGAAAACCTCGGCCGGCAGTGAAAAGCATGTCGCACTTTGGGTGCGGCCGCTGGCGGCTCTCCAGCAGGGATTTGAAAAAGCGTTCGATCGTTTTAAAAACGCTTATAGCAATTTGCTAGGTACAATCCTGGAACACAGGGTGGCTTTTGCCGCCGGGTTCCTGGCTTTTTGCGTCTGCTCCTGGCTGCTTGTGCCGTTTCTCGGTCAAAACTTCTTTCCCGCGGTCGATGCGGGAACCTTTCGGTTGCACGTGCGTGCTCCCACCGGCACGCGGATCGAGCAAACGGCCAAGTTGGTCGACGAAGTGGAAACGAACATTCGCCGCCAGATTCCGGCAAAGGAGCTCGAGGGTATGATCGATAATATCGGACTTCCGGTTTCCGGCATCAACCTGAGCTACAACGACAGCGGTGTGTCGGGGCCGGCCGATGCCGACATATTAGTCTCATTACTGCCCGGACATGGACCGACAGCCGACTATGTGCGCAATCTGCGTCTTAGCCTGAACCGCGATTTTCCTGGCATAACCTTCTACTTCCTTCCGGCCGACATCGTAACCGAGACCATTAATTTCGGACTTCCAGCTCCCTACGACATTCAGGTTGTCGGGCGAGATCAAGCGGCCGACCAGCAGGTAGCAAATGCCATCGCCCAAAAAGTTCGTGGCGTTCGCGGCGCCGTAGACGTGCGGGTTCAGCAGCCTAACGACTTGCACCGAGTCATGTTCTCGGTCGACCGAACAAAAGCCATGCAGCTCGGGCTTTCGGAGAGAGATGTGGCCGGCTCGGTCCTGCTTGCTTTAAGCGGCAGCAGTCAGGTAACGCCGACCTACTGGCTCGATCCAAAAACCGGCGTTCAATATCTCGTCAATGTTCGCGTGCCGGAACCTCAAACCACTACGCTCTCCGACCTAAAGTCGACGCCGATTAGCGCATCAACCCCCGGTAAGGGTAATGGTCAATTACTGGAGAACCTCGCCGACGTCTCACGGACTACCAGCCAACCCATTTACTCGCACTACAACGTGATGCCGGTAGTCGATGTCTTCGGCAGCGTGGGCGCAAGAGACCTCGGCGGTGTGCTTGCCGACATCAAACCCATTATTGCTGAAGCGAAAAAAACGGCGCCGCCCGGCACCGACATCATTCTGCGCGGCCAGGCATCGACCATGAGCTCGAGCTTCACCGGGTTGGCCATCGGAATGGTCATGTCGATTGCGCTGATTTATTTGTTGCTCGTAGTCAACTTCCAGAGCTGGCTCGATCCTTTCATTATTCTCACTGCCCTCACCGGCGCGTTGGCCGGCGTAATTTGGGGACTTCACATCACAAGCACAACGTTAAGCGTTCCCGCAATGATGGGCGCGATCATGTGCCTCGGCGTCGCCACTGCGAATTCCGTTCTGGTCGTGACTTTCGCGCGTAACCACCTCCAGGAAGGAATGGATCCGCTGAAAGCAGCCTGGGAAGCGGGCACCGGTCGTTTGCGCCCAGTGATCATGACGGCGACGGCAATGGTCATCGGTATGTTACCGATGGCGCTTGGTCTCGGTGAAGGCGGCGAGCAGAACGCCCCGCTCGGCCGTGCGGTCATCGGCGGCCTCATACTCGCCACCGTAGCCACGCTACTTTTCGTCCCCGTAGTGTTCAGCCTCCTGCATCGCCAGGCAGTCGTCAGCGCCAAGGCAGAACCGAAAGAAAATCTCGCATCAACGAGCCTCGATGAGGCCATCCCTGCAACCTAAGCACATCTCTCTCTATATATATATGAGCACAACTACTTATTCTGGCGGCGTCGGCCTCACCTCCGGCGAAAATAAAGCAGATCCCGCCCGGTCACGGCGACGCTTTCGTCGCATCATCATTCTCGGCGGCGCACTACTCCTGATCGCATTGGTCGTCGGGTTCATTCCTCAATGGCGGCAGCGGCAAACAGCCACGGCTGATACAAACCAGTTGGCAATCGCCACGGTGGGGGTCGTCACGCCTACTCTCACCACACCCGGGAGTGGGCTTGACCTACCCGCTGAAGTCAAACCATGGCAGGAAGCCTCCATCTTTGCGCGCGCCAATGGATTTCTCAAAAGCTGGCTCGTAGACATCGGCGCACATGTCGAGAAAGACCAGTTACTCGCGGAGATCGACACACCTGATCTTGCCCAACAACTGAACCAGGCGCGTTCCCAGGCGGCGCTGGCGCAAAAAAGTTTGGAGCAGGCTAAAAGTACGAACAACAAATGGCAGCAGTTATGGCATCAAGGCGTCGTTTCAGAGCTCGACGCCGAGAACATGGCCACCTCTCAGGCCACGAACCAGGCCAATACCGAGGCGTTTGCCGCCAATCTTCGGTTTCTTGAACAGGAGCTGGCATTCCAACGGGTGACCGCGCCGTTCGCCGGCACGATCACCGTTCGCAACGTGAATGTGGGAGACCTGATCAACGCGAATAACACAACCATGGAGATGTTTCATGTCCAACAAACAGATCCCCTCCGTGTTTATTTCCGCGTGCCGCAACCCGAGGCACCGAATATCGCCGCTGGACAAACCTTCGCTGTTCAGATCGGGGCAGAAAGCGCCAAAACGTATCCCGGCAAGGTGGTCACGACTTCGGAGGCCGTCTCACCGGATTCCCGAACCATGCTCGTTCAGTTAGAGGTGGACAACTCGAAGAATGAAATCCTCCCTGGCAGTTATGCCACTGTCCGCCTGCCTGCGAGCGTTTTAGGGAAGCTGCTTATCCTGCCCGACAACACGCTCATCTTTCGCGGGAAAGATCTGCAAGTTGGCGTGGTGGACGCCAAAGGCGTTGTGCAACTTCGCGACGTCAAAGTCGGGCGCGACTTCGGCGTTCAATCGGAAATCCTGAGCGGCGTTAGCGAATCAGACAAAGTCATCGTCAACCCATCCGACTCCCTTACCACCGGGACGATAGTCCGTGTTACGTCGACCCCTGCTCCGTCCTCGACTCCCGCGGTGGTGAAGAAATAAATCGCGGATGCGATCCTCAATCACGGGATTGGCCGGGCCTAACGGGCGTTATTTCAGATTAAATCCTGCGCGTAGGCGAACAGCGCCGGAGCGCCGCCCGTGTGCCAGAACAAAACTGTTTCATCTGACCGGAAAGCTTTCTTGCGAATTAAGTCAATGAGCGCTCCCATGGCGCGACCGGAGTAAACCGGATCGAGCACAACACCTTCGCGCGCACCGAGCAGACGAATCGCGTCGCGCTCCAGGTCGCTCACTACGCCGTAGCCACCACCAAGATAGCCGTAATCGACTTTGAAATCCGTGGCCGTGAACTGCGCGTCGCAGCCGACGTATTTGGCAGCCTCGTTCGTAATCTGCGTGAGCTCATGCTCGTAGGGCGCGGCGTCACGGTCGTCCTTGTTGATGCGCACGCCATGCAGCTTGCCGGAGAAACCGGTGACCTTCGCACCGAGGACCATGCCAGCTTGCGTTCCGCCGGAGCTCGACGCGAACACAACATGGTCAACGCGCCGATTGATCTTATTCAACTGCTCGACCAGCTCAATCATGGCAAGCACGTAGCCGGTTGCGCCGACGCCGTTGGAGCCTCCCACGGGAATCACGTAGGGCGCGCAGCCTGCCTTACGAAGCTCATCGGGAAGGTCGCGCAACCTGGCCATGCGCTCCGAAGATTCAATCCAATGAAGGCGGGCGCCGAGTAAATCATCGAGCAGGACGTTGCCATTCGGCAAATCGGGTTTCGTGCCGTTGAGTAAAAGTTCGCAACGCAACCCCGCCCTGGCGGCCGCGGCCGCCGTTTGCCGACAGTGATTCGATTGCGCGGCGCCCGCGGTGATGAGCGTGTCCGCGCCTTGCTCCAGGGCCTGGCCAACGAGAAACTCCAGCTTGCGCGTCTTGTTCCCGCCTAAGGCGAGGCCGGTCTGATCGTCGCGTTTGATGAGCAACTCCGGCCCATCGAGTTCTCGCGAAAGCGATTTCAATTCTTCAATCGGCGTAGGCAATTGGGCGAGAGGAAAACGCGCGAGCGATTCGATACGCATCAGACCCTTTCTACCAGAGGTCGGCGCGTGGTCAATTTCGGCCCCGATTCGGCAGTGTCCTAATGTCACGGGGAGGCACCCTAACCTGGCGCTCTCGCGTCCTCCTCTCCCTTAGGGAGAGGGTAGGGTGAGGGCAATCTGCATCCCACTTCAATTAGGACACAACCCGCGATTCCCCGCTCCTTCGAAAGGAGGAGATGCTCCTCGTTCCAAGGCAGTGGGATTAAATCCGTCGGATGTCCAATGGCTGGAGGGCGTCGCCAGTGATTAGGATCGTAGCAATCACATGAGCACGATCACCACCAAAGACGGCACGCAAATCTATTACAAGGACTGGGGCAAAGGTCAGCCCATCGTGTTCAGCCACGGCTGGCCGCTGTCGGCCGATGACTGGGATACGCAGATGCTGTTCTTCCTCAAGCACGGCTATCGCGTCATCGCCCACGACCGGCGCGGCCACGGCCGCTCCACCCAGACCGGCGATGGCCATGACATGGATCATTACGCCGACGACCTGGCGGCGCTGAT
>Ga0193751_1001263_pt1 | contig 16500 bp, 14 predicted proteins | sample L1c2metaG_FD_143050 | JGI IMG/M metagenome (GOLD analysis project Ga0193751, IMG submission 143050) | Soil microbial communities from a riparian zone of the East river system, Colorado, United States - L1c2 | ecosystem: Environmental > Terrestrial > Soil > Riparian zone | place: USA: East River... | reverse complement strand
AGTATTAAGTCCAACCCTCGGAGAAAATAAAATGAATGAAACATTGAAGACAGGCGACGCGGCCACTGTGGTTCACACGTTCAAGCTGAACTGGTGGCTGCTCGCTCTGCGCGGTTTAGTGGCGGTGTTGTTCGGCGTGCTGGCATTCATGTGGCCGGGCGCAACCTTGATTACGCTGGTCTGGCTCTTTGGCGCATTCGCACTGGTCAACGGCATTCTGTCGCTCGTCCTCGCGACAAAAACCAAGGGCTATCCAAAAGTAGGTAGTTTAATTCTTGGCGGGCTGCTGGGTATCCTGGCCGGATTGCTCGCTTTCGTGATGCCCGGAATTACTGCGCTCGGTTTGTTAATTCTGATCGCCGCTTGGGCAATCGTGACCGGCATTATGGAGCTGGTGGCCGCGGTAAGGTTGCGCAAGATCATCAACAACGAATGGCTGCTCGTTCTGGCGGGAATCGCTTCGGTCATGCTTGGCATCCTGCTGTTGTTTCAACCCGCTGCCGGCGCGCTCGTCTTGATCTGGTGGATCGGTGCCTGGGCGCTTCTTTTCGGAATCCTGCTCATGATTCTCGCGTTCCGGATGCGAAACTGGAAAGGTTTTATCGCGGTCGAAACGGCCGGCGTTTAGACAATCTGACTCGCCACATAAACCTGGTAGCTGCCGCGAGCGAGAGGACAGTGTGATTTCCGTCTCCGCGGGCTTCCGTCACATGTCTTCGAGTGGCTTGCCCTTTGTCTCACGAACAAGCTTCATCACAAACACAATCGAAACGGCCGCGAAGACCGTGTAAAGGCCATACGCACCGCCAAGACCGAAGGCGCCAAGGAGAATCGGAAATGTCATCGTGATCGCGAAGTTCGACATCCATTGGACGAAACCGCTGACCGAAAGGGCCGCGCCACGAAATTGATTCTGGAACATCTCGCCCAGCATTACCCACATCACCGGGCCCCAGGAAACCCCAAAGCAAAAGATGTAGGCGTTTGCCGCAATTAGCGCGGAAAGACCGGCGGAACCGGTCAGTGCTAGCTTGCCGTGCTCGTCTAGGGGAGCAGAGGCAAAGATCAATGCCAGGGCGCACAGAGTGAGCGCCATGCCGATGGAACCGAAAATCAGCAGCGGCTTGCGGCCCAAATGGTCCACCAATGCGATCGCCACGAAGGTCGAGCCAATATTGACCGCACCGCTGATCACGTTTTGCAAAAGCGCGTTGGCCTCCGAGAATCCGGCCGCCCGCCACAGAACTTCGCCGTAATAAAAAACGACGTTGATGCCGACAAGTTGCTGAAACGCTGCCAGACCGATGCCGACCCAAAGAATCGGCCGAATTTTTTTTATCAACGGATCGTAGAGGTCGCTCATGCGCGGTTTGTGACCCGTCCTCAAAGTCTCCTGAATCTCGCGAACCTTCTTATTTGGATCGGGATGGCCTAATCGCGCGAGCACGGTGCGACCAGTTTCCGCCCGGTTCGCGGCGACCAGGTAACGCGGCGACTCGGGAATGAAAAGCAAACCGAGAAGGAAAACGGCCGCGGGAATGATTTCAGCCCAGAACATCCATTGCCAGGCTTGGAAACCAAACCAAAAGGGACTGGCGGCCGTGCCGGCCGCGCCCGCGAAGAGATAGTTGCTGAAAAACGCAAAGAACAATCCAAGGACGATGGCCAGTTGTTGCAACGAGGCGAGGCGTCCGCGAACTGCCGAGGGAGCGATCTCGCTGATGTAAGCCGGGCAGATAATGCTGGCCGCACCGACCGCGAGGCCGCCCATCACGCGGTACAAGATGAATTCGAGCGATCCATGCGCGATGCCCGATCCCCACGAACCCAAGACAAAAAGAACAGAGGTGACGATCAGCACCGAACGTCGTCCGAATTTGTCCGCCAGAGTGCCAGCAATGAACGCTCCGACCGCGCAGCCAAGAAGGATCGACGCGACGTTAAATCCGGAGCCGAGATTGGAGGAATGAAACGCCCGATTGAGAGCGTTCACTGTTCCATTGATGACACCGCTGTCGAAACCAAAAAGAAAACCACCAAGCGCGGCCACCGCTGATATCGCGAGAATATAAAACTGATTGCGGCTCGCATTGTCTGGCCGAGCTGTCGACGGTTTGTCCATTGCTTGAGTTTCTGGTTCAGAAATTTATGCCCACCTGACAGCCGAGGACGAGCGCATTGTCGATCTGCGAGATAGAACACCGCGTCGAGAGATAAAATTCCGGTACGTTTCGGTTGAGATCGAGTACCGCGCGAAAATCGGACGATGATTGTTAAGGCCTAGTTGCGGGCCGTCGGCGGTTGATCTTGCGGTCGGAGCGGACGTTTGCGTGATTCCAAGAAAGCGACCAATGCGTCGAGCTCCTGCGGCTTAAGCGAGCTGCCGAACGCTGGCATGTTGGTTCCACCATTGACGATCCGGATGACCAGGTTGTCGCGCGTAAGCTTGTCGGCGATGTAGGTTAGCTCCGGACCGCGTCGCCCGCCGAAACTTTGAATGAGGTGGCAGTTCAAACATCCTTTGTCGTGAAACAACTTACCGCCCTGGAAGACCGGCCCGCTGGTAGCTCCTACTACTTTCTCATTGAGCGGTTGAGCATCGAAATTAGGTGACCACGGCGAGTGCTGACCTTCCCACCAAAGCGCACCAATCATGATCACAGAGAGACACACGACCGCAATTGCCCAGGGGCGGCGTGATGCGGCGCGCTCTCCTTTGTGATTCCAAATAGGGATGAAGAGCAGGAAAAGCCCGATCAGGATTGGGAATCCGATCATTACGTAGCCTTCGATTCTGTCCGGGATGAGCGAAAGCAGCCCAAAGTACCAAAGTAGATACCAATCCGGCCGCGGGTCGGCGGCGAGTATACTTGGATCAGGCGGCCTATCTAAGACTGGAGGGCCCACGAAAAATGCGGCCAGCGCGATCGCGATGATCAGGAGGGTGCAGATAATGACATCGCGCCACGCCAGGTCTGGCCAAAACGGTTTGCCCTTTTTCTTGAGTAGCTCTTCGTACTCGGCGCGATAGGTTGCGGGGTTGACTGGTTTGCCGGCAACAGGCGGCTCTGAAATGCCGTGGCGGAGAACCAGCCAGATATGCAAGCCGATAAAGGCAAACATGATTCCCGGAAGGACGAAAACATGGATGGCAAAGAACCGACTAAGTGTCGCGCCGCCAATGGTGTTGCCACCCAGGATGAAGCGCGCCACCCAGTCGCCGATAATCGGAATTCGCCCTGCCTGCTCTGCCGCGACCACGACCGACCACGCCGCGGTTGAATCCCACCGAAGCAGCTGCCCTGTAAATCCCATTCCGAGAGTAAAAGTCAGTAACAGGATGCCGGTAGTCCAAGTCATCTCGCGCGGAAATTTGTAGGCGCCAAACAAAAACGTCTGCGCCATGTGCGCTCCGATCATCAACACCATTGCGGACGCGCCGTAGTAATGAAGTCCGCGCAGGAAGCGTCCAAATGGCGCGTTGTTAGTTATGAATAGGAGCGTCTCGTAAGCTTGTGACGACGAGGAGATATATGAAAACGCTAGTGCAACACCGGTTGCCACCTGCACGATGAACGCAACCAACGTGGCGCTGCCAAAGACATACCACCATTTCGAATCCTCCGGCGCGATATGCTTCATCGGCGAGAGCAGGACGCTGATCCCGAGCCGATCGTCGAGCCAATTCCAGATTGTTTTGAACAACTTGATCACAGGGTGGTGGAAATCGGAACGATCGCCTGTTTCATTTGCACTTCGCCATTTGTTATCCGCACCTCGTAGCGGAATAGCGGAAGCGGCGGCGGACCGGCCGCTACTTTGCCGTCACTATAATAAACACCGCCGTGACATGGACACATGAAGAGATCGGCGCCTTCAAGCCAGCGCACTGGACAGCCGAGATGGGTGCAATTAGCCGAGAAAGCGATGAAGCTATCTTCAGTTACGCGCCGCAGCCAGACGCCGCTCTTTGCTGTGACTCCCGCCCAGGGAAGCGACGAAGGATCGGTCACTGTGACAGCTACCGTCTTTCCGATTTGGAAGTCATCCGGTTTGCCGATCGTCACCCACTCCCGGGGTACCTTTCGAAAGAGCGGCGCCACGATAAATCCGACTAACGGCACCCCGACAATCGCGGTGCAGAGCCCGACCAGGCCGATGGAAAGTTTTTCAAGAAAGCGCCGCCTGCTAATCTCCTCGGCAGTTTCAGTCGGCGGCACAGAGGACGACTTACTTAGACTTGTATTCATGGCGAATTTCCGTAATCCAACCGGCAAGCGCTGCGATGAAGAGGACAACACCGACGAGCCAAACGACCCAGGTGGTGATCAAGCCCCAAAAGATAAAGGCGACTCCCATGGCCAGCCCGGCCGGAAAGTACGTTGGGTGCGGCAGCGGCGTATCGGGTAGCACCTGCCAGCCCGGTGGCACCGCGTCCGAATGTTCGGTAGGTGATTGTTCGTTAGGCATTTGATTGCTCCGGTTGTGGTGATGAATGCCAGCGCGCCATCTGGGCCAGAATTGCGGCCGCGTAAATCGCACACATGGGAACCCACATCAGCAGTCCGCCGATCTGCTGGTCCCGGTCACTGGTTAGGCCCCAGTCGCCGCGGATCGTGCTGAGGATTCCCAATCGATCGACCGGGTGTTGGTAAACAGGACAAATCGAGACGGGCGCAAAGGTCAGGATAATGCCGAGCACACTGCACGCAGTGCAGGCGGTAAAGAGGTAAACGATCCCTGCGGGAGGCGAAAGCCGTTGCTCTTCGCGCGGCGCGAGGACCTGCCACCAAAAGACGCTCCCCATTAATAGAAGCGAAGTCGTCTGGATCGCTGAGACAATCCGAGACGTTGCCGCCGCGTTACAAAGTGCGGGCGCGTGCCATAGCCACATCGCACCAACACCGGCGATCCAACCGATAAGTGGATGAGTGAGTGGAGAACGAACTGAGAACGACGGTGGGAGACTTAGCAACAAGAGCGCAGGAACGACGAGCACGAGCAGGATGTGCTGAACCATGTGCGCGCTGAAGAGGTAACCGTTCGCCAGTGCATTAACTGGCGAGATGAAGGACAAAAGAAAGATAGCGAGCGCAGCTGCGAAATAGAGTGGCCTGCCTCGTTTCCCGAAGATGACGAAGTAACCGACGCAGCCAAGCGCGGTACCAGCTAAAACGACGGAATTCCACGTCCAGGCGGTAGTGAAGAATTGGTAGGTAGTCATCGAATAAGTGGAAGGAGGTAAACCGTGAATAGAACAAAGACCCAGACGACATCGACAAAGTGCCAGAAGTAGCCGACCGATCTAAAAGCGGAGCCGAACCGGGCAGAAACCAAATCGCCTTCCCACGCCATCCAGAGAAAGATCAGCAGCGCGATGAGACCCATGAGCACGTGCAAGCCATGAAAGCCAGTCAGGGTAAAGAAGGTGGTCGAAAACATATTGGTGCTGAGATCGACCCCGGTCTGAAAGAGCTTCCAATACTCTGTTCCCTGACCAACAAGGAAGATGCCGCCGAGCAGGATAGTTAGCGCGAGCCAGCCGAGCATGGAACCGCGACGCTGTTTCGTCAGCGAAACCTCGGATCGCCAAAAAGTGAAACTGCTTGCGAAAAGGCAAACGCTGAACACCAGCGTGCGCGGAACATCCAGTTCTTTCGGTCCGGGACCGGCTTGCGGCCGGGCGTAGAAATACAAGTAGGCCAGGATAAGTGCCGCGAAGAATCCTGCTTCGGAAAGAATGAAGCTCAGGATCCCTATTTTGTTGTGATTGGGAAGGGTTACCGCCGCGCTATTCTCACCAACGATCGGATCCGGCCGGTCGGGATTAGCTATGTCCCATAATGGTCGGCGACTGCGGATCGGCGGCAATGCGTAAAAGTTTTCATGTGGCGGCGGCGACGTTGTCGCCCATTCGAGGGTCCATGCGTCCCACGGGTTATCGCCTGCTACTCTGCCTCGGAAAAATGAAGTAGCTAGATTCCAAACCAGGATTAGCGCAGATGCGCCCATGAAGAAGACGCCGCAGGTCGAAAGCATGTTCATCCAACCCCAGTGCGGAAGATCGGGATAGGTATAGATGCGGCGCGGCATACCTAACAAACCAAGGGCATGCTGGATGAGGAAGGTCATGTTAAATCCGATGACCATGAGCCAGAACGTCCATTTGCCGAGCCGCTCTGAAAGCATGCGGCCGCTCATTTTGGGGAACCAATATTGCAGGCCACCGATAACTGCGAAGACGATCGCGCCTACCGCCACAAAGTGAAAATGTGCGACGAGGAAATAGCTGTTCTTAGTCTGCCAATCGAGTGCCACGCTGGCATGACTGATTCCGGTGAGGCCCGCGACAAGGAATTGAATGAGAAAGGCGATGCAGAACAACATGGGCACTTGAAAGCGGATTCGGCCGCCGAGCATTGTTGCGGTCCAGTTGAGCACTTTTACCCCAGTTGGAATTGCAATGAGCATCGAGGAAATAGCGAAAAACACATCAAGTGGACGACCCATTCCCACCGTGAACATGTGGTGTCCCCAGACACCCAGGCTTAGGACTGCGATGGCAACACTCGAGGCAGCGACAAATTCGTAGCCGAAAATCGGTTTCCGCGAAAAAACCGGAATGATTTCGGAGACGATTGCGAATGCGGGAAGGGCCATGATGTAGACTTCCGGATGGCCAAATGCCCAAAAAATGTGCTGCCACAGAACGGGCGAACCTCCGCCAATGGGTAGAAAGAAATGACCCTGTAGCTGACGATCGATCAGGATCATCGCCAGATTGGCGTTTAAGACCGGGAGCGCGAAAATAATAATGAACGCGTTAACGAAATTGATCCAGGTAAAGAGCGGAAGGCGACGCATCGTCATTCCTGGACCTCGCAGCGAAATAACTGTCGCGATGGTGTTGATGGCAAAACTAATTGAACCGATACCTAGGACGAAGAGAGCGACTGCCCAATAATCGACCCCGGGAGATGAGGAATAGGGCGTCTCGCTCAACGGTGCATAGGAGAACCAGCCGACCGCTGGAGCGCCGCCCGCGAGCACGCTAAAGTGCAAAAGAATTCCACCTAACGGCACACACCAGAAACCAAAGGCGTTGAGACGCGGGAAAGCCATGTCACGCGCGCCGATCTGCAACGGAAGGACGTAATTTGCGAGGCCGAATACCACCGGCATGACGACGAGAAAGATCATCGTTGTGCCGTGCATGGTGAAGAGCTGATTGAATGTGTCGGGCTGGAGAAAGTGATTGTTAGGCACTGCCAGTTGCAGCCGCATGAAAAGCGCTTCGACTCCGCCGATGATGAAAAACACCAGAGCGGTCAGCATATAAAGAACGGCGATGCGTTTGTGGTCGACAGTGGAGAGCCACGCGAGTCGATAGTGTGCGCGCTTGGCGGGATCCAGGACTGCGTTCCGAAACTCCGCAATGGTAGTCATGCCATTCATCGTAGCGAAGAGAGATATGCGCTAAGTTGGTCGAGCTGCTCGTCGGTGAAGGTAAAGTCTGGCATCAATGCACCGGGCTTGACGTGCTGCGGACTCTTTAGCCAAAGGCGCATGTTCGCCGGCGTATTGTCGATAACGCCGGACGCCAATTGTCTGCGGCTACCGACGTGTGTCAGATCGGGCGCGACTCGCAAATCCGCTCCAGCCACTCCGCGGATGGCATGACAGTTGATGCAGGTTGATGTCTTAAACAGCGCCAATCCTTTTGCGATAGTATCATTTGTCGGCGACTGGCCTGTTTGTAATTGAGCACGTTGCCATTCTTCGAACTTCGAGGGTTCGTCGGCCACGACCAGGATGCGCATCCAGGCATGTTGCGTTCCGCAAAACTCCGAGCACTGGCCGATGTAAGTGCCCGGCTTATCGGCTTGCAACCAAATGTGGTTAGGTTGTCCTGGCACATTGCTCATCTTTCGGGTCAACTTCGGCACCCAGAACTCGTGTAAAACATCCTTTGACTCCAGCCGCACCGACAGAGACTTGCCGACAGGAATATGGATTTCATTAGCCGTAATTACTCCTGACCACGGGTAATCCACCTGCCACCAAAATTGGTGCCCGGTTACAACTAAATCAGGCGAAGGCGCCGGTGGCGGATCAGCGCGATTCATCGCGCTCAGTGTTATGGCCAAAAGGAAGATGACGATCAGGAACGGAATAATCGTCCACGCGATTTCCACCTTCCGGTTACCTGGAATTTGCCTCGGATCGGGCTCGCCCGGGCGCGCCCGAAAACGAAAAATCGCGTAAATGATTGCGCCGGTAACGATGACGAAAATCAGCGCGAAGATGATCGTCGAATGGATCGCCAGCTCGTAAATCGCACGCGCCTGTGGCGACTGCGGATCGAGAGCATTTGAGCTGGGCATGGTGGGGTCCTTACATTTTCTTGTTCATCCTTCTCGGCCCCCTATCGCTAGCTGACCGTACGGAGCAACCACCCGTTCGTGCGAGCCCATCGGCGATTTCATTTTATTGAACTTCTCGTTGCTGCTGTTTCGTTGCTATCCTTCTCGAGTCCGCCGGTAAAGACAAAATCTTGACCGGTGTTTCGCTGCTGACGGAAAAAGGCGCCCTTGCGGCGACGGCCGCGCGACCAGGCGGCGGCACGGGGGTTGTTGCGAACCTCCAGATTCATTTTGGAAGCCGGAACGCGTCATGCGCCCTCCTTGGTAGGCTTGCCTGCTCGTTTCTTAGCCATACTTGCCTGTCGCTATCTTTCTATCAGGAATTTAACCGCCGACATTTCAGAAAATGTGAAATTTTTCTGGCCTGGCGCCGCGGCACAGCGACGCGGTCCTGTTCGATCGAACTGGTGATCCAAACGTCTTCGATTCGAATTAGCTCCGCGGATGGCCGAAGATAGCGATCGATGCGATTACGAAAATCAGCGGGAAAATAACCCGGCAGTAACGATCAATTCGTTTCGCCTGTTTATTCCGATGTTGACCCTCGAGTATGGTCGTGGCCAAAACTTCAATAAAAGAGAAGAAGACAAGCAGCGTGCTCATCAAAATAAAAGTATCCAAGCTGGTGGTGTAGGGTAGAGCTGGTAGTTGGTGATCGATGGCGAAGCGATACGCAATCAAGGTGAGCATCGAGGTCGTTGCAACACTGAGTTGCGGGCCCACTTCGGTGGCCGCGACCCAAAAAACCGACCACGACATGGCCACAATGATAATCAGAGGAAGGATTACCTTCCAAATATAGTGCTGCACGTTGCGCGAGGCGGTGAATTCAAAGGCGTAACTGGAATACTCGAAGCCGGGGGCGAGCGCGTAGGTGAGAGGCTTTGTTTCCCATTTTTCAACCGTCCAATCCGGCAGAGTAATTGACGGCGCGACTCCGCCCGCTTGTCTAAGGCCGTTTCGTATCCAATCCTGATCCGGGACAAACGTCACTTCGTTAGGCCGGTAACGGACGGCGACGAGTTGGACGCGAAATGTCTGCCTATCGAAAGGGAATGATTGCAATCGTAAGGGCTGGGTGAAGGCGCCGGCATAATGCTGGCGATAATTCACCGTGCCGTCGGCTTCGACTTCGACGGCCTCCGGGAATTTGCGACTTACGGAATTTGTTTCATTCACAACGGCAACCCGCGGATGCCAAACCTGTTCGAGCGGATAGCGCACAATCCCGTTTCCGGTGTGTGTCAAACGCGGATCCCTCCAACGCAAGACTACAGCGACCTCAGCAGTGAAGTTTTGCTGCGCGCTGTCGATACTGGTAATGTCCGCGATCCAGATTCCGACAGAGACTTGAGTTGGTCCGTCCTGCGCCCTCGGCCGATCAATCACCGCGGGCATTTCCGCGCCGCGCGCAAATTGGATCGACGTCGCTAAAAGAACAACCAGCAGACAGCGTATTTTCTTCATGAGATGGTTAGCGCGAAGCGACGGCGAGATTCTCTTTTAAAATCCTTGCAACTTCGTGAATCGCTTCCGGATTCGATTGCGCGTTGTGACCTGAATCGACGATCAGTTCCGACTGCGCGCCGTCGAGATGGGAGCTCCAATACGGAACGATCCCGTCCGAGCTGTTCGGCGTGTTGCCGCGTCCGCGATCTCCCATGATCGAGTCATATGGAATACCACGCGTGATCGGAAGCTTGTTCACCGCTTGCACGAACCTATCGTTAGGCTCGAGCGTATCGACGCTATTCGGCATGCGCTTCAGCGTTGGCGCAGCCGGATCGGAGACGAGGAGCGGTTTCGTCGACGCGTAAATCGAGGTGAAGAGTCGCGGAGTCCTGACGAGAGCAGCGCCGATCCGGCCGATCCAACCCGAGGCGATCTTGCTGCCGCGATGGGGCGTTGAAATAAATATTACCCGTTGCACGTCAGGCCGATGATTGAAGACAAGTGACTCCTCCAGAAGCTTACGCGTATCGCTCGACAGCGGAGTCTTGGCAGGAGACGTTGCAAAAAAATCGCGCCAGATTTTGTCGCCCGCGTCCGTGATCATTAATCGGCAAATCATTCCGCCCATGCTGTGGCCAATGAGCACGACGCGCTTGTGGTTGGGGAATGCGCGCTTAATTCCATCGAGATCTTGGCGGAACAGCGCGGCTGAGTAGGGATAAGGATAACCGCTCGGGTAACTGAAGAACCAGAACTGATAATGTTCTCTGATCCAGGGATCGTTGCGAAGGGTGTCGATCATTGGCGTCCAGCTCGCTCCGGTTTCTTGCAGACCGTGCACGAAAATCACCGGCGTCCGCGCGGGATCGAATTGCTGCAGCTGAGTTAACCGCGTCGTGTCCGCGTACTTTTGCGGATTGATCACGCGGGCGAATCCGAGTCGCTCCGGTCGCTCGCGCGCGATCAACATCGCGGTGGGCGCATTAAGATCGACAGCCAACGGAAAAGTTCGTTTGCCGATCGCGACGCGCTCCGTTTTCATCGGGTCGACAAATTCCAACTCCGCTCGCTTGTCCGCGAATTTGATTACCGCCGTTACCGGTGCGTAAACACGACGAAGCTTAAACTGCTCGCGAGACCGCGGATTTTCTACGCGACCTACCGCAACCAACGGCGCACCGATTCCGCTTATCGACGGACGCGTTTTGAAAAATCGACCGCTGATCTTCAAGCTGTCGGTCGGAAACAAATCGTATCGACTCGGATCGTGTTCCCGATCAACGGGCTTCGGAGTCGTAAGAAGATAGTTTGTTTGATCGACAGTTACTGAAACTTCGCGTCGCCACGGTTGAATGTTCGCTCGCTCGACGTTTGCAACCGCGCGCGCCACCGAGAAATTGTAAAGATTTCGCGCGGACAGGTTGTCCGGCTGCTGCTCCAGAACATTCAACGAGAATCTGGCGGCGAAGAGGTCGCCGCCTAAAGAAACTAACGGCCGTTCTCGTTCCCAAGCGGCCAAGCGCTGAATCGCCGGCTGCAGTTGTTTGTCACTTCCGGTTGCCGGAACTACTGGCCGCGTTTGCTTTACTGTCGCCAGATGGGCGCAGCCGCACGATGTGACGATCGACAACGCAAAGACGATATTCTTCCACGATTTCATTGTGAGGTTTGCGGTTCGATTCGAGCGCGCTCCGGCCAGATGTACTTGAAGACGAATCCGGTGACGATGAGACCAAAAAGAATTCCGACCACGCGATTGCGGACGTTGTCGAGATCGGTGTCGGGCGCGTAACCTTGAAAGACGCTGTAGAAGAAAGCGAATGCCATTTGCAGCCCGGCATAACTGATTCGTTCGCTTCCAGCCGCGACCCAGCCGGCGATGGCGGAGGCACAAGCGATGAGGACGACGAGCGATGCGATCGTTTCCATGTGTGGCATGAGGAACACAATCGAGAAAAGCGCGAGCGCTCCGCCGATCACGCACCCGACGAATCGCAAGGTCCCTTTGTAGAGCGTTGCCTCAGTGCTCTCGAGCGCGATGAATGTGCAGGTAATGAACGCCGTATGGATTCCCGACCAATCGATCGCCTCATAAACGATGTAGCAGAACATCGCGGCGAAAGTGACTTTGAGGGCGAAATGCACGTGCGCGGGATTGGTAAACGCGTCGGCCACCAAGAGACTTTTCGGTTTCGGCCGTGCGGCCGCCTTCGGCGCGTCCGGCAAAAACAACAAGTTCAGCCCGACAGTGAGCGCGATGGCGTAGGTCAGCGCCACCCACAGCCACAGAAGATCATGAACCAATACTTCAGTTGACGGAATTTCTTCGCCAACGGATTGCGAGACAGCGACAACAAAGCCAAGAAGGAATCCAAGCGGCCCGATTACAAGAATGCGGGATAACCACATTCCAAGAAACAGCGCGATTGCCATTCCGAGAATGCGCAGTTCCGGATGACCATAAGTGAATTTGTAAAGTAGGAGAGTGGCGCCAATGCCGATGGTCAGAACAATAACTCCACCGACTCCGGTAATTGTTGTGAGTAACTTGCTCTCCTTGGAGGCGAAGAAAACCATGTAGGCGCTGGTAGCCAGCTCCGGCACTTGAAGAGTCATCGAAATGATCACGCACAAGACCGCGCCACCGACGATGATGGCCGTCCTGATTTCGCGAAGGTGCGTTGGCGCCAGCTCGTGTCGTAACCAGCCAATCCAATCCGAATCACTCGGGTCCGAGCCGGACTGGCGGAACGCTTCGACAAACGTCGCGCTCATAAATTATTTCGGCGGCGGACCTTTGATGATCGCGACCGCGGACGCGCCCATCCGGAAAAGATCGGGATCGGGATCCTCGACTTCGATGCGCACCGGAAAGCGTTGCGCGACGCGTACCCAATTCAGTTCACGTTTCACATAGGGCACGCCGGAGGGAGGCAGATCGATCTCGCCTTCGGGCTTCACCGCCCATCCGATTCCCTGAACCTTTCCACGGAAGCGTTGGTTGGGTGCGGACGAAAGATAAACGATCGCCTCGCTGCCCGGAGCCATATGTCGAACTTCCGCTTCCCGAAAATTTGCGACGACGTACCATTTGCTCGTATCAAGCAGCGAGAAGATGGGAACCCCTGTGCTAACATGGGCGCCGGCCGAAATGTTGAGATTGATGACACGTCCGGAAAAAGGTGCGATGACCTTGCAGTAGGAGAGATGGAGTTCCTCGAGATTGATAGTCGCCAGCGAACCTTCGCGCTGAGCTCGTAGCGACGCCTCTGCGGTTCGGGCTTTATCAACGGTGTCGGGGGTCGTAAACCGATTGGGCAGGAGCGGTTCCAGGCGCTGCAAGGTACTATGGGCTTGTGCAATCTGTTGATCCAGATTGGCCAATTCCGCTTTAGCCTTTTCCAGGACGAGTCTGTAATCCTCCGGATCGATTTCGAAAAGCACGTCGCCTTTTTTCACCGCCTGGTTGTCCTGCACATTCAGCTTGAGGATTTGACCAGCCACACGCGGCGCAATGCCCACGACATTGGCTCGCGCTGTCGCATCATCGGTCCGGGGATGTCGTTCGATGATTCCCCAGACGTAAAGGGTGATCAGCACCGCGCTCGCGACGATGATTACGGATGTGATCTTGCGAATGAACTTGCGTAGTTCAGCGCGACCGTCCGGTGGCGTCACGGCGTCTTGCTCTTTCAAAGGGGTGTGGGGTTGATGCATCTTAGTTTTGATAAAAAAGAATCCAGGTCGCGAAGGTGAAGATGATCATGAGGCACGAATAGATAAGCGGCGCCGGACCGAGGTATGGCTTCAGGTGGCAGATTTGAACAATCCAATGCGCGACGAGCGTTAGCGTCAGTCCGCTGATGATGCAGACCATCCACGCCGGGAAGTATGAGCCGAGAACATCGACCGTGGGCGAATGATGACCGAGGAGGCGCACTGCGGCGAAGCAGAGAACGAGCAGCACCAAGCCGGCGGCGATAGTTCTTAAAATCCCGGTTTTCATCTGTTGAACGGCGTCACTGGTTGGATTGACCGCGACGACTTTCGGATCGGTCTGGTTACGCCCGATGAAGGACGGGCCAAATCGCCGGTGCTTAGCGCAAGCGCGCTCGCAGCTGTGTAGATTGCGGCTTGGGTGTCGTGACTGACACTGCGCGCCGCCGCCAGATTTCGTTGCGCGCTAACGAGCTCCGGATAGGTGCTGAGCCCGTTCTTGTAAGATTCGAGCACCGCATCGAACGCATTTTGTGAAGCGGCGACCAGCTTGACGGCGGAGTCCTGTTTGCGGAGCGCGGTCTTGAAATCCGTGTAGGCTTTCCATACTTCGCGCACGGCGGAATCGCGCGCCCCGGCGAGTTCGTTCTCCGCGCCGTGCAATTCCGCCTCGGCCATTTCCATTTTGTAACGCCGTCCAAATCCATCGAAGATCGGAACACTCGCCGTCAGAAAAACTCCGTAAGTCGGGCGATGATCTCCAAAGTAATCTGAGTGATTAATGCTGACATCGAGCTCGGTCTCGGTGGCGTGAGCATCGATCGCCACTTTCGGATAATACTCGGCGCGAACTTTGCGAATCCCGTCGTGTTTCGCGCGGACGTTGGCGAGCTTTGCCACCAGATCGGGACGTTGTGACAACGCTCGCTCGATCAATTCATCCACCGAACCGTTTGTTTGCTCCGATGTCGATCTTCGTCCGAGATCGGCCACATGAAGCGGAACTGTTGGCAAGAGACCGATGCTCTCGACCAGCGCAACTCGCGCATCGCTTTCGGCGCCGGTCGTTGCTTCAACATCGAATGCGGTTTGCGCAGTCTGCTGTTGCGCCTGGAGGAGCTCAGGCTTGGTCGCAAGGCCGTTGTCGATACGCGCCTGCACTGCTTGCTCCACCGTTTGCGCAGCTTCCAACGCGCTTTGGCTAACCAGAACTTTTTGGCGCGCGGTTCCGAGTTGATAAAAACGTTCGGTTACCTGGAAAACGATTTTCTGATGAGTCCCGTTGAAGCCGACGTTCGCCATCATCAATTGTTCTCTACTCGCTGCGACGACGGCGCTGCGTTCGCCGAAATCAAGCAACAGCCATTTCGCGTTCAGTTCGCCGCGGTAAACCTGAGCCTCTGTGACAAGCGAACTGCCACCGGTGATCGAGACGTTGTTTAGACTCGGATGCTTCGGGTTCACCGCCAATGTCGGAAACGGAATGAAAGCGCGGTCGTAACCAGCAGCCGCGGACGCGACGAGGAATGGGTAGTAAGCGCTTTCACTCAGACCGACCGCCGCGGCTGCCTGTCGAGCGCGTTCCCAGGCGACTCGGGTGTCGGGATTGTTTCGCTCGGCGATGTCGATCAACTCGGCGAGGCCGTAAATCTTTCGGGGATTGATCGAAACGCGCGAGCCGCTTTCCGCTGTGGAATGATATTCGGCAAGCTCGCGTTCGTAATTCGGCAGGTTCGGCGGCGACCAAGTCCGATCGGAACTCGGTGGAGGATCATTACGCGCATTGGCAACTGTGATTGCTAGGAGTAACTGCAGAGTCAGGAGGCGCATGGACACATTTCATACCTCCTAAGCTGCTGTTGGAAGAAGATTTGAGGGAGTTGCTAACGGGTCCGGCACCCAGCGGTTTTTTCGTTCTTCGGCCGAAAGCCGGTCGTCTTCGGGATTAAGTTTCTCGATCAGCGCCGCGACGTGCGCCTCGATAATTTGATGGCACGCCACCAACTCTCGCTCGCGAGCCTGAACGCCGCGGCGAGCCACAGCTTCCAAGTCATCTATATTATATAGAGCGACATGCTCGAGCCCGCGCACGGCCGGATCGATGTTGCGCGGCACAGCTAGATCGATGAGCAACAGCGGTCGATTACGCCGTGCCTTCATCAAATTTTCTACGTCGTCGCGACCTAGCAGAGTCTCCGTGCTGCTCGTCGCCGCGATGACAACATCGACATCGCGCATTTCAAAAAGGCAATAACCAAAACAGACCGCTTCTCCACCGCAGCGCGTGGCCAGATCGAGCGCGCGATCGAACGAACGATTCGAAATGAAAATCGATTTCGCGCCTTTTTTTACTAGAAGTCGAACACAGTTCTCCGCCATTTCGCCGGCGCCGAGGACCATGATCGATTGCTGCGACAGATCGGTCTTTCCAATCAATTCCACTGCTGTGCTTTTGATTGAAACCGTGCCGCGCCCGATCCCGGTGCGCGTCCGAATTTCTTTTGTCGCCTGAAACGCCCTTTGAAACAGCCGATTTAAAACGCGGCCGGTCAGTCCGGCCTTGCGAGCGATCTCGTAGGCGTTTTTGATTTGACCCGTGATTTCAGTTTCACCGAGCACCATCGAGTCCAAACCCGCTGCGACGCGAAGCAGATGACGCGCGGCTGCGGCGCCTTCGTACAGATAAATGTGCGGATCCAAATCGCTCGGCTCAGCGCAAAGCAACTGTAAAAGCGATTTAATGTGACCCGTTGCCCGTCGGGTTGTTCCGTAGATTTCAACACGATTGCATGTTGAAAGCAGAACGATTTCGTCGAGATGGCAGAAGCACTTCAAATAGCGCGCAAGATCGACAATCTCGGATTGTTTTACCGCGAGCTGCTCGCGAATTTCCACCGGCGCGGTCTTG
>Ga0193751_1001262_pt1 | contig 16506 bp, 15 predicted proteins | sample L1c2metaG_FD_143050 | JGI IMG/M metagenome (GOLD analysis project Ga0193751, IMG submission 143050) | Soil microbial communities from a riparian zone of the East river system, Colorado, United States - L1c2 | ecosystem: Environmental > Terrestrial > Soil > Riparian zone | place: USA: East River... | reverse complement strand
GTACGAGCGCCCCGGTGCTGTATCTGCTGCCCGTCGCCTTCATCGCCCTCCTCGTCAGGCGGTCGATCTGGCGCAGATACAGCACCGGGGCGCTCGTACTCGGGGCCTGGGTCGTAACGCTGGCGCTCGGCTGCCTGACGAGCATTTTCCTGGATCCGCTCAGGTCGCTTTACCTGTTGCCGCTCCCCGGCGCTATCCTGCTCGGCCTTCTATTAGATGGCGTACTTAGCGCTCGCCCTCGCGCTTCCATCAGGCTGGCGACCGCAGCCCTCCTCTCCCTCTTGGTCATGACGGGCGTGGGTCTCATCGCAATAAGGTCCGTGGCGCAGGGAACAAGCTCAGAGTTTGCGAACAGGCAGGATCTCGCCAGCCTCTCGGCGCTGCACACGGCCTGGGCGCGCGCACCCCAGTCCTATGTGGTATCCGACGAGTCGGGCCCCTGGGTCCCGTACTACGTGGATGGGCAGGCGTACTTTATTCAGGGGGGTCCTGCCGCCTTCCCGCTCTTCGGGCAACCGGTGAGGACGTGGTTTGGCGATCTCTGGAGTGCCTTGCAACAGCCGTGCAACGCGGGCAGCGTGGCGACGCTGCGCCGTTATAACGTTCGGTTTATTTATCTCGGGCGCCCGCCGCGGCACTGGATCAAGCCCGGCTACGCTTACGACGATGGCAGCCGATTCCTGTCCTGTCGGTCATACACATCCGTCTACAGCGAGACCACAGCTGAGGGAACCATCTCGATTTACGAGCTGGCCGAGGGGCAAAACGCGTCCGAGTTGCTCCCAGGGCCGTAGGTGAGAGAAACGGGTGCTGTCGTGAAACTACGGTCGCCAGCCGTCCGCTGGCTCGTCAAGATCGGGATCGCCTTCGTCGCCTTCTACCTGCTTGCGCGAAGTACCGACCTCGCGCAGCTGAGAGCGCTGCTCAGAGTGTTGCCGGTCGGCAGTCTTTTTATCTCGCTGGGAATCCTCACTCTGTCGGTTACACTAACCGCCCGCGCGTGGCAGACCCTACTTGCTGCGCAGGGCATCGGACTGCGGTTGTATGAGGTAGGGCGACTCTACATGGTTGGCCTGTTTTTCGCCGCGTTCACGCCGGCCGGCGCCGGCGGTGACGCTGTCCGTATCCGGGGGGTTTATCGGTACACCTTGCGCGCTGGCGACAGCGTCGCCTCGAACGTGATCCTCAGAATTCTGAGTTTCTCGGCCCTTCTGATCGTCGGATCGGCGGGTTATCTCGCGAATCGCGACCTCCCGGGCACCCGCTTGTCGCTGCTCGTGCTGCTGGCCGTCGCTGCGGGGCTCCTAGGAATCTCCCGGATTGAACGGACTACGAGGCGTTTCGCCCGTCTACTTCCGACCGCGCGGCTGACCGATTGGGCAGAGCAGGCCCTGACATCGTTTTATCTTTTTAGGGCGCACCCGGGTGCGCTCGCGGGATCGGGTGGTCTACTGTTGCTCGCTCAAATGGTGGCCGCAATCTCGGCCTACCCGCTGGCTCGCGGATTGGGTCTGGACATTCCTTTGGAATGGTTTCTAGCGGTCATCCCGCTCGCCAGGCTGGCCTCATATATCCCTATCACACCGAGCGGCGCAGGTGTTTACGAAGGCGTGGCTGTGCTTCTGTTTTCGCATCTCGGGGTGGCGCCTCATGCCGCATTCGCTTTGGCGCTGCTCGATGATGCAGTGCTGCTTACGGCCTCGCTCATGGGAGGGATCTTCTGCCTGGCGGATCGGGGCCCGCGGTCCAAGGTGACGACAGCCACCGAGGAGGCGCTCGGATGAGCTCCACGCATAGTGCATCTCGAGAGCCGGGCCGAACCAGAAATACCGTGTCATAGCCTCTTAATGCTCGACGACATCGGGCGGCCACCGGGAGTGCGAAATTCATGGCAGGACAAGAGGTCAGGTCCCTCCCCCCGCGAAGCGCTGTGTTGTGGAAAAGCAGCGCACGGTGGCTCAGCCCTCTGGGAATTCGGATGCCGCTCGAAAGCCGTCTCGTAAAGCGGCTTGCCCATCGTTGGAAGGGCAGGTTCCTGGTAACCGTGTATGGGGGCCGAGAACTGGTCATCCGTCTCGACGAACCGGCCGGCCAAGGCCAGGCGGTCTACTTCTCGCCCGTCTACGAGCGAGGGACTACGGCGGTGCTAAGTTGGTTCCTGCGTCCCGGGGCGATGTTGGTGGACGTGGGTGCGAACATAGGATGGTACACGACACTCGGGGCCGGCCTCGTCGGTTCCACGGGCCGGGTCTTTGCATTTGAGCCGCACCCTGTCGCCTTCACTGACCTACGAGCCAATGTCGAGGTCAATGGGCTCGGGAACGTCGTACTTCAGCAAGTGGCAATTAGTGATGAGACGGCCAGGGTCACGCTTGTCACCCCGGAGGGCAGTCCCATCAGCCAGACGTACACAACCGGCGGCCTGGAGAAGGCACCCAAGGGCTTTCAGGTAGAAGCTCGCACCCTCGACTCCGTACTGGACGAATACCGAGAATTGCTCCTTGGGCGCCCTTGCCTCGTCAAGGTTGACGTCGAGGGCGGGGAGGCAGGCGTAGTCGCGGGTGCTGAGAGGATGACTCGCGAAATGAACCCGATCTGGGTTGTGGAGGCTAATCCGGAGAGCGCCGCTCGAGCGAACCGGAAGACGTCGGCACCATTTGAATTGCTCGCTGAGCGCGGGTATGACCATTTTTTCGCCGTCGATATGCACAAGGGCCGCGCGATGCTCGCGTTGCCGTTCGTGGAACTGTTTCGGCCGGGCAGAGCCTGCGTGACGCGCCGCGTGGCCCCACTGGAATTGGATGACGAGTCTGCCGGATACGTGGAGAATATCGCATGCCTGCACTCCGGTTACCACGGGCGGGAGATCGAGCTCCTAATGCAGCACTCGTCGTGGTGGGCCTGGGCGCTGGGCGGATAGCAGACACGCTTCCTAATCGGCGGGTGTATCTGTTGCTATCTCAAGCGGGCAGTGGCCTGCAACTCGGACATGTAGTTCGGGAGCCCTAGCTGGGCTAAAGTGAAGGTCAGGCAATTCCAGGATCGCTTTCCGTGGACCTCGAGCTTGCTGGGGGAGCAGCCCATGAGGCTCGTCTCGTTTACTCCGCAAAAATGGAAGATCGGCGCTGAGAACCCAGAGGCAACCAGAAGCGAGCGGAGCGAGCGCGGCGTGAAATGGCCCACGTGATCCTCGGCATCGAAATCAATCGGTTTCCCAAAGCAGGTCCGGGAAAACGAATACGGTTTCTGGAAATCGAAATTGGGCGTCGTTATCCAGATGATGCCCCCCGGCCGCAGCACTCGGGACGACTCCACCATGAGCTCTCGCGGATCGCGCGTATGAGCTATCACACACCAGAACGTCAGGACGTCGACCGGATCGGGCAGGAGGCCATCCAGGGTGGAAATCGCGCGGTTCGGGCCAATGCGGGCCGCGGCGTTCTCCGTGGCGACAGGCGAGGTGTCCAGCGAGTACGCGTCCCAACCGCGAGCTAGAGCCAGTTCAGCAAAAAAGCCGACGCCGCCGCCAATATCCAGCAGCCGCCGGCCTTTGACCAGGTTCTCGAATAGGCCGAGGGCCGAGCGGAAATATTCACGCTTCGCCGCGACCCAGAAGTCGTCTGACGGATCAGGAGCACCGGTGCCGGACCAATAGTCCACACGGCCGCTCCGTTCCAGCAGAGCGCCGTATCCGCATCGGTGGCACTCAGCGAAGGAGTACCCACCATGGGCAGAGGTACGGCAAGCGCCTCCGCATACCGCACACAGGTCCTCTCCTTGTTTCATATGCCTTCAAGCATACTAGCTCCCCTTGCCCGTTGGCCCACTGCCGTGGCACTTCTGAAGGCTTGAGGATTTCGGGCCCTGGGCGAGTTTGGCCCCCGCAGATTGGCACTCGGACGCTAGCTGGCTGTGGTCTGCGGGCCAACCTGTGCGACGGAGCTCCTCCGTCTCATCCGGCCGGCCGTAATCGTCAGCCTCTCTATAGGTGGTGCCCGTCTCCGGGGTCGACACCTCCAGGACCTCGGCGTCAGTAATGGCGACGAGGCGGTGACGCCGGAATGGACGGATCGTATACCCTACTCCGGGCTGCATCTCGAATTCCTCCATACAACCCTCGTCGTTCTCTACGAGGAGCACCGCGCGGCCGCTCAGCACACTTTGGGTCTCTAGCTTTTCGTCGTGGTATTGGAGGCTAAGCCTCTTCCCTGATTTGATGTGCAGGACCTTACCCACGTAGTGTGGTCGCTCCTCCGCCCAGAGAATCTCCCATCCCCACGGCTTCTCTACCCGCCGCCACGTGTGCGGCCGCACGCGGTTCCGGCGGACATCTGCTTCGCTTACCATCCCTTGCTCCTGCGGCATGTTGGATCTACCCCGCGGCGGAGACCGACTGTTCCTCGATATGTTGCCACCAAGGCTTGCCCTTTTGCCGACCCGCCGCTGGGGAGGCGCCGCCTCCCTGAGCGAAGATGCTCGCCGCTGGGCCATCGTAGACCAGCGCGTAACCGGGATCGCCGAGCAGCGATTGGCGAAGTGACTCGCAGCAGCCGGCGGAGTCGGCCGGGTCGAAAGAGTTGGCCTCGGCGGTCAGCTGCCCCGTCGGCTCATCCTTGACGATGTAGACGTACCCGAATTGCATATCGGTCTTGCTCTTCCAGGACGCGAGGCAGGCGGCGCCCTCCAGGGCGCAATCCTGCGCGCCGGCGTACTCGTCCTCCAGCTGCGCCGTGCTGCCGAACCACTCCTGCCCTTGCAGCGTCATCACACTCACGCGGCCGGCCAGCGCCGGGAACCACTCGGATACCCGATCGTTGGCCCAGCCGCTGTAGGAGTCCTCGCCGGCTCCCTGCCCGCCGCGGGGACTGCCGTGGCCGCTGATGACGAGGAACCGGCTCGACGGCGGCGTATTCTCGGCCACCCACGCCATCGCCTGCCGATCGTCGCGGCTGAGCGCGCCCAGCGTCTTTGGCGCGGTCATGAGCGCCGAGACAACCACGAACAGCAGGAGGGCCGCCAGGGCGCCTGCTGCCGCGCCGCCGAAGGCATACGCCGCCGGCGGATCCGCCTGGTCAGCTCTCCACGCACGAGGCCCCGGCTCGTCGGGCGCTCCCAGCAGCGGCAGGAGCACGCCGGAAACCGCAATCGCGACCAGGAGCGCCAACGGGATCACGGCGTAGTTGGCGCCGCTTCGTGGATCCAGCACCAGTGCGGCCAGCGCCCAGAGGACGACGAACCGCCGGCGTCGCCAGGCCACCAGCCCGCCCAGGAGCGCAAGTGCGCCCAGGATCGGGGCCAGCGCTTCCCCGGTGAACCGGAGCAGCGCGAGCCTGGCTATCGCCAGCGCCATATTCCCGCCGGTGTGGAGGGAGTTCGTGAACGGGCTGATTCCATGTTGATGAACGACCGTCGCCCACCACGGCGTCGCCAGGATCGCCGCCCCGAGCGCCACCAGCACCGTGTCCCGCAGCCCGCGCCGGCTGCTGCCGAGGGCCGACAGCAGCACCAGCACCGTCAGGCCGAGAAAGTAGGCGGCCTCAAGGTGGCTCAGCAGGGTCAACGCCGAGAAGATCGCCGCCAGTGCCAGGTGCCGAAGGTTAGAGTACCGGTACAGCAGGTAGAATCGTTGAATCGCCAGGACGGCGAACAACAGGCCCAGCGAGCGCGTCAGGCCGCCGCCCATGATCGTCCAGACGAAGCTGTTGGGGAGCAGGGCGAAGGCGAATGCCGCGATCGCGGCGGCCGGCCGCGACGGGAGCATGGTCCGCGCCAGGCGGTAGACGGCGACGATCGTCGCGAGGTTCACCAGCAGCGGTAGGAAACGAAAGACTGTCAGTAGACTGAGGTGCAGACCGGCGGACAGGAGCCCCGCCAGGTAGAACCCCAGCGGCGGGTAAGCGAAGGGTATGTGGGCGCCGTTGTAGGACGTGAACGCCGGCAGCAGGTAGTGCGACCGCTGCAGCTCCCGCGTCATCACGTAGAACATGCCGCCGTCGTTGAGCGGAAAGTCGGCGACGGCGATATAGCGCCAGCGAACGAGAAACCCCAGCGCTACCGCCGCCAGCACGGCCAGCAGATCGCCATGCTGCGCGGCAAGCTCGGCGAATCTGCGCGAGCGGGCAGGCCCGACCGTCCGGCGCACCCCCGAGATGGGGCGCGGCGGCGGCGGCAGGACAGCGCTCATGAGCGCCAATTTCCTCCCGCTCCCTCCGCTTCTACGCTCCGCTCCCCTTCTCCCCCTGAGGGAGAAGGGGTTGGGGAATGAGGGGGTGACCCCATGAGGGAGAAGGGGTTGGGAGATGAGGGGTAGCGCCCCTTGAGGGAGAAGGGGTTGGGAGATGAGGGGTGCCGCCCCTTGAGAGCGAAGGGCCGGGGGATGAGGGGTAACGCCACGCTCAGAGCCGGGCCCAGACGCTGTCGAAGATCTCCTTTGGATACACCCCAATCGGCCCGAGATTCTGGCGCGCCGGCTTAATGCTTTTGCTCGCCAGCCAGACCAGGAGGACGAGCAGATACATGGCGCCGAGATTCACGTGCGACAGGGCGACAACGGCCGCATTGGCGTGTGCCTGTCGTACCAGGCCCATCGACGGGTAGTCCGTCTGGAAGGCGGTCTCGAGCACCGCGAGGAACAGCCACGCCACTACCCAGCCCGCGGCCGCGAGGCGCGCCACCGTCTCACGCCGGATCTCGCGCGATTGATAGAGCGCGAGCAGGACCGGCACCAGCAGCAGCAGGTCCCACGGGTTGAGGTTGGCGCTGGCGCCCAGCGCTCCGACCATTGCCAGCGAAAACAGGGCGGTCTGGCTGCCTTCATCGCGGCGGTGATTGTAGATCAGCAGGCCTGCCACGAGCGTGGTCAGCAGTCCCAGGCCGGAGACCACCAGCCGCCGCAGCGCGATGTGCTCCGGACCCAGAAGGGCGCCGAGCAGCCCAACCCAGCTCACCTGGTGGAATGACGAGACCGTGTACTGATTCTCCCAGAGGCTCGCCTGACTCGTGAGGCGCAGCCAGTCGAGCGGGATGTGCGGGCCCGCGAGCGCCATCGTCGCAAAGATCAGCAGCTCGAGCACGCCGGCAAAGACGGCCAGCATCCGCCAGCGACCCCGCAGCAGCAGGAACAGCAGAGGCAGCGGCAGGAGCCACGGCTTCAGCGACAGCAGCAGCAGCCCTAGTATCGGGTAGGCAGGGTGCGGGCGGCGCAGCGAAACAAACAGCAAACAAATGCCCAGCCCGACCAGCAGGGAGAACTGTCCCAATGTGACGACCAGGAGAAAGGGCGCTGATGCGAAGATCCCCAGGATTCCGACGGCGGCGGGCCAGGGAGAGATGCGCCTTCGGTAGGTGGCGAGCAGCAGACCGAGACCAATGGCGAACAGCAGGACGCCACCCGCGGTCCAAATCACGCCGGCGGTTCTGATCGGGAGGAGCGACAGCGGGGCCAGGAGCAGCAGCGCATGCGGCGGGTTGAAGAAGGGCATCGTGAAGCCCTCCGGAAGCAGCTGTCCGGTCGCCTGGAACTCTTCGGCGCCGATCGATTGAAGGTCGTAGACGAAGGCGCCCCGTCCCTCGCGGGCCATGCGTCCGGCGCTGTAGTAGGCGACAAAGTCGTCGCGCGGATACCAGGCCTCCCCAACCTTGTGAAGGGATCCCAGCGGCTGCTTCGCGACCAGCCCAGCGGTAACGGCGAGCGCGATGAGGCAGCCAAGCACAAACGCGGCGACGGCGCCCCCGCGCAGCCAGCGCCTGGCTGCCGGCGAAATCGCGGCACGGGACAGGAGTCTCCCGCGGGCGCTGATGTACTGAGTGATGTCCGCAGTCGTCATCCTGTTTCTCCGGCTCGACTATTTGGCAGGCGTACGGTCTCCGCGCGCCGTCGTCGGCTGCATTGATCATCGGCGGCGCAGCGGGTGTTTAGCAGCAGAAGAGCGTAGGAGAACTGTTAGAACTTGGATGCGGCGGGGCGTGACGCCGCCATCGGGGTGCTATCCCTCGGCCTCTCCGGCCTCTCCGGCGTCGGAGGGGACCTGATCCCGGGTCTCGCCCAGGGTTATCTGGTCGCCGGCCGCCGTTCCCGTCGCCTCGATGGTGCCCGCGGGCAGCTCCAAAACAGAGTAGGAGCCACGGCTGCCCCAGGAGTAGCGCCAGGGGCGCATGGCGGGCACAGCTTTTACGACTCGCCGCGCTCGGTCGAGATAGAGGACGTCGATCGGAAAGCGCATGAACAGCGTATGAATGGACTTGCAGGGCGAGATGTGCAGACCTTCGCCGGGCGCCAGCCCGGCGCGGCCGAGCAGGCCCACCATCCGCGTCCAGGGGTTGCCGGCCTGCCAGCCCGCCGTCGCAAGCGCGGTATCGCGCGTCGAATTCACGAACTGCATCCGGCCCCCTCCAGGGCATGCACTGGCACTATGCGCTTGGCATTAAAAATGGAACTTCGAGAAGATATCGATGAACTTGAACACCGCCGGGGCGATGCCGACGAGCATGATCGTCGGCAGGAAGAAGCCGATCATCGGGATCACCATCTTCGCCGGCAGTTTCGCGATGAACTCTCGCACCCGTTGACGCCGAATCTCACGCAGGGTCTCGGCCTGCACGCGCAGCGCGCTGCCGATACTCACCCCCGCGCGCTCCGACTGGACTATGGGCCGGATAAAGCCGTCCAGGTCGGGCACACCTGTGCGTGCGCCCAAGTCCAGCAGCGCCTCGGCGCGCGGCCTTCCGATCGAGATCTGAGCCAGGGTCAGGCGCAGCTCCTGGCCCAGGGGCCCCTCGATTGCCTCGCCGACTTTGATCAGCGCCGCCTCGAGTCCAAGTCCGGACTCGACGCAGGCCACGAGCAGGTCGGCGGCGCTGGCAAGCGACCCGCCGATCCGCGCGCGGCGACGGCCTACCGCGTTACGAAGCCACAAGAACGGCATGAAGGCGATTGGCAGACCGAGAAACAGCGCGCCAATCACGCCATGGAGCAGGAAGCCCAAGACGATGCCGCCAAAGGCGACCACTGCCCACAGGAGCAGGAAGAGGCCGGGGTCCAGCGGACGGCCGGCGGAGATCAGCGATCGCTCAATTTTTGCGTACCAGCGCTGCGGCAGCAGCCAGCGCAGAAAGTCGATAGCCTCGCGCGTTAGGGGCGCGACGCGCGGGCCGTTCGCAAACGGTACAGGCACCGCGCTGAACACGCCCGAGCCGCGGCCGACGGCGTCGATGCGCGCCTGCAGCAGGCCGGCCGGCCGCCAGCCCAGTGCGAACACCGCCAGCACGACGGTGATGAAGCTGGTCAGTCCAATAACAAACAGCATATTAAACCTCGATCGACGGAGAGGCGAGGCGCCTCACGACCAGGATGCCAAGGACCTCCATAAGCGCTGCCGCGGCGAGCACCCACCAGCCGATGGGCGAGTCGTACATCGGCTGAATCAGCGAGCGGGCGATGAACGTGAGAAACAGCAGCATGATCGGCGGCACGGCCGCCATCATGTAGGTAGACCAAAGCTCGCGTGCGACCATTGTCTTGAGCTCGCCGCGCAGTTTGACCCGCTCCCGCATCATGGCGATGATGTTCCCCAGCGTCTCCGACAGGCTGCCGCCGACCTCACGCTGGATGAGAAACGCGGTAACGACGATTTTGAGGTCCTTACTCTGCATGCGCCGGTCCAGCTCACGGAAGGCCTCTTCGATGCTGAGGCCGGTGTCCACGGTCTGCTGGAGGTGCTGGAACTCCGCGCCGAGCACCCCGCCCATCTGCTCGGCCATATTCCCGAGCGCCAGCAGGAAGCCCATGCCGGAGCGCAGCGACCGAACGAGCATGTCGAGCGCGTCGGGAAGCGCCGTCTCGAACTCGGTGCGACGGCCCCTGATGCGGCGCTTCACCCACCAGCGCGGGAGGTAGACTCCGAGCAGGAAGGGTAGGACGCCCAGGATACGCAGCGGGACCGGCAGCAAGGCGGCAACCCCGATCGCGAGGATCAACCCGATCGCGACGCTCACCGCAAGGTACTGACCGACAGAGAGTCGAAGATTCGCCCGGTCGAGTTCGTAGGCGATCTTTTCCGCGCGCGGCGTTCCCTGCAGCAGACGCTGGAGAAACCTGACGTTACTGTAGCCCTGCATCCGCAGCAGGCGCTGACCGCTGAGGTCAGCCGCCGACACCGCGACGCCGGTCGCGATCTGATCGATACGTCCCCCGAGCGCGGCGCCCTGGGCGGTCAAGGTCCCAGACAGGGCGATTGCGCCGAGCGCGGCAGTGATAAATGCGCCGAAGAAGATCGGCACCAAGAGTCCCATGTGCGTTCCTCTCCGCTACCCGAACCGGCGACCGGCGATGAACGTCTCCGGACCCACCTGGTACCCGAACGTCTGCAGCTTGTCCACGAAGCGCGGCCGCACACCCGTGGCCTCGAAGTGGCCGCGGATCGTCCCATCTTCATCGGCGTCGTCGATGACGTACCTGAAGATGTCCTGCAGGCTGACGACGGTGCCCTCCAACCCCAGGACCTCGGTAATGTGCGTCAGACGGCGGCTGCCGTCCGGCATACGGGCCATCTGGATAATCAGGTGGACCGCCGAGGAGATCTGCTCGCGGATGACCGAGATGGGAATGTCGAAGCCGGCCAGCAGCACCATGCTCTCGATTCGGGCGATGGCGTCGCGGGACGAGTTGGCGTGCAAGGTCCCGAGCGAGCCCTCGTGGCCCGTGTTCATGGCCTGCAGCATGTCGAACGCCTCGGCCCCACGCACCTCGCCCAGGATGATCCGGTCCGGGCGCATGCGCAGCGAGTTGCGAAACAAGTCGCGCTGTGAGATCTCGCCCTGGCCCTCGATGCTCGACGGCCGTGCCTCCAGCCGCACGACGTGGCGCTGCTGGAGCTTCAGCTCCAGCGGGTCCTCGATCGTGACGATCCGCTCACTCTCCGGAATGAAGGATGACAGGATGTTCAGGAGGGTCGTCTTGCCGCTGCCGGTACCGCCGGAGACGAGCATGTTGACCTTGGCCCGCACGCAGGCGCCCACGAAGGCGCCGATCTCCGCGGTAATCGACCCGATCTTGACCAGGTCGTCCATGCCGAAGCGGTCCGTGCGGAACTTCCGGATCGTGATCGTGGGGCTATCGGGCGCCAGCGGTGGGATGACCACGTTGACGCGCGAACCGTCCGGCAGACGGGCATCGACCATCGGCGACCCCTCATCCACATGCCGGCCGGTGGGCGTGATGATGCGCTCGATCACGTGCATGACGTGCTCGCTGTCTCGGAAGTGCTGCCCCGATTCATAGAGCTTGCCGTCGCGCTCGTAGTAGACGATGTCCGGGGCGTTGACCATGACCTCGGAGACGTTTGGGTCGCGCAGCAGCGGCTCGAGCGGCCCGAAGCCGAGAACCTCGTCCACGACCAGGTTGATCGTCTCTTCTTTCAGTTCGCCGGTGATATTCGGCGCCTCCGCGGCCATCAGCGCCCGCGCCGCGGCAGCCACCAGATCGCGCGATTTCCCGCCCGCTTCATCGACGATGAGCGTCGGGTCGATCTGGCGCACCAGCCGTTGGTGCAGCCACTCGGTGAGGCGCTTCGACTCGCGGGTATCCGGGCCGGCAGGGGCCAGGTGCTCGCTGGCACCGCGGCCGGCGCCGGCGACCTTGTCTGCCGCTCGGGCAGCCGTCTCAGCGCGCAGGCTGCTGCTGCCGCTCGATCCGTTTCCGTTCCATTTCCATTGACTCATCGGTCTACCCCGCTACTTCCGGTGCCGGCAGCAGGCCGAAGAACCGGCGCTTGCGGACCTGCTGGTCCGCTCTGATCGTGCTTGTGCCGCTGCCACTAACCGCACCCGCGAGTTCGCGGAAGGTTCGGGCGAACTGTGACTTCGGTGCGCTGAGGACGGGGCTCTGGCCCAACTGGTGCATTTCGGGGACGTATTTGTCGTAGGGGACGCTGCAGAAGATCGGCCAGTTCAGCGCCTGCGTGACGTGCTTCTCGGTGATCCCGCCGCCCTTGCGCGTCCGGTTCACGGTGAGCCGCACCTTCTCCGGCGGGTAGTCCCAGCGATGCATGAGCCGCAACGCGACCTTGGTGTCCGCGATGCTCGAGATATCCAGGCTGCTGACCAGCATGGTCAGCGTCGCGCTCTGCACACACTGCTGGACGACGTGGTCGAAGCGGTCCGGCGTATCAATAATGACGAAATCAAACGCCTCGGCGAGCAGGTGAATGAACCGCTCGAGTTGCTCCGGCGCGACCTCCTCCCAGCCGTCCGGCTCGGCCGGGCCGGGCAGGATGCGGATGCCGGAGGGATGGAGGACGGTCTGATCGACCACCGTCTCACGGTCAAGCGTATCGACCCTGCCGATCGAGCGGGTCACCGGCGGGTCGGCCGGGAGATTGAGCATCATCGCCACGTCGCCGAAGTGCGTGTCGGCGTCGAGCAGCGCCACCGAATGGCCGGTCACCTGCCGAAGGCCAAGGGCAAGATTGATCGCGACGACGCTCTTGCCGACGCCGCCCTTGGCGCCGGTGACGGTGATAATCGTGCCGTGGGGCGGCGGCGCCTCGCCGCCGGCGCGACGGTTCCGAAGACGCTCCTCGTGTGCGAGCACGGACAGCACTGACTCTCGCAGCGTATCCGGGTCGATCGGGCGCGTCAGGTAATCTCGCACTCCTGCGCGGGTGGCGCGGCGTATGGCCCCCGCCTCGTCCATGGACGAGTAGGCGATGATCGGCGTCTCCAACAGCAGTTGGGTCAGCCGCTCGATCGTCTCCAACGCTCGGTTGGGGGGCTCGTCCACGCCCACGAGAATGACCGCGGGCTGAAGCTGGTACGCCGCCGCCGCGGCGTTGGCGCCGTAGCGGGCCTCGCCGGCCACGTCCAGGCCGGCCCGCCCGAGCAGCTTGCGCAGCTCGACACGGCTGTCGTCGTTCTCGTCCACTATGAGGACTGTCGGGGACTGTGCTCCCGAAACCTCCGCCATGGGCTGGCTCTTCCTATGTCTTGTTTCTACTGACTTATTCCCGCCCCGCCCTTGCCGCGAGGACGCCCCGCGTCAACGCGCCTGTGTCGCGCCGATCGAGCCCGCCAGCGGCTCGAGCACCGCCGGAACCTGCAGCTGGTCCTGGTCGCCGAACGAGCGGAGGGTCAGGCGAATCGTGCCTTCGGTCTCCGCGAGGAACAGCAGCTCCGCCTGGGTGGGATCGACGGCCAGCATCACGCTGCCGCCCGGATCGCCTCCCGTTAGGTTGTCCGGATTGGCTTTGTCCTGCGGACCCGTTGTTCCCAGCTTCTGCGTGTTGGCTGCAACCGCCAGCACCTGCACGTTTTGCAGAAGCGTCACGACGCCACGGCCGCCGCCGGCGGCCGGCAGGTTGCTGCTCAATTTCGTCACGTCCATGTTCACCAGGACGTCGACGTTGTCACCCGGGCGAATGTGGTTGCCGGCGCCGCTAACGTTACCGGCCGCCACGGCCACCGCCCGCTTGCCCGGCGGTACGACGAACGACAGAGCGTCGCTGGACCCGGGCACCAGGAGCATTGTCGGCACGATCTGCGCGCCGGCCGGGACGTCGTAGCGGGCGATCTTGCCAACCACATCCTTCGGCTGCGTGAAAGCCGTCTGGGCAAGATCCCCCGGCGTAACCTTCTTGACGGTAAGCATGTCGGCGGTGATCGTCGTGGCCGGGGTGATGGCCTTACTGCTGACCACCACCGGCGCCGTCGCCGGGTTGATGACCTGCGGCTGCCGCGCCTGCGAGGCCAGGTAGGCGACGATCAGGAGCGCCGTGAACAAGCCGCAGCCCACCGCCGCGAACGGGACCCATCGTTGCCTGCGGGCGCGCCCGCCCGTCTGAGCTATCGCGATGCCAACCATGGCTGTTGCCTCTCTTCGTTGACTATGTTTCGCATCCCTTGCATCGTGCGCGCCGGGCGGTAGGACAAGAATTAGAGAGATGCAAGGGAAGTGTTAGAGCCGTCCCCTCGCCCGCCGCTTATCTCAGCAGTGTAACATTTTGGGATACGCGCCGGTCAGACAATTACAGAGCAGCGGTACGAATATGCTATGCGCACTACCTCGCAGAGGGACGAGCGGGATGAATCGAGACCCTAATCAGGGCCCTATGCGGTTGTCGAAGCGTCACCCGGGCTGTCGACGAGCTCGGCCCCGGCAACTTCGTCTTCAGGGTCGGTGAACGCGTCGTGGGGTCGTGGCGCTGAACCGTCCGCGTGTAGTCGGCGTCCCCCGCCCCTATATCCCGATCACCACCGTCGCCTCACCCCCGGCCCCTCTCCAGCGGAGCTGAAGGGGGAGTACGGAAAGCCTGACTCCTACCCCTCAATCGCCGCCATTGTGTAGATATCTCCCTCCAACAGCTCGACGCGCTCCTCGGGGCCAAGGATGCCGGCATCGGCCATGCGGTGATACTCGTCGGCCTTGAAGCGCCACCGCACCTGCGACATCGAGACGGCGAACCTCGTGCGCAGCTTCGCCCCTGAAAAGGTACTACTTGCATGATTCCGGCCCGGATCCGCGACGCCGCTCGGGCTGCACCCCTCACTCCCGGCCTCTCTCCCTCACGGGGAGAGAGGGGAATCGAGAAGGGCCGTCGAACCGATGGAAGGAGCCAGTGCACAGGTTCGGCCCGCCGGCGCCCAGAGCACTCAGAATCCTCAGAATCACGTTCGCGCGGTAATTCCGTGGTATTCTGCGGGGCCGCTCCGAATAAACGCCTGACCGCCCTCGCTCGGCGCGGCGCGCTCGTAGACGCTCGTCTCCCCTTCCCTCGCGGGGAAGGGGCCGGGGGATAGGCCCGCGCCGCGGATACTCGCCCAGGTGGGACGGGCCCGGCGTGAGCGCAGTGGGGTTGGTGGCGCCGATCGTGTTCGTCCAGTGGATCATTGCAACCGATGAGCCCGAGAGGTTGAGCTCGCCCACGACCACGCCGGTACGTTACCGCGCCGGCCGTGGCCAGCGCGGCAGTTCGGGCCGGAGGATGGCAAGAAACTGCTCAGGTGTGACGATGCGCAGCTCACCGAGGGCCGGTTCACCGTCGAGAACAAGCAGATCTTTGTCCCCCGTGACTATATAGTCAGCACCAGAGCTTAAGGCAGACGCCAAGACAAGGTCGTCTTTGGGGTCACGGCAGTGGATCGGTACGCCCGCAAGCGGCTCAACGATCTCTGACATATCGAGAGCTTGGAGGATGTCAGCGATCAACCGGGCGTCGAACTGATAGCGGGCAAACTTCGGGCGCTGGATAACGTCCGCGACCTCAGCCCGGATCTCGGCCGAGGTCACCAGCGAAAAGGCCTGCAGCACCCACGCTCTCAGGAGCTCGTTTGGCGGTGTGCGCGTCCGGATAAGGCCGCTAACAAATAGGTTGGTGTCGACGACCGTCCTGAGAAGCTCCTCACCGCTGCTGCGCTCGCTCATGGCGCTCCTGGCGAACTTCTTCGACCAGTGCTGTCACATCGCGGAGGACATCGTCAGGCTGTTTGCCGGCATTGCGGCGGTCAAGCTCATCAAGAGCCGTCGCGAATCGGCCCATGATCTGCTCCCGGTAGCGCTCGAACTGGTCAGGGCTAATAAGCACGGCGGCCGGCTGGCCCTTATGCTCGATTATCACCGGCTCGTTGGAGTCCACGACCGCGTCGATGAGGTCAGAAAACTTGACCCGCGCCTCGCGCACACTAATACGCTTGGTCATCCTGGGGATCCCTTCGGCAGTGTCGTAATACGTGATTACGAGCACCGCGGCAATTCCACTGTATCCTCTACGATGCTGCGTGTCCGTTTATGGAGCCACCCCGACGTGTCGGCGTGCTCTCGGTCCGCACCGAAGTAATACCTGGATGATACCGGCCGGCCGGTAGGACAAGAATCAGAAGGCGAGGAAATACGCCCTTCCCTCACGGGAAGGGGCCGGGGGATAGGTCCGCGCCGCGCTGTTCACCCATGGACGGTGGTCCGGCAACGCCGCTTTGGACCAAACGGCGAGGTCTCAGCGGGGCTGTAGGCGATGTTTATTGAGGCGGTCCCTCTAGCCCAGCAGCAGGTCGTCGATTGGCAGGCGCAGGTCCGGGAATGCGGCGGGCGTTAGCGTGTCGCCGCGCCCGGCCGTCGAGACGCTGGCGTAGCGAGGACCGGATGGATCGCGGTGGATCAGAACCTGGTTGGCGGTCAGGTCCACGAGCCAGACCTCTGGGATGCCGGCCTCCGCATAGCGCGGCAGCTTGAGGTCGCGGTCATAGGCCAGCGACGTGTCGGCGACTTCGATCAGCAGCAGGAGGTCGCCCGGGCCGGGATGTTCCTCCCCATAGCGATCGGCCCGCGGGCGGAGCAGGGCGAGATCGGGCTCGGGCTCCAAGCCCGATGACAGCCGAACGGGGCCCTGGATACGGACAATCGCACGTCCGGCCAGCCGTACGATGAGCCACTCGGCGAGGGTATCGACGCACCTGGCATGCCGGCTGCCAATCGCCGCCATTGTGTAGATATCTCCCTGCAACAGCTCGACGCGCTCC
>Ga0193751_1001261_pt1 | contig 16523 bp, 15 predicted proteins | sample L1c2metaG_FD_143050 | JGI IMG/M metagenome (GOLD analysis project Ga0193751, IMG submission 143050) | Soil microbial communities from a riparian zone of the East river system, Colorado, United States - L1c2 | ecosystem: Environmental > Terrestrial > Soil > Riparian zone | place: USA: East River... | reverse complement strand
TGGCCCATTGGGGAAGTCGCGCGATGTCGGGGTTGAGTCCGAGATGCACACCAAAGCAGACGTGAGTTAAAGTTGTTCAGCTGTGCGTGTTCGCGCGATGAGTTTACTTCCGAGAATGCGCATTATCGGTAGTTATTCGCCTGCCAAGCCAAGTGAGCCGCGCAGCGACCAACCTTCATTGCGACCCTTCATCGCTTGATCTGCAGGTATAGGTTTGTTTATCCACGCGAAGGTTCAGCTCCGCCGTAAAATGAACCCCGGGCTCCCTGTTGAAAACGGCGTGTCCCAGCAGCTTTTCCCGGCCCGCATCAATTGAAAATGTTCCGCTCTGACTGATCGTCGAAGATCCCGAAGGTCCGGACTTGATAACTTGCAGTGAAAAAATTCCTTGCGCTTCCTGCCTACCAACTACGCGCCCACGAACTTGCACACGATGGTCGACATGCTGTTGGATGATCGAGCAAACGATAGGCGGTGGCTGGTCAAGTGGCAGCATGTCTTGCTTTAGTCCTGCAAGCGAATCCTCACATCGGCTATAGCCCGGATATTTGGTCCTGTTCGGTGATTCGCATCGTGTTGATATTGACGAGGATACGTTGAGCAAGGCGCAACCATCAACAGGCTCACACGTCTCCCAAAAGTAACGTACACGTACCTAAGACACGTTCGCTACGCCAGCTTACACTGCAAGAAGAAGCTGCGATGGGTATTTGATTGCTCGTAGTAGGCAACTCGCGCCGCTAATTGCCGTATGGCCAAAAATGACCCCGTAACTCTACGATAAAGCTAGCGTCCGAATACGCGAACGCGCATTCTTGAAAATGCTCTAATCCGACAGCAATATCGGCTCAGAAACTGGTCATCCGCAGACGCGGGGCTCATCTTTCTGCTCCCTCCAAGACGACAGCGAGCAGAAGACACGGGGGATCGGATGGCATTCTTGGACGTCTATGTCGAAGACCGTCAAAGATTCCTGAGCGGCAGCTACATCCTCAACGCGGTTCTTAACCGAATGGCAGGCCAAGACGTGCCCGTTCGCCTTCTGGATCGGCTCGATCCTCCGCGCGAAGGGGGTGCCGCGTTCGTTCATGTTGATCTTACCACTGTCCCGGCGCCGTTCACGTGGGTGAGCAGTTTCTACCCGCGCTGCCTGAACGGGCGTTCGAATTCCGTTGCGCGTGACCTCTACTCGACGGCGCGGTTGTTACCAGGTGACCACTTCTCGGGCCCTGCTATTGTGAAGACGCTACTTAATCACCGCGGATTGCCAGAGCTAATGCACGCTGCAACGGAACGCCGCCTGGGGCGTCTGGATAATGCCCTGAGAGACCGGGTGTGCCCAAAATATCAGATCTATGCGAGCGTTAAGGATATCCCCGACGTTGTCTGGTCAGATTCGGGACTCATCGTTGAGCGCTTTGTGCCCGGTACGCTGGACCTGCCTATTATTAAGTACCGTCATGAGTTCATGCTCGACATCGAGCTCAATACGCGCGCTGAATTTAATGATTTGCTCTGTGATCCGGGTTCGCTGATCCGACTCGACTTCGTCGAAGGGGCTCCTCAGGAAGTTTATGATGTCCGGCGACGGCTCAAGCTTGATTTCGGGTCGATTGATTTCTTCATGGTGGTCGATCGGGCCACGGTCATCGATGTGAATAAAACGACCAGCTTCACTCCTCAATGGGTCGAAACGCACCTGCAGCTCCGCAACTATCTCGATGCGCTAGCGACGCGGCTACGTTCGTTCGTGATGTGTAGCTGAAAATTCGATGCAGGTGATCAGCGGTATCCACGAAGACGTCATCTCCCAACGTATTGATCGCCGCGAAGCGATCCTATGGGTGTCCCGTCTTGGCAAAAGAGCCGGGCTTGCTGACCTTCAAGGCAAGAGCGTTTATCTGATGGTCAGCGTCAAGAACCCGAATTTCAGCGGGCACCTCGTTAACACCTTTTGCGAACTCGTTGAGACGCATTTTGGTCGAGGAGAAGTGATTTTGGTTGATACCCCCTACGCATCAACCATCTCGGCAATCGAGACGGACGAGACCATCCGTCGGCGAGAACTTGAAGATCTCCATCGTGTAACCGACGAGAAACACCGCTTTGTTGAAAGGATACTGGCCAAGCGTGCTAGGGTTCTCCCGGTGTACTCATTCGATCAAGTTACGCGCGAGGTTCCGCCGTCTCTGCTCCACGAAGTGCGCGCCGCGTTCGAGATCGAGGGGCGGTTTCGGCGGGCCATCCTCGATCGCAGCCGCGAGGTTGCGCCGGCTACGATCCCGGATGCGTTCCTCCCGCGCTTTGCGGAGTTTCTGGTCTCCGAGATACCTGTCCTCTGTTTCCTTTACTACGCCCGGGGCGAACCGGGGGTGGTCGATGTATATCCCGGTGAGAATCTAGAAATCATCTGGGACATCGAACGGGGCCATTATGCAGACGAGTTGCCTGGGATCTCACGGCTCGTGGAGCGTTCGCCTGGCTTGATTTACGTGGACGTTCGTCTGAAGCCCCGTCAGACCGGCCGAAAATAGCAGAAAACGTCGTGACCCCAGCGCCGTCCGGTCATTTAGCCTTTATTTCCTAAAACGAAACGCAATATTCGCCGCGATCCGCCTTAGCAGGGAGGAGCAAACATCAGGCCACGCATTTGTAGCTGAGGTTCACCGCAGGAGTCGGTGATGAGGCTCTTGCTAGGACTCAACCTTCCGCCGGCGTTGCTCGCAGCGGCCGAAGAGGTGATCGAATAGGAGCCATTTTGTTGTGATGAGCGGTCATGTGAACCGCATTCAAAAGCCAAACACATGGCTGCGTCGCATGATGTCCGCGTTAGGCCCGCGCTGCGAACCGTAACCGACGTCGATTACCTCCGAGAAGTAGCGGTTATCGGAGCTATCGGAGCCTTTGCCCTGACGCGGTGCTGGTGAAGCGCTGCGCCGGATGTCACGCTCGGCCTTCAGCTTGATCACCTCGCGCTTGAGCCGCGCGATCTCCAGCTGTTCGGGCTTCATCTGACCCTGGCCGGGGAACGCATGCTGCGGATCGTCCGCAAACGCCTTCACCCAGTTGCGCAACTGCGTCGGATGGACCTTCAGGTCCTCGGATGCCTGCGCGTACGAGACACCGCGATCCCTGATCAGACGCACAGCCTCAAGCTTGAACTCCCGCGTAAACCTTCGTCTCTCCATGACTCACCTCCGGTCCCATAAAAACACCTAACTCGGTGTCTTCGGAACCGGGTGCAGGCCAAATTGCGATGTCGCCTCAATGCCTAACAGGGACCTCAGGAAAAAGAGAACGTTGGTTGGTGCGAGGATCGATGCGCTTTGCCACTAGTGGGCCCGGAAGAATTCCTTCTCCCTCAATCACCGAACGCTTTGGCTGGGACGTTAGCCCGGTGCAATTAGAAACGCCTCGCCATTAAAGTCCTCATACAACGCTCAGGATTTCGCTACACGGCGCACATCGTCCCGCGCAGCTGCTTCCGTGGCACCTGAGCCGCGAGGTGCCGCCCCGAGTACATCGAAGATCACGATGTCGCCGACGGGGCAACGTCGGTTCCTGGCCGAGCTATTGTTGATTGCCTGATGTTTTCATCCTCACCCGGATCGCCACGACCGCAGCGATGCAAGCATTTTTCGGAAAAGGCCCGTACGCCCAGCGTCGGTGGCAGTCACGTTATCATCAGTGTGGCCCAGGCCGATCGTGCGCCCCATTCCTTCAAAGCCTTGCAGGCGCAACAGTACGGTGACGACGTCGTACGGTTCTGCGGCATTATCCATGGCAGTGACACCCTCCGTTATGGCCCATCTGAGTGCGGATGCGGGATGCCACGCTTTGCGCCGACCTGATTGGCCAGGGCTACCCAAGCTTGCGCCATGTTAAGCAGCGCAGCCTTACGCCCGGGGTCCGCAAGCTCTCGAGCGATCTCGACGCAATAAACGGCGTACAGCCGATACGCTATGACTTCGCCGGAAGACATCCCCCATCCCCAGTACGTCCGAGACAAGTCAAACCACAGCAGTTTGTTCCACGTCGCAAAGAAAAAAACTCGCCGGGAAGCGTTAAGGTCCCGGCGAGCCTCTCAATTTCCGTAAGGAGACCAGGTGCTCGACATGCGAAACAAACGTTGGACGATAATGCAGATGAAGTACCTTCGGTCGCTATGTTGCATTTTTGATACGCACGGATAAACAATTGCGCCGAAATTTTGATTTTCGTCGAGCCCGCTCTCCAGCCTTCGTTCTGTCAAATCGTGCTGGCTTCTTGCGGTTATCAATCGAGCGGAGTCGGGGGCCGATGTACACCGAAAGTCCACCTCTCAACGATACCTTTCCTGAACGCGATGTTGACGCTTCCGATCCGGATGCGGAGCGCGCTTCGTCCAATCGAGTACATCGGCTGAGACCAGACACGGCTTATCGCTCCTCAGGTTTCAAGAACGCTCAGTTCAAAAGCGACAGGCCATCAATTAGCAGGCGACTAACGCGCAGTCTTGTTCGCTTTTTCCTTGCGGTTCTCATTGGCATCGGCGGCACGCTTGCGTGGCAGTCCTATGGTGACGAGATGGTCAGGGCCTGGGCTCCATCGCTCGACTGGTTGTTGCCCGCCTCAACGATGAAGGCGCCCGCCCCGGCCGTAACTTCTGCAGAACTGCAAGAGAAGCTTAAACCCGTAGCGCTTGATGTCGCCATCGTAAGGCGCAGCGTAGAGCAACTCGCCTCCAATCAAGACCAACTCGCCCGCAAGCAAGAACAGATGGCCCAGGCCATCGCGGCACTGCAGGCAGCCGAGCAGGACATCAGCCAGAAAATTTCAACCCCGCCCCCACCGAAGACGGTCCATGTTCCGCCGCCTAAACCCCCGCAGCCTGCGGCGCAGTAACTGATCGTTCTCGGAATGCGAGTAAAAATCGCAGCCCGCAAAATGATGGTGGTGACGGTTCCTAATTCTAAGAGTTGGCGCAGTTCAGTCAAAATGCGATCCAAATAGGACAGAACACTCATCACACGGTCTCGTTACGGCTTTGTGCCGAGTGTTCTCTAAATCCATGTTTGAGGGTCGAGTTCTCCGCGATCATTACCTGCCAGGTGCGTGGTGTCGCCGCCGAGCTGCTGATCACCAAAAAGCGAGGTAATAAACAAATCTGAAGGGGCCGGATTTTTGGGCGCGAGGCTGTCCGCCATGACAGAAGCTGGAACTGGCGCAGCAAGATTTCCTGCTCTTAGCGCAGTTCTAAGCGCTGTTATCTACGCGATCGAACTCGCCATTATCGCCGCGAGCTACTTTAGTCTTGCTGAGTCGGCGCTATTGCTACCCACCATCAATCCAGCCGCAACACCATTGTGGCCGCCAACCGGGGTTGCACTCGCTTTCGTGCTGCTGCGCGGCTATCGCGTTTGGCCGGCGATTCTCGTGTCATCTTTTTCCGCCAATGCAATCTCTTCCGGCACGATGACGGCCAGTTGGCTCTTTCAGTCAACTTCCATTGCGATCGGCACGACGCTTGCAGCCTTGGCCGGGGCATGGCTGATCAATCACCGGTCACACGGGGCGAAGACTTTTTTCACTCCACTTGGCATCGGACGGTTTGTGCTTATCGCTTTTGTACCGACGGCGATAACAAGTTCCGCCAGCGCGATATTGGGACAGCTTTCTACCAGTGATCTCAATCTTTCCAGTTTGGTCGTTCCCTCGGTGAGCTGGTGGCTGGCGGACGCGGCCGGAACCATCCTTATTGCTCCGGTCATTGTGCTCTGGGCGATGCCACCACGGCAGGCAGTCGCCAAGTGGGATCTGCTGGAGACAACCGCAATTCTGGTTGCCGCGGCAGTGATCGGCACCATCACGTTCATTCCTGTGACGATCGGCGCTTTCAACGAGCTCCTATCCCAACAACGCCAGTTTAGCTTTCTCATTTTGTTGCCCTTGATATGGGCTGGCTTGCGCGGCAACCAGCGCGCCGCAGCGACGGCGGCTTTGATTTTTTGCGGGCTCGCTGCATGGAGCAGCCCGCCCGATGCCAGCGGCTCACTTGCGGCAACAGGCCTGAATGGATCGTTTTTGTTCCTGCTAGCACTCTCAATAAGCACGTCAGTCGCGTCTCTGCTCTTGAGCGCGGTTATCGCGGGATATCGCGACACGCAGGAAGGCGCCAAACGGCGTTTTCAGATCTTCGTCGAAAGCGTCTCTGATTATGCAATATTCGTCCTTGATCCGTTCGGCCACGTGGCCAGCTGGAACAGTACCGCCCAGAAAATCATCGGTTACACCAGCGAAGAAATCGTCGGCAAACACTTCGGCATCTTGTATCGGCCTGACGAGCGTCGCGCCAGCGTGCCTATCCGCGCGCTCGAATTAGCTATTCAGAAGGGCAGGCACGAGGTGGAGGGCTGGCGTACTAGGAAGAACGGCACACCATTTTTTGTCACCGGGGTGCTCACCGCAATCCGCGACGACAATGCCAATCTGATCGGTTTTGCCAGCGTCATCCGCGATGCAACTGAACGGCGCGACACCCAGGAGAAGCTGGTTGAGGCGCGTGAACAGCTCGCTATGGCGCAAAAAATGGAGGCGATCGGCAAACTTACCGGCGGTATCGCCCATGACTTCAACAATTTGTTGATGATCATCGGCGGCAACGCTCAAATGTTCAAACGTCTGCTTGATCCCAAGTTGCCGCGCGCAATCGAAGCGATTCAGACTGCGGCAAAACGTGGCGAAAGCCTGACGCGTCAGTTACTGACGTTTTCGCGCCGCCAGCATCTCAGCCCGACGTTGGTCGACTTGAATGCCAGCATCAGGAACATTCGGCCGATGATTGAAAGTTCACTGCGCGGGAACATCGTTTACAAAGAAAAGATCGGCCCTACGCTTTGGCCCGTTAAGGTCGATCTTGCTGAACTGGAACTGGCAATTGTCAATATTGCGGTGAATGCCCGCGACGCCATGCCGAACGGCGGCGTCTTTGCGGTGACCGCCAACAACGTGACGGCGAATAATGACGTCGATCAGAATCGGCAGAGCGCGGATTTCGTCGCCGTCGAATTTAGCGATTCCGGAACTGGCATTCCTCCCGATCTTCTGTCTAAGATTTTCGACCCGTTTTTCACTACTAAGGATGTTGGCAAAGGCAGTGGCCTTGGCCTATCGCAGGTTTATGGCTTCGCGCACCAAGCCGGTGGAACGGTGCATGCCGAAAGCAAAGTCGGGCTTGGAACGGCGATTTCGATCTATTTGCCGGCCTATGCGGGCGCGCAGGTCGATGCGCCGGAAACTTCCAAACGCGAGGCGAGACATTCGCAGCGCCCGATGGTGTTGATTGTCGACGATAGCGCGGAGGTCGCGGAAGTGACGTCGGCGCTGTTCGAGCAGCTCGGTTATGAAACGATTTATCGTGATTCAGCTGAAGCGGCGCTGAACTTGCTTGGAAATGGCGCCAAGATCGATCTTGTTTTCAGCGACATCGTCATGCCGGGGACGATCGACGGCGTCGGCCTGGCGAGCGAAGTCCGATCGCTGTATCCGCACTTGCCGGTAGTCCTGACGACTGGTTACAGCGACGCTGCACAGGCAGTGCCCCCCAATTTGCCGATATTACGCAAGCCCTTTGATACGGATGCTCTGCGAAGCTTTATGCAGGACATGATGGACGTGAGCTCGGCATCCTAAGGATCGCGCGGTAAGCGCTACGGCCCCGAGGTGATCGAATAGAGTTGCTATTTGCTGCGGTGCATGAGTCCGGTTTTGGCCCATCACGGAAGTCGCGCGATGTCCGACATGAGTCTGCTATGCGCAGCATAACGGACATCAGCTAGAGTGAGCCGCCATCGTAATTTCCTCGATAAGCGTCGGATCATCGTCGCTCGCGCGCGAACTATTCACGCGCTTTGACACCGGCCATTTTTGCAATAAGTCATCTGGGGCGGGCTTCAATAATTCGAGGCCAGCCTTCCCGCTCAGCCACGGCTCAAAACCCTCTTCGGCCAGAAGGACTGGCATGCGATCGTGCACTTCGGCGACAAACTTGTTTGGTTCGGTGATTATCATCGTGCAGGACCTGAGCGTTTCGCCACTCTCCCTGTCCCGCCACTCGTCCCATAGGCCAGCGATTGTCAGCGCCGGCGAACCGTCCCGCGCGGTGAAATAGTAAGGCTGTTTGCCGCTCGGCGTGTCTTGCCACTCGTAATAGCCGGACACGGGAATGAGGCAGCGCGTCCGCTTAAACGCTTCCCGAAAGAACGGCTTCTCGGTCACGGTCTCCGCACGAGCATTAAACGTCGCCAGCTTCAATTCCTTTAGCGGCTTTGACCACCAGGAGGGCACCAAGCCCCACCGCATAGGAACGAGCTGCCGTTTGCCGTCAGCGCCTACGATTGTATCAATGGTTGTTGTTGGGCAGACGTTGTAGCGGGCCTACGTATTCCGCGCCGGCTGGTCCAACGTGAGTCGGTAAAGCGCGACGATTTCTTCCCAGGTCAGCTTATAGGTGGAGCGCCCGCACATGACCGACAACATATAGCGTTGCTTGACGAGTGCGCCACCCTCCGGCGGAATTCCGGCATGCGCGAAGTGGGACCACGCTCGACGCTCGGTGAACTACAGCGAACGACGCCATGGGTTTGGCTGTGGTGTGAGCGGTGCCAGCATCACGCGCCGCTGGCGTGTGCGGTTGCGCTGGACCGGAGCGCCGGCGAAGTCGATAAAACGTGAGAGGGGTTTGGGGGCGAATCAGTCACTCAGAGTGCCACACCGACTTTATGCAAGACTGCGCGAATAATTGCCGCCAATGTGGATAATGTGGATGGTGTGCGGGGATAGCGTGAATATCTCTCGAACCTATCTAACAATTATCTGATCCGGAGATAGCGTGCCTGTGCCAATGGATGGCATGGGGGGAGCTTGATTCCATATTGCTGAGGGAAGTCCAGCGCTGAGGGGCCCGCGAGCGGTAGCGAAAAGCATTCGCCTCCCATAACCATGGGAGCTAGCGATGTGGAAATATTTTGCCGCACTTTGTAGGTCGACGAAACTGCGCTGCTTGCGACAGCTTGCGATCGGATTTGCGGCTGTTGCGCTCGGTACACAAGCTGCTGCGGCCGCGAGTGGTACTACGCCAACGCCAGAGACAACTACGCCGGTGAGTTGGGCGGGGCTCAACTGGGGACTTGGAGTTGCCGCGGACTTCGATGTCGGCGGCACCCGAGTGGGTAACGCGACGATCGTGAATAACATCGTGCGCGTCAATGATACTTCCGCTAATGTAGGCGTTAGTTTCGTGCTGGAAGCGCATTATTTCATAAGGGACTACACCTTCGACTTCGGTGGGGCTAGCGGCGCTCTGAAGGGCCCGGGCGGGTGCAGTACGGCAGGCGCAACACTCAATTGTACGGAACTTGCGCATGGTCCGTTCGTCGCCATCGAAATAGGGGGAGGGACTGCCGCAACGCCGGCCGCGAACGGGCCGATCACGGGGTACGCGCTGGGCTGGATGGTTGGTTTGCATCATCCGCAATTTGATCCTAACGGCAAGCTCTTGCCCAATAACACGAGCTGGAATTTGGGGTTGGGACTCCGCATTGATCCCAAGGCTCAGGTCTTGGGCGACGGCTTCGTTGCGAACCAACCTCCGCCCGCAGGAGAAACGGTGGTTCGCTACAAAACAGAGCCTCGACTTGGGATTATGGTGATGTCGTCATTCAGCTTCTAATACTGTTGATGGTGGTGAAGCGACTTTTTGCTTCACCAGCGCTTCGTCGACACACACGGCGACAAATCCGAGCAAGGAGAAGGGCGAGCCTGTCATGCATGAACGTTTACGTGAGGAAATCTGAAGCGTAATGCAACGTATGTCGAGTAGCGACACTGTCTGTATTTCCACCAGTATACGGACAGTATGAGTCCAAGTTCCGCGCTGAGACTAGAGCGAAGTCCTTTGCGCGCGTAGGCTGCCAGCAAAAATAAAACGGACAGTCCAGCCTGAACTTCACAGCGCCGGTGCGAGGTCAGGAATGGCTTGGGTTCCACTCGACAGATTTGCTGCGCCGGTCGATCCTAAATTCCTGACTACCTGGCGTGATTTTGAGGATCGCTTTGAGAAGCCCTTAGCAGGAATCTGGCTTGCCGGTCTCCTTCCGGGGGTAGACAGCACAGACTCGGAACACACTCCTAAAGCGGACTTGCAATGGGAGAATGATGACGATGATGGTCTTGAGCAGGCACGCGCGATTGAAGACGCAATCAAGTTTACATATGAAACGACCAGTGCGGACCATGAACTAAATGAGGCAAAATAAAAACCCCGGCGTTCATTCGCCGGAGGTCTCTACGTCCCATCCATAGGTGTTCCTCGGATTGCTTGGACGTCATCCACCTGCCGTTCTCGATACGCACGCCAGCGCCGGCGCTGGGCTTCTGCAATCCGGGCGCGACCGGCTTCGGACTTCGGGCCCGTGGACAATCCACCGTGAAACCGGCAGCGCGCCTTTCCGAACTCAACCCTTACTAAGCGAGTCTCTAGAGGCTGACCATAAGCCGGTGCTCGAAGTGGGGCCGAACGACGATTTCGGATTAAAGGTGAGTGGGCACGCACGCGAGCACGACGTGGTGTTCAAAGTGCGGTTCTAGGGCCATCGGACAACCGCCGCAAATTGGAAGCAGACCGCAAGGCCAAGGCTGACGGTGAGGCGGCCATTGGCGGCGCGGGCGAGGACGATAAGGCCGCCAACTGAGGCGGCCTAAGGGGAGGAAAGCCATGGAATGGTTTAGCCGGAAAACATCGATAGCTGGCGTTCAAATTTCAAATTGGATGATCGTTCTGGGCGCCGTTATCGTAGTCTTGCTCATCTACAACTCCATGCACTGAACAAGTCCGGCTCAAATTCGGCCACTGCGGTTTTCAAAACCGGCCACTTAGCTCGGAAACCGTGGGATGCCTTGCTCAGCTTCCGATTTGTGTACAAGCTTCCTACACCCTCCGCGCTCGGATCGAGCGAGAGCAATGGTACATCGCTATTTATCCTGCGGGCGTCGAGATAAAGGGGAGGGTCGTATTCGGATCACGCGAAGAGGCAGAATTGCAGGCTCGCGCCGTGATAAACGATTGGCTGAAAAGGCACTCCACGCAAAAACCAAATTCAGGGTAGTTCATGAAATATTCTTGGCTTGCAGCGATTGCAATTTTGCTTTCGGCCGGTACGGCAGACATCGCCAACGCGACGACATATAAAGACATCGCCGGACAATGGTGCGGTGACGTCACCGACTACGTCTTCACGCCGAATACGTTGACCGTGAAATTTCACGACGGGAGACCGGCCAATGTGTTCAAGATCACGAAATACACCTACACCAACGACAGCGTACGTATTGATTGGCTCAACGGTGCCGGCAAAGCGTCGGTCACGGTTTTCGCTGAATTCATCGGCAACACTACCCCCGCCATGGCGCAGCAGCAGAACGGCGACAAACCGCGCAGACCTTTTCATCGCTGCTGAGCGTGATGCGTCACTCGTGATGCGTCACTCAGCACCGTGACCCGTCACAAAGTCTTCCTTGGATTGCCCGGCCCATAGGGACATACGGCTCGATCGGCGGGTCCCAGTCGTCACGGTCGCGAGATTTGCGAGCGACGTGCAGGCGGCCGTCGACATTCGCACCTCGAGCACCTGACCCTTCAAAATCACCTTCTCGCCGTTCCAAGAGCCTGACGTCACACGGATTTTGCCATCCGGGGCTTTCTCGCAGACGAGCGTGGTCTTGTCCGTGGTCGCCAGCTTCTTGGAACTGAACTCACAGGCTCGTGATTGAACTGACGATGTCAGATAGACGCGCGCAATACGAGCCGGTTGCCTGGTGGTTCACCAGAAGACGGCTCGGGCGAGAACTTAGAAATTGCTGCCAGGTGCCCGAAGAGTTGCCGGCTCGGTTGCTTACGCTTATCAGCGAGCTAGACGGCAAGCCTGAAGTATCAATTGCAGACGGGGCTTCAGCGGACCCCCCAGCGACCTAGCTGCGGATACGCGCGGTCAGGGGATGGGCCTGCTCTCCACCTCTAGGAATTGGGCGTGGCATTTCCAATTAGGGACACCCTCCAGTCGCTCAAATTCGCGTTTTGCTTTTTCTGACGCTTCTCCTGCGTCGTTTGCCGAGCTGACTGTGATAGCCCGTTGCAAACATTTGAACGACTTTCCGTAGGAGTTAAGAAGATTATTGAAAAAGGTCACACGGTAATCAGCCATGACACGTCGCGCTTTCTACTTTGCCAGCCGATCAGAAATGGGGCGACTGACATTGATCTGCATCAAGTGAAGGCTACGAAAGAGGTGATTTTCGGGCAATGGAAGCCATGCCGAAGAAGCCAACCAAATGGGAGGTTTACCGCCTCAAGGATCGCCCGCTGCGTTTGTGGGGACTGTCTAGGCGCCCGATGAGGCAGCAGCGCTGAAGACAACGATCAAGCAGTTCAAGATCACCAATCCTGAGCAGCAAAAGCGGCTTTTGATCCGACGACCGTGACAGCAAGGCTATGCAAGCCGCGGCCCTCACCCCTTGATCGATGTCCGCTATGCGGCACATTGCTGACTCAAGTCCGAGGTTGCGTCATTTCCGAGAAGTGCCAATAGCGACACCTTGTGGACCAGCCTCGACGGCACCGTGCAACCGGCCATTTGCAGCTTCGCCGTCCGCAATATCCCTTATAATTGCGTCATGGAATGCAGCTAAGGCGAAACGGCGATTTAAACTGAGGTATTTCAAGCTATTTCGCTTTAGGGGCTTGTCTGAGCATGATCTTTTCGGGACGGACGAACACATATGGCGGGGACCAGGGCCGGAAGTCTTGACGGAAAAGTCGCGATCGTCACCGGAGCCGGGCGCGGTCTCGGTCGGGCCATGACGCTTGGCCTACTCGATGCCGGGGCGCGAGTCGCCGCCGTCGAACTTGACGCTCCGGCCATCGAGGAAACGCAGGACGCCGTCGAAGATCGCGGCGCCGGCGAACGATTCCTCGGCATCGGCGCCGACGTCACGCACGACGAGAGCGGTGCAAAAATCCTACGCGCCACGACCGAACGATTCGGTCACCTCGATATCCTGATCAACAATGCCGGCATCAGCACCGGTCTCTTGCGCGGCGAAGATCAACCGGTCGGAAAATTGTGGGAAACGACGCCCGAAGAGTTTCGCCGAGTCATCGACGTCAACCTCGTTGCCGCTTTCCTGATGACGCGGGCTGTGCTGCCGACACTGCTGGCGCAACGCTGGGGTCGCATCATCAACATCACGACCAGTCTTGACACGATGTGGCGAAGCCTCATGCAGCCGTATGGCGGCTCCAAAGCCGCCAACGAGGCAATTCTCACCGCGCTGGCGCACGAACTCGACGGCAGTGGCGTCACCGCCAATGTATTGGTGCCCGGCGGCGCCGCCGACACGCGGCTGGTACCACGGGCGATGGCGCCCGATCGTTCGCAACTCATCCCACCTGAAGTCATGGTAGCGCCGCTGATCTGGCTGTGCTCGAACGGCTCCGATGGCATCAACGGTCAGCGCTTCATTGCCATGCGCTGGGACGATTCGTTGCCGCCGGCCGAGGCGGCGAAAAAATCCGGCGCGCCGGCGGCCTGGCAGCAACTCGGCCGTCAAGCGATCATGCCGGAACCCATGCGGTGAACGCGCAGCCGGGCCTGGATAGTCCCGCCAAGGCCTCCAACGTGAGTCGGTACAGCGCGACGATTTCTTCCCATGTCAGCTTATAGGTGGAGCGCCCGCACATGACCGACAACATATAGCGTTGCTTGACGTGCCCGCCAGCCTGCGGCGGAAATCGCAGCCATGCGCCAACTTGGACCACGGCCAACACTCAGCGAGCTACAGAGAACAACGCCTTGGGTATGGCTATCGTGTGAGCGCTGTCAGCATCACGCGCCGCTCGCTTGCGCGGTCGCTGTCATTCGGTGAGGTGCGGATGCTTCAAGCGACAAACTGCGTGCCAGCGCACGCTGCACTAATTGCGGCGGAAAAGGCGCGACCCTCCAGCGTCCAGGCTGGGCCGGCAATCAAATCGGCTTCTATCGTTTCCGATGAGCATCGCCGATGAAAATGCGTAAGGAGCACCGACGCCGAGATTTTTGAGAGTGAGGCTCCTAAGCCATGCCTCTGTTTGACTTCTACATCATGGTCGATTGGTCAGGTGCAGCACGGCGCAGGGGACGACGTCCTGACTGTATTTGGATTGCTCACGGACCCACAGAAGCTGATGAACCAGTCACCGACAGTCCTTTCTCGAGGACTGAGGCGATCCGCTTGATCCGATCAATGCTTTTGAAAGAGACAGCCGCCGGCAATCGGGTTCTCGTCGGTTTCGATTTTGCCTACGGGTATCCCATGGACTTTTCAGCAGCTCTTCAGGCGGCAACCGGAACGTCCGATCAAGAACTGCCCTGGCTTACCGTATGGCGCCACCTGAGAGAAGCCATCAAGGATGATGAGGGGACTACGCCGGGCGGAAAGCCCACTAACCGCAGTAATCGGTTTGAGGTCGCGAACCAGATAAATGCTCTTCTTTCGACCGATCCCGAGAGCGCGGGACCATTTTGGTGTGCGTCACCAGAGGCAGCCTATCGATACATCCCGCAAAAACGTCCGCCTCAGCCATTCCAGACTGCGCAGGGATATCGCATAAAACCTCTGCGCTTGACCGATCTGCGGGCGAGAAGCGGTTCGCCATTTCGTCTTTTTGGAACCGCGAGCGTCGGCAGTCAAAGCCTCACGGGCATTGCGGGCCTTCATAATTTACGAAACGATCCGCAGCTCGCCGGGGCGTCTGTCGTCTGGCCGTTCGAGACCGGCTGGGCCAACAAGGCGAAATGGCTTCCGAAGCATGTCTTCGTCCTCCACGCGGAGATTTACCCCAGCGTCAGAGACCCGATGCCTGACGAAATAAAGGACCGCGGCCAAGTTCGAGCGATGTGGCACTGGGCGCGCGACTTGGATCGCGACGATCTTCTATGGCGTGAATTTTGTCGGCCGGTCGAAGTTGAGACAGGGTCCAAAGAAGATTTGGCAGCCCAGCTCACGGAGGGCTGGATTCTAGGTTGCTCACCAACCATGACAAATCAGTAGAAGTAGAAAACCCTCTTAAGGCCAAACGGCAACGAGCAAGATGGGACGATCTGCGGTTTTAAAATGGAACTCTACGACATGAAGCGCCGTTTACGCCATGCTTCGGCCCTCGACGACGGAGGCAAACATGACTGACACGCTCAAATCAAAGATGGAAAAAATCCAACATCCGCAGACCCACTATGAAACGCCCGACGCACTGACCAAAGATCTAGAACTTTCTCCCGAAGAGAAAAAGAGAGCCCTTGATGTCTGGGAACAAGACGCGCGCCAAATGCTGACGGCTAGCAACGAGGGTATGCCGGGTAGCGAAGAAGGCGCCAGCAAAAGCGATCACCCCCAGCTCGGTCAAGTCAAACGCGCGAAGAATAAGTTGCGCAACAAACCAAAACGCAATGCCTCTCGCGGAAACCGCTAAGTGCTGTCTACTCGTGTGCACTCGGCATACGGCGCACCGCTCGAAATCCCGTAGTCCGCCTCAGTATGTGTTCGCCTCGTTTCCAGAAAAACCCGCTTTCGCGCTGTGCCATCACCGCGAAATCGACCGCTCATATCGCCTTTGGGTCAAAACGCGACTCGTCGCCTAGTCTGCGGCTAGTCCGCTTATCCCTCAAGATCAGACATCCGGGAGTCATCGCGGCGCCAGCGGAATAGCCTGGTTCTGCCCGGTTAGGAGCGGCGTGATGCGCCGCACGGTCACGCGGCGGTTTGCTCTTTCAGGACCTTGGGTTGGAACCTTTAGATACTGATCGCCGTAACCTTGGGTCGTCAGATTCTCGGCGGGTACCCCGAACTGCTGACTGAGCACCAATGCCACCGATTCCGCGCGCCGATCCGATAGCGACAGGTTGTCAATCTCGGAGCCTACTGCATCGGTGTGGCCCTCGATCAAAAAAACCTCGCCTGGATTGGCAGCAATGGCACGGTTGATGCCGTCAGCGATCACCGCCAATTGCTCGACCTGGTCAGGGGCAACCTCCCAAGAGCCAGTGCCGAATGTCACCGTATTGAGGTCCACGCTCGGCATGCGCTCGCGTAACGGGAAACTGTAGCGAATTTCGTCGAGCGTATAGGGCCGCTGAATGTAATCGCGTGGGATGCGGATCACCGGCGGCGGCAGGTCGACGAAATAGCCGAATGGCATAGGCGGTCCGCTATAGCGGTTGTCGATGATAATGATCTCGCGCCCGTCCGGCAGGCGTCGGTAACGGCGCAACAGCCTGCCGCTCTCGTCGTTCACTGTGTAGATGCGTGAGCCATCCGGTCGTTCGAACACTGTTACCGTATCGGTGCCCCGTCGTTCGATGCGCACGTCTTGCGCCTGCCAGCGGAAGCGATCGGCGTCGTTGTGGCGGATGATCGCGCGTCCGCCTTCTTCGACAATAACGCGTCCCGGTTCC